>ERZ772881.1113-NODE-1113-length-25740-cov-5.001168_pt1 | contig 25740 bp, 12 predicted proteins | sample MGYA00580581_ERZ772881 | MGnify/ENA primary metagenome ERZ772881 (study PRJEB29015, sample SAMEA2737668) | human gut metagenome | biome: human gut; feature: human-associated habitat; material: faeces | place: China | collected 2012 ...
ACCCTTAATTTTAGTTACTCCTGCACAGAATTCTATTAGGTTTTATAGAGGAAAGGTACAAACAATATTCCCATTCTGATAATATAAGACATAGTATTATTAACAAGACATAGTATTATTTATTCGTAAAGAGTCGGCAAGTTCAACACAGAAGTGTAATTAGGAGGACAGGTTTAACCTTAAATAATCCATACCTGAAAACACCGATGGGTCAGAAGAGAAGCACAACAATGCCATCGTGCTACTTCATCTTCTGTTGGTCTAAGATAGTTATCTCTCTGCCGTTGATCTTGATGGCTCCCGCCTTCTGAAAGCCGGCAAGGACACGGAGCAGCGAAAACTTCTGAATGCCGAACGAGTCGGCTATCTCCTGACGTGAGCGTAAGAGGTGAATCACATTGGAGCCTTGTTCCCCTGCGCGCTCCAAGAGAAGCCATGCCACTTTCTCCCGTACCGTGTAGAGACTCAGCACACGCATGCGCTTAGTAAGGAAAGCGTTGATGTTAGAAAGTACACGCATGAAGTTCATCGACAGTTGCCAGTTGTCGCGGAGCAGCTGCTCAAACTCGGTCTTGCGCATGCGGAATACTGTAACGGGTGTTCCCGTCTCCACACCCACAGGCAGGTTGTTGTTCTTGGAGAAGACAAAAGCAGGCGCCACGATGTTACCATCACGCAGCCGGCTCACTTCCACTTGCTTGCCCGATAACGACGACATGCGACAGATGAGAGTGCCGCTGAGAATGATGTCGAGATGTTGGTAAGGCATGTTGGCAAGCGCATAGATGTCGTGGGCATCATAGCGTACGATGGACCATTTGACACCGCTGAGTGCTATTTCTATTTCAAGAGGGTCCATGTTTGCGAAAAGCGGACAGTGGCAGAGTTTATCAAGTATTTTTTGTTCCATGACTATTGGGTATTGGATGATGGATGTTGGGTTGTTAAAGGTTCGCGAAAGCACGGAAAGCAGCTCTTTGAAGTGCTGAATACTATTTGGGATGATCTTGGCAGTCCCACAGCGTGTCATCAGCATTGAAGACAAAGGGTGAGACTGTCCCCTGTAGTGGCTTAAGCTCCTTTGTGATATTGGTTGTATTCATATGTACAAAGTTACAGAAAATAATAGAAGAGATAGGTAAAAGTCAGAGATAATTATTAATTTTGCAATGGTAAAACCAATAAAAAACTTGCTTGGAACACCAATATGAGACAGAAAACAAATGTTTTTTTGTGTTGCCTCTCCCTGTTGCTGCTGGCCACCATGATGTCGGTTCTTCCCTTGCGGGGAGAAGTGCGCAATGGCTTTCTCGTCTCATATCTTAACCTCAACACAGGTATGCCGGCAAACTATGTCGACGATATCTATCGTGACTCGCATGGCTTTGTGTGGCTATCTACACATGGCAGTGGATTGTTACGGTATGACGGCTTTTCCTTTATGAACTTTGGACTGAGTGGAAATCTTGGTTTGAGTATGTGTTCCAACAGTTGTCACAATGTTGTGGAAGACCATTTCGGACGTCTTTGGATCGCTTTCGAGGAAGGAACCAAATGCTTTGACATGAAAAGGGGAAGTGTCAATCATCCCAAGTCTGCCTCGTCACAGACAGACAAGATGTTGAGACAGGTTATGACGAGACCTTGTATCCGTGTCTATTGCGATTCAAAAGGAAATATATGGATTCTCACAGTTACGGACCTTTGTCGGGTGTCTTTTGATGATGAGGGTAACGTCTCCAAGGTGCTCGTAACGACACACCACACGAAGGTCCCGGATCTCGCCATTGCTGACTTGGATGGGGACGGCTCCGTCTATGTGGGCTTAAATTTGCATCTCAATAAGGTTCGAGTCCGGAAAGATCATCTGGTCGTTGAGAATCTTTCAGCCCTGTATCCTCAATTAAATGGTTCGATCATTGGCGCAATCGTCAAGTGGCATGGGCAGGCGTGGTTTGGTACGAATCGTGGATTATACAGTAGCGTTTTCAGAGACCCCGGGATCCACTTCAAGGCGACAGGCAACGGCTTGCAGCACGAGTCGGTGACGTCACTTGCTGTTTCGAATAATGGCAAACACCTCATTATTGGCACATTGGGAGGGGTTGACTTACTGAACAGGGACCATTCGTTCTCCGGACACTGGAACAGCAGACAAGCGATCAATCCGTTGTCGAGCGACTTCGTCAATTGCGTTTACACTTTTGGACGACAGTTATGGGTTGGAACGGAGAATGGCGGAATCACACAGCTTAAACCGCGTAAACTTAATATCACCAATTTCCTGCACGATGATGCCTTGCCAGAATCTCTAAGTTCTGGAGCCGTCAATGCCATGTATGAATCGCCTGCCGGTGACCTTTGGATTGGAACGGTGGAAGGCGGTCTCAACCTGTTGCGGAAGGATTCACACGAGTTCGTTCACTTCACGACTTCCAACTCCGGCCTGCCTCATAATTCCGTTTCTGTTCTTACCACTGACGGCAGTGGAAATATCTGGATTGGCACATGGGGCGGTGGTGTAGCTGTCTCTTCCGGCGGTAGCATCCGTCCACTCGTCACAGACGCAGCGCATTCTGTGGACCTGATGTTTATCGGCTCCATGGCCTATGACCCGTACAATCACGGGATGTGGATTGGTGCCAATGCTGGTTTGTTCTTCTATGACTTCAAGACCCAGAAGCTTCGCGATCCTTTCCCGCAATGCCGTACCATCAACGGAGCGATAGGCAGCTTAGTGACCCGCGATGGGAAGTTATTCATGGGATGCCTTCCGGGAATGGTCTCTGTCGACCTAAAGAAAGGGCCGAACCGAAAAGGACAGTTCTCTTTTACACATTATTTATATAAGCTCGACCATCCATCCTCCAAAGCATACGAGAAGGTGACATCATTCTTTCAGACTCGGGACGGCACAATATGGATAGGAAGCAATGGTGACGGCATATACCGGATGAGAGGTTCCATTCCTGACAGTGCTTCCGTGCGCTGCTTTACCATTACGAATGGACTCGCCAACAATGGAGTGAAAGGATTGGCGGCTGACAAAAGCGGGTTGCTGTGGATTGCGACAGACGACGGACTGTCGTGCATGAACCCTCGGACAGAGACCTTTGACAATTTCACGGTAGCAGACGGCTTGTTGAGTAATCAGTTTTATTTCAACGGGCTCATCCAAGGCCATCATGGAGAAATATGGTTGGGCAGCGACAAGGGACTGACACTTTTAGAGGGTGTGAACAAGGGTGCAGACAGTCCTGTGAGGCTGACGTTTACTGCTCTTTATGTCAACAACTGCTATGTGAAAGCGGGGAGCGACTATCTGAAAGAGGACATTGCCATCAGCAAAGAAATTCGTCTTCACGAGAGTGACCGTAGTTTCGTTATCGATTTCTCCACGCTCAGCTATGACGGTGAGAGTCTGGGAGCCTATGCCTATCGCATGAAAGGTTATGAGAACGACTGGATTCCCCTGCAGACAGGTGAGCACAGCGTGAGATATTCAATGCTTCCTGCGGGTCATTATGCTTTTGAAGTGAGGTATACACCTCCGATGGGCAGCGGTAAGGTTCAAGTGGCTTCTGTTGGGGTCACGGTGACACCTTATTTCTGGAAGAGCTGGTGGTTCCTGACATTGCTTGCTCTCCTTCTTGTCTTCCTTGCTTTCAAAGCCTATAAATATCGCATGAGACTGATGCGGGACAGAGTAGCCGTGCAGTTGTACCGGCCTATCGAGGCGGCGCTGAAGGACAGTAAGGAACCGGAGCTCCTGGAGTCACGTATCCAGAAGATTTTGCAGAACGAGAAGCTGTATCAACAAAGTCAGAAGCAGAGCATCGACAAGGATAAGACTGAGGTACGGTCTAAAGAAGTACCGTTTATGGACCGGATTATGAAGGTTATGGAAGAAAACTATGCTAATCCCGACTTGAATGTGGGGATGATAGCAGAGGCTTTGGGTATGCAGCGGACAGAGGTCAGTAAACAGTTGCAGAGCAATGTCGGCTTCACAACATCTCAGTTTATCCGTAATTATCGCCTTGACCTTGCCAAGAAGATGTTGGAAGATAATGTTGCTGAACGTAACATCACGGAAATTGCTTTCCGTGTTGGATTTAACGATCCCAAATATTTCACCCGTTGCTTTTCCCAGCGCTTCGGTGTGGCCCCATCGGCATACAAGAAGAGCTAAAGGGTAGAAAATCAGAGGAAATACGATATTTCCACTTTATATTTCTGTTTTTCCACCGTGTATATTTACACCCTTCGTACTTTTGCAGCGTATCCTTTGCAGGAAACGCGCATGTGTCATCGTGCGAATGACCAGGGAGACAGGGGAGAGATCGTCTCCCTAAAGATACGGAGACCAAGAAGAATTATTTTATAAAACTAAAAACAGATTAATATGAGGAAACAATTATTCTCAGTGATGCTTTGTCTGGGGGCCATTGGTGGAATGGCAATGATGCCGTCACCGTTGCGAGCTTCTGTCACACAGAGCCAGACAATCAAGGTCAAGGGCCATGTTGTCGATGAGAAAGGCGAACCGCTTATCGGTGCCACTGTTAAGGTAAAGAATTCCAAAGAGGGTGGAGTAACCGATTTGGATGGAAACTTTTCGGTTGATGCACCTTACAATGCTACACTTGTGGTGAGCTACATTGGATACAAGGACCATGAGGTTGCTGTGCGCGGGCGTGCTATCATCGATCAGATTCAGTTGGAGCAGGATAACCGCACGCTCGATCAGGTTGTGGTTGTCGGTTATGGTACACAGAAGAAGGCGGACCTGACGGGGTCCGTAGCTGTCGTCGATGCAGATGAGATGAAGAAAGTGTCCAACTCGAACATCTCCACGATGCTTGAAGGTAAGGTCGCCGGTGTGCAGGTTACTTCTGACGGTCAGCCGGGAGCTGACCCGTCGGTTCGCATACGTGGTATCGGTACTTTTGGGTCTCAGGCGCCTCTTTATGTCATTGACGGTGTGCCTGTCGGTACTACTATCCGTGATTTCTCACCAAACGATATTGAGACCATTCAGGTGTTGAAGGATGCCGCTGCCGGCGCCATCTATGGTTCACGTGCCGCTAACGGTGTGGTCATCATCACTACCAAGAATGGTAAGAAGGACCAGCCACTACGTCTCGACTATTCTGGTTACTTTGGTGTTGATGCTGCTCCCAAGGGTGTTTACGATCTGATGAATGCCGATCAGTACAGTCAGTATCTGGGTCAGGCCTGTACCAATTCCGGCACTCCTGTCCCGGGCGGCTATAGTCTTGGGAGTGACAATAAGTATCATTTCATGGACGGCACTGACACCGACTGGTTTGATGAGGTGTTCAAGACCGGCACCCGTATGAACCATCACGTCGATCTCTCCGGTGGTGGCTCGCATAATACTTATAATGTAGGCCTCGACTATTTCAATCAGAAAGGGATCATTGAGGGTGCAGGGCCTAACTATGAGCGTTACACTGCCCGTGTAAATAACACTTTCGATACGAAGTTTATCAAGTTCCGCACAGGTCTAACCTATACCCACTCCGATCAGGACAACATGGCATTGAGTAATGCCAGCGAGTATGTTCAGGGCTTGTATGGTGACGTGACGAACGTGCTTCGCGGCACCCTGCTGATGCAGCCTACCATCAAGGCATACGATTCTTCTACATGGGTGCTTGATAACAAGGTCGGCTCTGCTTCCGGATACAAGTATGACGCTTACGGCTATGGCGTCTACTATGACAATATCCACGGAGATATTTCTGCATCTAATCCTTTGCTCGTCAACAATATGCTGACACGAAAGACATTGGTTGACCGCTTCCTTGGTACTGCGTCTGCTGATGTGGACCTCTTCAAGATGGTTGGTTTGCAGAACAAGAACCACAGCCTGCATTACAACATCAATCTCTCTTACAGTAAGACTCATGCCTTTGATAAGACGTGGGTTCCTGCATGGATTCAGAGCAACCGTGTGTATTTGGCCAAGAGCAATGAGCGCCTGACCAAAGGCTCCCGTGACTACAGCGACGCCTTGATAGAGAACACGCTTACTTACGATGGACATATCGGTCAGCATAATATCAATCTTGTGGTTGGCCAGACCTTTGAGGATGAGCGCACCAATCTGCTCACAGGTTGGGCCAATGAACTTGACGAGCCTTACTTCCTGCAACTTCAGAACGGCACGACACGTGATGCAAGTTCTTATGAGTATAAGCATACACTGGCTTCTTACCTCGCACGTTTGAACTACAACTATGCCGACAAATATCTGCTTTCTGTTATCGTCCGTCGTGACGGCAGCTCCCGTCTGTCAAAGAACATCCGTTGGGGCTGGTTCCCGTCTGTGTCTGCCGGTTGGCGTATCGATAAGGAGAAATGGTTCAAGGTTCCGACAGACATTATTAATATGTTGAAGCTCCGTGGCTCTTATGGTGAGCTCGGTAATGAGAATATTGGTGAGTATCAGTACATGGCTACCATGGCACGCAACAACATGAGTTACAGCTTCGGCAACAACGTCGTCACAGGCTCTGCCATTGCAGACTTCGTGAATCAGAACATCGCATGGGAGAAGAAGATTACCTATAACGTAGGTATTGATATGGCAATGTTCAACAACCGTTTGGAGTTCACTGCCGAATGGTACAAGAACCGCGCCAAAGACCTTCTGTACGGTGTGCCTGTCCCTGAGCAGGCCGGTGTCGCCAACACTACAGTTACGATGAATGCTGCTACAATGGACAATAGTGGCTTTGAGTTCTCGGCGACCTACCGTAACTATGACCATCCTTTGAAGTGGGAGGTGACCGGGACCCTCTCTACGCTCCGCAACCGCGTGAAGAGTCTCGGCTTCGGTACCGACTCATACATTTCCGGTGCTTACATCACAGAACCGGGCAAGGAGATCGGTAAGTTCTATGGCTGGAAATATGCAGGTATTATCCGCTCACAGGCACAGTTGAATGAACTCAACAAGCTCGCTGCCGCTCAGGGTAAGACAGAATATCAGCAGGGTGCCAACATCGGTGACTGCTACTATGAGGATGTCAATGGAGATGGTACCATTGATGCCAGCGACCAGACTGTTCTCGGCAGTGGTATGCCTAAGATGAACTTCGGTCTCAGTGCACATCTTGAGTACAAGGGCTTCGACCTTAGCGTCCAGACTTATGGCGCGCTTAACTATCACGTAGCCGATGATATCTATAACAGTCTTAATTCTTGCTACGGTTATGGCAACAAGGATGTTGCTCTGCTTGATGCTAACCGTTATGCAGACGATGGTACCTATCTGTCTAATGTTCCCCGCACATACGCAGCCAACAATGCAACCCTCGCATGGAACGACCTATTCTCAAGCCGCAAGATTCAGAATGCCGCCTATTGGAAGATTGCTAATGTGGAATTTGGCTATAATATGCCTGACAGGTGGTTCGGTGGCGTGGTCTCCGGCGTGCGTCTTTATGTGTCAGCCCAGAATCTCTATACCTTCACCGGTTATAAGGGTTACAATGTTGACTACGCAGGTGGCGTGTTCACACCGGGCTACAACTTCTGTTCTTTCCCGACACCGCGTACCTTCATGGTCGGTCTGCATTTCTCATACTAAAAAACAATTCATAATAGAACCATTAAAAACGAATATTTTATATGAAACTGTATAAGATCTCTCTGGCTCTCATGCTCGGGCTTGGCGCTGTGACCTCTTGCAGCGATCAGCTGAACGTTGAGAATCCTAACCAGCAGACTTCCGGGACCTTTGGCAATACAGCCAGTGATCTTCAGGAGATCGTTATCGGAGCATACAACCACATCCGTATGGAGGGCTCTTACGCCCGCGTTGGTTACACGATAGATGCTACCCGTGGTGATGAGGTGTGGAACTCGTCGCAAGTTTGGTACATGCCGTTTGATGACTATGATCTACCGGTTACCGGTGATATAGGCTGGTGGGTCTGGCGTGAGTGGTATTACACTATCAATGAGTGCAATCTCGGCTTGTCTAAGATCGGTGATACCGATGATGCCCGGCTCCCTGATACCTATAAGAGAATCAAGGGCCAGCTGCTCTTCCTGCGTGGTTTGTCCTACTACAATCTTACGGGTTACTTCCAGAACGTGCCTTTGATCACGAGCTATGAAACCTATTCTACGCTTGATGGACTTTATGGCACGAATGTCCCTGCCGACTCCACTTCACAGACCCAGTACGACATTGTGCTTGACCAGGTGGAGAAAGACTTTAAGGAGGCTATCGACCTCCTGCCCTCCAAGAGCGAAGGTGGCGAGTGGGCTAAGGGCCGTGCCAACAGCGGTGCAGCAGCCGGTTACTATGCACGTGCGCTGATGCAGCGTCACAAGTATGCTGAGGCTCTTGCGGTGCTGAAAGACATCATGTCCGGCACGTATGGCACTTATAAGCTCATGGCCAATTATGGTGATAACTTCCGTGAGGGTTCAGCTTACGAGAACAATGATGAAAGCCTCTTTGAGGTACAGTTCCTTGACTATGGCACGCAGGGAACCGACGACGAGTGGACTCCTGTAAACACATCCAAGAATGCCACTCAGGGTTCTGCTGTTGAGTCGAACTATGCTCCCGCTGAATATGGCGGCTGGGCAGACCTCTCCGGATCACCCTGGCTGTACAATCTGTTCAAGGCAGAGCGCACGTCCGACAATCATCTCGATCCACGCCTTTACTGGACACTTGGTACTTACGAGTCCGACTGGGACACCAACGATGAGACACTTGGCAATGTGATGTACAAGAACAAGGTGACTGCTACGTCCAACATCCACACCAACAACAACTATGGTGGCATTCCAATCGTCAAGTGGACAAACGCCCGCACAGGTCTTTACGACAAGGTCGTCACCGGCCTTCACGATGGCATCAACCTTCGCTTGATGCGTTACTCTGACGTGCTGCTCCGTGCAGCAGAGTGTGAGAATGAGGTCAACGGTCCTACACGGCAGGCTATCGGTTGGATCAATCAGGTCCGTGAGCGTGCTCATCTGAAGGATCTCAAACTTGCCGACTTCCCGACCAAAGACAAGCTCTTTGAGCAGATTGCCAATGTGGAGCGTCCGAAGGAGTTCGGTTGCGAGTTTGGTCGTGGCTTCGACCTTATCCGTTGGGGATGGTTCTATGACAATGACCGCAAGGCACAGCTCCGTCAGCACGAGGCTTTCCGCCGTTCAGTAGACTTCGCCCAGCATGCACTGACCGATCCCGTTGACGTGTCGCAGATCGGTGCCGACGCTGAATTGAAGAGCTCTTTCGATACATACGTCCAGGGACACGAGTTCATCCCTATTGTCCAGACACTTACCAACAAGAACGGTAATCTTAAGGGCAACTGCGCCAACAACAGTGATGACAGCTACTTCAAGTGGTTCACCGGTAATGGCTTCACGGTTCATCCTGTAGTAGACCTGAGCAAATAGTATATCATGAATAGGGAGCATCCCTTGCATTCAATGAATGGGATGCTCCTGCATCTAAAAACAATAACAGAAACAACGATTATGAGATATCTCAAAAAAATTGCAGGTGTGTTCTGTGGTGCAGCTCTTGGCATACTGGCACTGACGGCTTGCGAAGGCGCAGATCTTTACAACAATGATTCGCCAGATTGGATTTCTGAGAAGATAGACTCCATCAACGCAGCCAAGGCTGGGCAAAACAAGGGTATCGAACTGCCTGCAGACATGCACGAGGACGTTTACAGTTTCGGCAGCACCGATTTCACGTCAGGCTGGTGGTCTGCCTTCTCGAAGTATTATGTCATTCCTGACGGAAAGAAGTGGTATGCTCAGTTCAACCTGAACATCAATCCCAGTGACAACACTTACTATAAGAACTTCGCACTGGTTATAACGAACGATGCTCCCCGTGGCGCCGCCGGTTACACCGAGTATGGTGCTTTCCGTTATGATGCCACCAACGACTCTGCTACTTACAACTCTCAGTGGGGGTCCGACCTTTTCTTCAAGTACACCACCAGCAACGCTCCGATGTCTCCTACGGACAATAAGGATGCAGGCTTGCAGAAACTGGGTGGTAAGGTAACATTGATCGTCGACCGTTCCAATCCCGACTCTTTCAAGATTGAGATCAACAACGGTACGGTCATCAAGAAGTACTGTCAGCCGTATGCACTGCGTAACCTCAATGCCGACGCCACGAATAAGAACATCCGCTGCTTCCTCGCTGTCGAGGGTTCTTACATTGACTTCCTCTCATCCAACGTTAAGCCTGAAGGCGGATATACTTCAGCCAAGGACAAGCAGCCTGTCTCCATGACATTGAATAATGTTCCTGATGAAGTGGCTCTCGGCACACCGCTCGACACCGCCATGCAGAACGTGACGGCCACCGTCACTTACGAGGAGGGCGTGACGGCTACCATCCCTGCAAGTCAGCTCTACTTCGTCTCCACTCCTGACATGAACTCCGAGGGCGAGAAGCATCTGGTAGTTGTTTACGACAAGACCTTCAAAGGTGTGGCTGCCGACAAGCCAATCTCGGCTACAGCCAAATTCATGGTGCGTCAGTTGCCGACATCCATCGAAGTGACCCACCAGCCTGCTCACACACATTATTACTACTTCTCTTCGGATGCAACGAGCGACTTGACCAGCCGTACGCTGGCTCTTGATAAGGAAGGACTGGTCGTAACAGGAACTTATCCCAACGGCAGCAAGGCAGTGATCGACAACGCCAAGCTGACGTTCTCTGAGATTCCTGCAAAGGTAGGGAAACACACAGTTACGGTCTCTTCGAGCAACGGCAAGACTGCCAAGATTGAGATAGAGGTCAGTCAGTCGAAGTCGACCTTCGCAACGCCTGATCCTACAACACTCGGTGCGGAGGATAACTCTACAGTCTGGTGGGGCGCTCACCTCAATTCGAATGTTGAGGTTCCTGCGGGTGAGACACGTGAGTTCTCATTCACCAACTATACCACAGGCGTGAGCAACTGGAACAACTTCGTTGTCGACCTTGTCAATGTAGCCAAGGGTCACTCTGCTGATGACGCTGCCGGATATAAGGAGTACGCGGTGGTCCGTTCCGATAACTACGGTTGGGGAGACGGCTATGCCGCAAGTACCCATACGGCTTCTGCCGCAGCCGACTGGGCTTCCTGGCTTACAGAGATGAACGGTGCCAAGGTTAAGGTTTACGTCACCAACTGTAACAATGGCACTGCTGACATCCAGGCTGTGATGACCGGATCACTGGGCAGCGCCTACACGCTCTACTATCTCGGGCTGAACACGATCGATCCAAAAGCATTGTATGTAGACTTCACGGTTGACAACTGCCATCTTGTTTTCGACAAGACAGCATCGGCCAAGCGACATGTCGCGCACAGAACATACCGGAGTCTTCGCAGATAATAAGAGCTCGAAATAACGGTGAAGCATTGGGAAAGTCACCAGCCGGTGGCTTCCCCGATTTTGCTTTCAATGATTTCTGCTTGACATAACTATTTTTCATATGAATCAATTCAAACTGATTTTTCTGCTGGCATTGGCACTGCCTGTAACGGTAGGCGCACAGACGACGGTCGGCGACGCTGACCTTGAGGGAGCTTACCGGCTGGAGACTTATAGTCATAGGCTTTCTTGCCATGACCCTTCGATAGTTGTTGACAATGTGACCCATCCGGACTCATGGACCTATTATGTCTATGGCTCTCACTTAGGTCACGGCAGGACCGACGCTGCAAGCAACTATAAAGACTGGGACGACAGTTGGGCTGCCTACGAGACCGGCGGCTCGGCAAACAGCCTGTTTGCCAATGCTCAGGGTGTCAGAATCAATTATGCTGATGCCTACAGCACGAATGCGACAACCAGCGTAAAAGATTATCAGGGAAACACGGTCACATTCGGCAACTTCAATGTCCATGAGTGGCAGGCAAGTGGCAATAAGGTCTGTGGCATGCAGTGGGCTCCTGACGTCATCTACAACAAGACGATGAAGAAGTGGTGTATGTATATGTCGCTCAACGGCGATCATTGGTGCTCTTCCATCGTACTTTTCACGTCTGACAACGTTCAGGGACCTTGGGTCTATCAGGGACCGGTAGTGTTCTCCGGCTTTCAGGGCACTTACACTCACAATGGCTACGGTGCAGCCGATGACTGGAAACATACGGATCTTGCCATTGCTACAGGCGCCACATCTCTGCCTGAGCGATACAAGGTGGGAAGTAAGTGGGGAACCTACTGGCCTAACTGTATCGACCCGTGTGTGTTCTATGACGATGACGACAATCTCTGGATGAGCTACGGATCATGGTCAGGCGGTATCTTCATGCTGCGTCTGAACAGGGAGAATGGTCTGCGCGACTATCAGTACACTTATGATTATGAGGTCAATGGCAACAAGACAACCATCACCACTGCACATGCCAACTGCACCTCCGACCCCTATTTCGGCAAGAAGATTGCCGGAGGATATTATGTATCAGGAGAGGGCAGCTATATCCAAAAGATTGGCAAACACTGGTTTCTTTTCCTCAGCTATGGCGGGCTGAATCCGGGGGCTGGTTATCAGATGCGCATTTTCCGTGCGGACAAGCCAGACGGACCCTACAAGGATGCTTACGGAACCCCTGCTCTCTACGACAAATACCGCATGAACTATGGCTCTGCTGCCACAGACAACCGCGGTGTGCTGCTCATGGACGGATACAAGTGGGATACCATGCTGACAGGCGAGACCGCACAAGGGCACAACTCTGCCTTCATTGATGAGAAGGGACGTGCATTTGTCGTTTACCACACGAAGTTCACCAATAATTCTTACGGACATGAGGTGCGTGTGCACCAGCTCTTCCTCAATGAGGATGGCTGGCTTGTGGCTGCCCCCTATGAGTTCAACGGTGAGCCCGTCACCAATGAGGCTATCGCGTCCTCGGCATCTGTCTCCGATGCGGAGGTCCCCGGCAACTACCAGTTTATCCGTCATCAGTACAATCAGCCTGTAAACGACGGAGCGACGACCACGGTCAATGAGAAGCCCATCGACATTGCACTTCATGCAGACGGGTCAGTCTCGGGTGCCTCTACAGGCGGAAGCGACAAATGGACAAGAAAGGCAGGCACTGATTTCATTACGTTAAGCATTGACGGCGTCGATTATAAGGGCGTGCTGGTGAAACAGCGGCTTGACTATACCAACATCCCCGCCGTCTGCATTGCAGCCGTCGCCGATGACAACGGATCTACGGAGATCGGCAAGGATTCTTTCACCTATCAGCAGGAGGTATGGGCGTCTAAGGCGGACGCTAAAGCAGCTGTCAAGTATACGCTTGACAAGATCTCCATACCTTTCACCGACGGAGCAACAATCAACAGCAATGTCAGCCTGCCAGAGCAGGGGCTCTTAGGTGCCACGATAGCATGGACCTCATCCGACAGCAACATCCTTCGCGAAGATGGTACCGTCCTCGGCAATGGTCCCGTGACCTTGACGCTGAAGATCACAAAGGACGATCTGGTTTACACCCGTGAGTACAGCCTCCATGTGGATAAGGGAGGTGAGACCTCCACACCGGTCTATTACCCTGTGTCCCAGCAGAGGAATACGGATGCGGGCTGGTGGACCAACTTCTCCACCCAGAGCTATGCTGTGAAAAAGGGCAATGCCGCAGAGTTTAAGTTCAACAACTATTCCAATAAGGTCAACAACTGGGACAACTGGTGCCTGGTGGCAGCCACCAACGGTACCCGCGATGCAGGGCAGGGCTATTCGGAATATTTCGTACTGCGCAACGACAACTACGGTTGGCAGGGGTCTAAGAACACCTCTGATGACAAGACGTGGTACACTACCCTTGAGAACAACTACAACTGGGACACTTTCAAGCGCGAGATGGATGGTTCACAGGTCGACATGCTTGTCAATTACGGCAACGATGGCGTCGTCACCATGACAGCCTCCATCGTTTCCAAGTCGGGTAATATCTATCATTACAAGTTCGCCATTCCTCTTGCAGGGAGTTCCGATGCGGTTACTCTCTTCTTCGTCAGCGAGGGCTCCTACATAGACGGCACAACATCAGGCATCAAAGGCATCAAGACAGGCAGGGCGATGACCGATGGCCGCACATTCAACCTCAGCGGTCAGCGCGTCAGCAACAATTATAAGGGCATCGTTGTTGTCAACGGAAAGAAGATTGTCAGAAGGTAACATGTTGATTCAATTATTGATGGGTGCGGTCATTCCGGTGGTCGCATCCTTTTCTACGCCGGTGCCTTTCGTCCATGATCCCGTCATGGCTTATGAGGACGGCACCTACTATGTCTACAGTACTGGCTTTGATATTTCCGAGATGAGATCGAGAGATCTCCATACATGGGATGTGGACCGCGAGGGAGTGCTCCATGGCAAGCTGCCGTCCTGGACGAGGGACAGCGTGCCCGGATTGCGCAACCATCTCTGGGCACCGGATGTGATCAGGTTTAATGGCAGATGGTATATGGCTTACAGCTGCTCCACCTTCGGCAAGAATACCTCCGCCATAGGGCTTCTTTCCAACGACCGCTTCAGTAACAGGCAGGGATGGCGGGATGAGGGCTGCATCATCGCTTCGCGCGGAGGCAGGGACAACTGGAATGCCATTGATCCTAACTTCGTCATTGATGACAACAACAATCCGTGGATGGTCTGGGGATCGTTCTGGGATGGCATACAGTTGATAGTGCTTGACAGCAACATGCACGTCAGGGCAGGAGCAAAGCCGAGGACCATTGCCCGCCGCTTTGCCTTCAATCCCCGAGACATCCCGGAAACCGAAGGAGGTTCCCACCGTTTCGCTCCGGGCAACTTCCCCCAAGTCGCCGGTCAGAATGCCATAGAAGCGCCGTTCGTCTTCAAGCACGATGGTTATTATTACCTTTTTGTCAGCTGGGATTATTGCTGCATGGGGATGAAGAGTACTTATCGGGTCGTTGTAGGCCGCAGCAAGTCAGTTGAAGGGCCGTACCTCGACAATCGAGGCATAGACATGATCAATGGCGGTGGTGTGCCTGTCATTGAAGGAGATAAAGTGAAGTATGAGGCAGCCGGTCATTGCGCCGCCTACAACATCAATGGGCGTGACCTCTTCATCTGTCACGGCTATAGCATGGAGCAGGGCGGTCAGTCGGTGCTCGTGGTCAAGGATATCGACTGGAAGGACGGTTGGCCCGTGCTGAAGTAAGGCTTGTCCCAAGACCATACAGCAAAAGTGCAGTTTGATCATTACGAGGATACGTTTGACTGACAGCATGACCACGCTTTGGTCATCATGTGACCACGCTTTGGTCATCATGTGACCACGCCTTGGTCAACATACAGTTCATAATGACTGTCTGCCAAACACACATTGCAAAGCAGAAGGTTTTAATATTATACAACATTTCACAACGAAAAAAAGCAATCACTTCTATCGTTTTTTCTATACCTTTGCAAGCGAGAATAGAAAACTTTTATAATACAAACTAAGTTATGAAGTATTTAACAAATGACAAGCTCCTTATCGTCGGCGCAGGCGGTATGATTGGTTCCAACATGGTTCAGACAGCCCTCGCGTTGGGTCTGACTCCAAATGTGTGCCTCTACGACATTTATGAGCCCGGTGTGCACGGTGTCTTCGATGAGATGGAACAGTGCGCTTTCCCCGGCGCTAACCTCTCTTACTATGCTCCCGCAGTGGAGGACATGAATGATCCCAAGAAGGTGGCCGAGGCTGCCAAGAAAGCTTTCACTGACGCTAAATACATCATCTCTTCAGGTGGTGCTCCCCGTAAAGCTGGCATGACCCGTGAGGACCTGCTCAAGGGCAACTGCAAGATCGCAGCCGACTTTGGTGAGAACATCAAGAAGTACTGCCCCGACGTGGAGCACGTGGTGGTGATCTTCAATCCTGCTGACGTGACGGCTCTCACAGCCCTCATCCACAGCGGCCTGAAACCCAATCAGTTGACTTCACTCGCTGCTCTCGACTCTACTCGTCTGCAGCAGGCTCTGGCTCACGAGTTCGGCGTGCAGCAGGACAAAGTCACCGGCGCCCACACCTATGGCGGCCACGGTGAGCAGATGGCTGTCTTCGCTTCTCAGGTGAAGGTCGACGGCAAGCCCCTCGCTGAGATGGGCTTGAGCGACCAGCGCTGGGCTGAAATCAAGCACGCTACCACACAGGGCGGATCCAACATCATCAAGCTGCGTGGCCGCAGCTCTTTCCAGAGCCCTGCCTACTGCGCTGTGAAGATGATCGAGGGTGCCATGGGCGGCGAGCCTTTCACACTGCCTGCCGGCTGCTACGCCAACCTGCCTGAACTCGGTATCAAGAACGTGATGATGGCACTGCCCACCACGATCGACAAGACCGGTGTGCACTATACCACTCCTACCGGTACTAAGGAGGAGATGGCTGAGCTACAAAAGAGCTACCAGCATCTCTGCGATATGCGCCAGGAGGTCATCGACCTCGGTATCGTGCCTCCTATAGAGAAGTGGGGTGAGGACAACAAGAACCTGTAAAAAAAAACACTGTTTACACGCATATTATTAAAGGTGTACCGTCAACTATGGCAGTACACCTTTTTCTTTCTAATCAACCCATTGCCTGTGTTTTCATAGAGCCATTTCAATGCTGAAGTGGGAGCATGGAGGTAATATGTCAATCAGCGTGAGGGAAAGGATTAATCGGGATCCACGTCGAAATAGATTTGCACCGACTTATAACAGGGTTGATGCATGATACCATCACGCGCCTGATAAAGTGCGGCGTGCGTTTTATGAAGATCGATGCCTAACTCAAGTTTCAACACGATCTTTCGGATAAACATTGTCTTCACACGGGCGATGGCCGGCTTGTCGGGACCCAAGACACGGTCACCAAAGAGTTGACGCAGCTTTCCACCAAGTTCCTGTGCCGCCATCTCCACAATTCCTTCTTGCTTGTGCCTGAGAAACACATAGACGACGTGGGAGAATGGAGGATAGCGAAAGAGCGCACGCTCCTCGAGAAGATCATTGAAGAAGCCAGTGTAGTCGTTGTGAACCACCTGACGGATGACTGGCAACTTTGGGCTGCGTGTCTGCAGGATGACGAGCCCGCGCTTGCCCTTGCGTCCCGCACGTCCAGCCACCTGACTCATCATCATAAACGCATGCTCGTAGGCACGGAAGTCGGGATAGTTGAGCATTGTGTCGGCATCGAGGATCCCGACCACCGCCACTCTGTCGAAGTCGAGCCCTTTGGAGATCATCTGGGTACCGATGAGCACATTGGTCTTTCCCTCTCCGAACTCGTTGATGAGCCGTTCATAAGCGCCACGTGTGCGGGTGGTGTCGAGGTCCATACGCGCCACACGCGCCTCGGGAAGCTCGACACGCACGAGATCCTCAATCTTCTCCGTGCCATAGCCCCGGTCAGAGAGATGCGGATTGCCACAATTAGGACAAGTCTCAGGCACCGGCATGGTGAAACCACAGTAGTGGCAAGTGAGCAGGTTGAGCCGCTTATGGTAGGTCAGCGACACGTCACAGTTGCGGCATTTAGGCGTCCAGCCGCAGGTAGGACACGACAGCACCGGCGCAAAACCACGGCGGTTCTGGAAGAGGATGACCTGCTTGCCTGCCGACAGCGCCTCGCGCATGGCAGCGAGCAGACGGGGCGAGAACGGTCCCGTCATCATCTTGCGGTGGCGGAGGTCCTTCGTGTCGACGACCTCTATCTCCGGCAATTCGATGTCTTTGAAACGCGTCGTGAGCGTCACCAAGCCGTATTTTCCCGTCGTGGCATTGTAATAGCTCTCCATCGAGGGCGTGGCTGTGCCGAGGAGGGTCTTGGCGCCTGACATCTGCGCCATGACGAGTGCCACGGAGCGTGCATGATAGCGTGGCGCCGGGTCCTGCTGCTTATAGCTTGTCTCGTGCTCCTCGTCGATGATGACACATCCGAGCCTACGGAAAGGCAGAAAGACGGCACTGCGCGCACCGAGGATGATGTCGTATGGAGCATCGGAGAGTTGCTTGCGCCATATCTCCACACGTTCTGCATCGCTATATTTGGAATGGTAGATACCAAGCCGTGAGCCGAAGACCCGCTGCAAGCGCTGCGTTATCTGCACCGTCAGCGCAATTTCCGGCAACAGGTAAAGTACTTGCTGACCACGGTCGATAGCTTCTTGGATGAGATGGATATAGATTTCTGTCTTCCCGCTCGACGTGACACCATGGAGGAGCACCACATTCCTGGTGGCCCACTGTTGCACAATCTCCGCCTCTGCCTTTGCCTGAGCATCACTCAACGGGCTGATACGCTCTGGATGTGCCGCCGCGCCACAGCTGTTGAGCCGCCCCACAACATGCTCGTAGGTCTCAACAAACCCCTGATCGGCCAGTCGCCTGACGGTGTCGTAGGTGCAGTGAGCCTCATTCATCAGTTCTTCACGCGTGACTACGCCGCCGCATGCAGCACCACCGTGAGTATTGCTGCTGAGAGACAGGAGCGTGCGGAACGTCTGCTGCTGCCTCGCCATGCGCCGGAGCATCTCCACGGCGACCTTCTCACCCTCCACCCCTGCGAACTTCCTGCTGACGCGCACGCAGGTCTCTGTCCGTGGCCGGTAGCCAGACTCGGCTTTCAGTCCCGCCGGCAGCGCGGCATTCATCACCTCACCTAAGGGCGACATGTAATAATCGGCGATCCAACGCCACAGCCTCAGCTGACTTGGGAGAAGCACGGGAGCATCGTCGAGCACCGTCAATACCTCGCGTATCTTATCGGCGGCAAGGTCCGGTTTGTCATCATGGACACGCACTGCCATTGCCGCATAGGTCTTACCCTTGCCAAAAGGGACAAGCAAGCGCATGCCCATGCTGATTCGCCCTGCAAGCTCATCGGCTATGGTGTAGGTGAAAACGCCCTGCAAGGGTAACGGTAATATGACATCAACGTAACGCATAACGGTGCAAACTTACATAAAATTCCTCGAACTTTACGCCAGTTAGATAAAAAAGTTAAAGTCAAAATCTGCATTGCTTATGTACAAACACGACTGGGAAATTACCGATAAATTCTCTCGCATTAAATACTGTTAATATTTGTTTGGACTGTCTACAAATGAACTATCATATAGTCTTGTTAAAAATGTAATTAAAATCCATTAAGGAAATGAAGAAGTTTATTACACTGCTCTTTACTTCCCTGCTGTCATTGAGCGTATGTGCCAGGGATTGCGGTCCCAAATGGTTGGAGAAAGCCGTGTTCTATCAGATTTACCCCTCCTCCTACATGGATACTGACGGAAACGGCATCGGTGATCTTAGAGGAATTATCCTGCGGCTCGATTACATTCAATCGTTAGGGGTGAATGCCTTATGGTTGAATCCTATCTTCGAGTCGGGCTGGTTTGATGGAGGGTATGATGTTATTGATTTTTATAAGATTGACTCTCGTTTTGGCACGAACAGTGATGTTGTCACACTTGTTCGGGAGGCGCATAAGCGGGGAATCAAGGTCTGTCTTGATCTTGTAGCCGGGCATACAAGTGACAAGTGCGCATGGTTCAGGGAATCGATGGGGAAAGATCGCAACCTGCGTTACAGCGATTATTATATCTGGACCGACAGCATTTCTGACCAAGATAGAAAAGACATCGAACTGCGCAAGCAGGATCCTAATCCAGCTTCCAGCACACGTGGTAAGTTTGTTGATGCGGATGCTCCCCGTGCAAGATACTACCTGAAGAATTATTTTGCCTGTCAGCCGGCATTGAACTACGGTTATGCCCATCCTGACCCGAATCATCCGTGGGAACAGAGCGTTGATGCGCCGGGGCCACAGGCGGTAAGGAGAGAGATGCGCAATATCATGGCATTCTGGATGGACAAAGGCATTGATGGCTTCCGTGTAGACATGGCACAGTCGCTGGTGAAAAATGACTATGACGGAAGCGAACTGAAGAAGTTGTGGACGGAGATGCGGCAGTGGAAAGACAGGTATTACCCGGAGTGTGTCCTCATCTCCGAGTGGTCGAGACCGACGGAAGCTATCCCCGATGGTTTCAATATCGACTTCATGATGCACTTTGGAATTCCAGGATACCCGTCTCTGTTCTTTGCAAAAGACACTCCATTCGGCGAGCGTCATTCTTACCCCTATTGCTACTTCGACAAGTCAGGCAAAGGCATAGTAAAGGAATTCATCGAGAACTTTTCCGAAGCTTATGCCAAGACACGCAGCCTGGGATACATTGCCCTGCCGACAGCCAATCATGATTTCCAACGTATGAACATAGGGACGCGCAATACGCCCGACCAGCTGAAAGTTGCATTTACGTTCCTCCTGACCATGCCTTGCATACCTTTTATATATTATGGTGACGAAATCGGCATGATCTCCCAGCGTGATTTGCCGAGCAAGGAAGGAAGTAATGAACGCTCGGGTAATCGCACGCCTATGCAATGGACACCGGGCCCCACGGCCGGATTCTCCACCTGTCGTCCGGAACAGCTTTATTTCCCCGTGGCAACGGATGGAGGAAGGATTACCGTGTCAGAAGAAGAGAAAGACAGACATTCGGTGCTGAACTTCGTGCGCTCGCTGGTGGCACTCCGACAATCGTCAGCAGCTCTGGGCAATACGGGTGACTGGCGGCTTCTGAGCGATGTCGACAAGCCTTATCCGCTGGTTTATCAGCGCAGTGCTGGTGATGAGACTTACATCATCGCCGTAAATCCAAGTAGTGCTTCTGTCCGTGTGAGCCTCCCAGCCATCTCTTTCTGTAAGGGGAGTATCGTTTCTCTCGTAGGAAAAGCTTCATGCAAGCCGGAGAAAGGCAAGCTGGACATAGGGATGGGCGGCGTTTCTGCAGCTGTCTTCAAGCTGAAAGACTGAACGGTAAGAAAGAACAAGAGACACTTAGGTACAGGTGTCTGTCTGTACTCTGTACGTTGAAAATAAAGATTATTAATTGTGAATATGTAAATTAGATTTTGGTTATTTGGTTACATTCAGTTTTAGTTATTTAAAGTGACTTTATTGACTGTTTACAGACAAATATTATAGAACAAGGATTTTTCAGGGTAACACAGACAAAAGTGCTCCGTGTAGCAGTAACTGCTATCTGGCATTTTTATCTCAGTTTTTTATCTCAGTTTTCAGGGTAAACAAGGAGAGTATGTTCCGCTTCGGTGGAATATACTCTTTTTTATTGCCGTCCGCTGAAAAAGGATTGCACTACCCAAGCTGTTATGCATAAGTCTGTAAAGGACTCCTGCGGACGACACCGGTTGGCTTCAGCAAGAATACTGCTACAGACGACATCGTCGATACCGAGATGATGCAGCCTCTAAACTTCAGTTTTCACCGATCTTCACTCCACAGATAAACATTTCAAAACTAATTAATCGGCCCTCCATCACGGTTAGAGTTGGTGCCCGTCACCATTGGTGTCTCAGCCCGTCACCATTGGTGATTGCCCCTGTATCAGGTGACATCTGGGGCTGACAGGAAACAACCTTGTCTGTCTCTTGCATGCTTGCTGCCATTGCTGTTCGGAACTGCAGTTCCATCTTCTTCCACTAAACATCGACTTGGCATAGTCCATGGGACTGGAATATATCTCGCCACTTACCCTTCCTGTAACAGAAATCCCGGTTAAAGAAGTATAAATAATGGCATTTCCTTACACTTGCTGTCCACAAATACGACTCCATTTTATCTTATGACAAAAATGACAAAGTACCTATGAAGAGCTCTGACTATGACAAGATAAACAGCAGTATGGATTTCTTCCGTCTGAAGGACAGGAAGTTCATAATGTGGCGTCTGCTCCGGACACAGGAACTGGATGATTTCTGGAATGACTTTATCGTCCGCCATCCAGAACTGGAGGCTGAGTTCGATGAAGCTGTCCGCATCAGTGACAGTCTACGGATAAACGATGCCCATTATGCCGGTACGGATGTCCTGCTGGAAAGAATACAGAAGACGCTTTCGGCGAAACAGCGTCATGTCCGCATCCTGCATATCTCGAGAATTGCAGCTGTAGCAGCTATGTTCCTATTGCTATTTGTGCCAGCTCTGTACTTCGGTTATGTACATTACATGAAGCAACCCGCCGGGCAAAACTACGCCCTATTGTCCAAAGGCAATGGAGTGAATACAGAAGAATTGTTACGGGAAATGCGGAAAAGTAAGAATGTGGAATTGCTGGTGGATGGGAAGCGTCTCACTTTCAGACATCTCGGGGAACTGACCGTAACGGACGGAAAGGTTATCTATGGTAAGTCAGGGTCCGTCAGCGGAAAGACCTGCCGCCTGCACGTGCCCGCAGGAAAGCGCTTTGCCATCACACTTGCTGACGGAACAAAACTGTGGGTGAACTCACGTTCGGAAGCAGAAGTCCCCACAAAGTTCGCAGGAAGGACGCGTGATGTGAATGTGGACGGAGAAGTATTTGCTGATGTGACGAAGAATCCACAGCAGCCTTTCATCATTCATACAAGCCGTATGGATGTGACGGTGAAAGGTACCAGCTTTGATGTCTCGGCATATAGTCGTGAGCGTGAAGCAGCCGTCGTACTGGTACGTGGCAAGGTGCAGGTTGATACCCGCAGGAACGGCAGCATGACGGTTTTGCCCAGCGAACGGGTCTCTCTTGCGAACGGACGGCTGTCCAAGCGGACGGTTGATGTTTCCGACTACGTAAGCTGGAAGGACAACTACCTGTTCTTCAATGATACGCCGGTAAGTGAGGTCCTGAAGAAAGTCAGCAGTTACTATGACATTCGTTTTACTGAAGTGGATCCCATACTCAATGACAAGAAAGTCAGCGGCAAACTCAACCTGTCGGACAATGTTGATGATATTCTTTCATCCATAGCCCTACTGACATCGTCTGCCTATACGCGAGAAAAGGATATGGTTAAACTTGTTAGAAAAGGAAGGAAATAGTGCCTATGAAATGATATAGAAACCTGAAAAAGGTCAGGCTGTGGATGCAACACGCCTGACCAGGACAATCGAAAAACATTGAGCAATCAATATCATCCAATTTTTATCCATTACAAATGCAAATGTATAAATCTAAATCTAATTTTCACAACAACCCTCTCTGTTGTTATAGAAAAATAGCAAAAGTTACGTTTTCTTTACTTTTGCTATCGTTCTCATGTGTACAGGATATCCCTGCACGGGAGCTGGGGACACAGAATCTGATGGTCACGCTGGCAGTGAGCAATACTACTGTCAGGAATATCATGGACAGAATAGAACGGTCAGAAGGATATGTATTTATTTACAATAGCGATGTGAAGAACGAACTGAACAGGAAAGTCTCACTGCGTGTGGTAAATGAAGACATAGATGCAGTCCTTAACCGGCTTTTTTCCAATACAAACATCTCTTATAAGAGAATGGGCAAGCAGGTGACCCTATTCTGGAGACAGAACAGAAATCCGCACGCCATTAATGCCGTTATGACACCTCAGCCTCAGCAGACTCCCGAGAAGCGCAGTATCAGGGGACGGATTGTTGACGAGAACAATGAGCCTGTCATCGGTGCGACCGTGAAAGTCAACGGAAAGAATACTGTCGGTGCAGTGACTGACATGGATGGAAACTATACCCTGAACAATGTGTCTCCACATGATGTGATCACTATTTCCTATATTGGAATGAAGCCACAGTATGTCACGGTTGGCAGCAAGAATGTACTGAACATAACAATGAAGGCTGACGACAATACGCTGAATGATGTTATCGTGGTGGGTTACGGAACCCAAAAGCGTGAATCCCTGACAGGTTCCATCTCCATGGTGTCATCCAAAGACCTGACAGTCACGCCGCAGGTGAGTGCCTCCAATATGCTGACGGGCCGTGTACCGGGTCTGATCACGACACAGACCTATGGTATCCCGGGCAGTGACAATGCGACACTGAGTATCCGTGGCTTTGGAAATGCTCTTTTCATTGTTGATGGAGTAGAGCGTGATGCACGTTACATTGATCCTAACACCATCGAGTCTATCTCCGTGTTGAAAGATGCCTCCAGTGCCATCTACGGTTCACGTGCCGGTAATGGTGTTGTTCTGATTACGACAAAGCGTGGCAATCAGAGCAAGCCGACCATTACAGCCGGAACTACACTGACCCTGCAAAGTGTCACTGCCATGCCGAAGACAGTATCGGCTGGTCAGTATGCAGAACTGAAACGGGAAGAGTTCTACAATGCTAATGGAGAGCATACGGCGCAGACACCACCTTTTACAGAGGAGCAGGTACAGAAATACTATGACGGGACAGATCCTCAATATCCGAATACGAACTGGTATGACCAGATTATCAGGAACTGGGCACCTATGCTGCAGTACAATGCTTCTATTCGTGGCGGCAGTGACCGCTTCTCTTATTACAGTTATTTTGGTTATACCAAGCAGGAAAGTATCTTCAAGACCAATTTTGGCAATTATCAGCGTTATGCCTTCCAGACCAATCTGGATGCAAAGGTAACGGATCGGATAAAGATCCAGCTTTCTGTTGCTGAAAATATTGATGACAGGAATTATCCATCGACAAATGTTTATTCCGGAACGGCAAGTCTGTGGGGCTATTTCTGGCAGACGCTGCCTACTTATCCTGCAAGTTTCCCCAACCCTGACTATCACTCTTATGCCGGTGGCGGCGGAACCGGTGGCGTGCATTTGGTAGCAGACAGGGATATTACTGGATATAGCCGTTCAAAGAACTACCTGACGAATATATCAGGAACATTGACCTATGACTTCAAGTATGTTCCGGGACTTTCCTTCAAAGCTTTCGTAAACTATGCCAAAGCTGACTATCCGACGAAGATTTTCCATAAGCCAGTCTCTTTTTATACGTATAATTACGAGAATGACAAGTATAACCTTCAAGGAACTTACTACAATAAGGCTTCACTTGATCAGACGCAAGGCTATTCTCAGGTCATAACTTCTCAATTCTCACTGAACTATGAGCAGCTGTTTGCCAAACTGCATCGCGTAAAGGCAATGGCCCTTTTCGAGAGTGTCGATACGAAAAGTGATGAATTGAGTGCTGGAAGAACGGACTTTCTTACTTCATCAATTGACCAGATGTTTATGGGAAGTACGATGACGGCACGTAACAATGGCAGTGCATCAGAGAACGGTCGTGCCAGCTATGTGGGACGTCTGAATTATTCTTATGCAGACAAATATCTGTTGGAGTTCATCCTCCGTGCTGATGCGTCAGCCCACTTTGCTCCGGGACACCGATGGGGCTGTTTCCCTGGTGTCATGGTCGGGTGGAGAATTGACCAGGAAAAATTCATGAAAGACATGAAGTTCGATGCCTTGAAACTTCGTCTGAGCTACGGACAGATGGGTAATGATGCCATAGGCGATTTCCAGTATCTTTCCGGCTACAAGCTCTATGAAATGACTTATTTGCTGGGCAACACCTCTACAAATGGCATTAAATCTACAGGACTTGCCAACCCGGACATGACATGGGAACGTATGCATATCTCCAATGCGGGTATTGATTTCTCCTATAATCACCGTATGATCTATGGGTCTTTTGAAATGTTTTATCGTAAACGTTCCGGCATCCTTGCACGACGCAATATATCCTTACCGAATACGTTCGGTGCAACACTTCCGTTGGAGAATCTGAACAGCCAGGATACAAGAGGATGGTAACTGGAGCT
>ERZ772881.1114-NODE-1114-length-25710-cov-10.546092_pt1 | contig 25710 bp, 19 predicted proteins | sample MGYA00580581_ERZ772881 | MGnify/ENA primary metagenome ERZ772881 (study PRJEB29015, sample SAMEA2737668) | human gut metagenome | biome: human gut; feature: human-associated habitat; material: faeces | place: China | collected 2012 ...
GCTGTGTATATTCTGTCATTTCAGATGCCATATCGGTATCCATAAGCCCTGAATATGCGGTTGTCATATCTTCCTGTGTCTCTGCAAGACTGGAGCTTGCATACTCGAGACGATTGGTATATGCACCGATTCCGGAGCGGACAGCACTTAATTTTGCAATTGCTGCATCCATCGTGCTGATGGCTTTGTCAGCACCTCCGTTGACCGCCACATTTACCGTATCCAGATACAGACTCTCCGAGGAAACTTCCGGAATATGTACATCCATATTCTGATACTGGTTCGCACCGATCTGGATGGTCATCGCACCAACATCCGTCACATCAAATTTAAGGGTATCCCCATTTTGTACGTCATCACTCAGCAGAAAATCCATGGAAAATCCACCTTTATCCGTGATTTTCACACGATTTCCCTCAACATTTGTAATTACTGTACTTCCAAATTCGTTTCCAAGTGTGACCTTTGCGTCCGATCCACTTGCTATAAGTTTGTAACTTTCGTCATCAGCATTCTGAACAACTCCCTGTGCTTTTGACAGACCTGTTTTTTGTGCCATCTCTTTTGACATACCAATGGTCAGTGTCTCCTTTGATCCCTTGTTATCCGCAGTAATATTATAAACTCCTGCCTTATTTGGATCTTTTTCAAACTTGCACCCGATCTCATCTGCCACGGACATCAGCTGCTTGTATACATCATCCGCACTCATGCCCTTTTCATACTCTATTCCTACTCCATTGATGGAAACCGTACCCCCGTCAAAATTCGGATCATTGATCAGGTTGGACATATCCAATGTATAAGTAGCTTCCTTTGCCACTTCATCTACTGTAATCGTATAATCTCCCGGAAGAACCTCCTCGGAAAAGTCAATTCTTGTTGCGCTCCGTGCAAATTTTGTAGTATCCTTATGTGTTCCACTCACATACACACGTGTATTTGCCGAACCGTCAAGCAACGTCTTCTTGTTGTACTCTGTATCTGTGGAAATCCGGTCAACTTCCTGTGTCAGCTGATCAATCTCGTCCTGAATACTCTGACGGTCCGAATAAGAGTTTGTTCCGTTTGCCGCCTGAACACTCAGTTCACGGATACGCTGCAGCATATTGCTGACTTCGTTTAATGCCCCATCTGCAATTCTGAGTACGGACTGCCCATCATCAGAATTCGCTTCTGCCTGATCCAGACCATCAATCTGTGCTTTCATCTTGCTGGAGATTGCCATTCCCGCCGGATTATCCCCTGCCTTGTTGATCTTATATCCACTAGAAAGACGGCCCATGGAAATACTCAGTTTATTTTCTGTCCGGAGCAGCTGCCGGTTGGCAACAACAGCAGACATGTTGCGATTAATCTTCATACTTATTCCTTCCCGTATACGCTACGTTTGAGCATCCCTGCCCTCTGATTTGACGCTCCCTGTCATTTCATCTGACATATATATCGTCCGAAAATGTCAATTCTTTAATAAAAAAAAGTATAATTTGCAATTAACGGGAAATCGTATTATAATAGCAACATTAAACGATATTTGCAAAGGAGGATTTATCCCATGGCTAAAGTAACCAAGGATACTATGATCGGAGAACTTCTTCAGATTGATGAGAACGTAGCACCTATGCTTTTAAACATTGGTATGCATTGTCTTGGCTGCCCATCATCCCAGATGGAGACTATTGCTGAGGCAGCTATGGTTCATGGAATCGACCCGGATGATCTGGTAAATGATATCAACGATTTCATCGAGCATGATGCAACCGCATAGATTTCACGTATCAAAAAGGAGTGCTGAATTTCAGCACTCCTTTTTGATTTAAATTTTCTAAAGAGATGCAAACACCTGCAGTGCCTGCGGTCCCGTAATTTTATTTCCATGCTCCGCGAAATATGCTCCGACTGCAGGATTATAATTTTTCTGCTGTGCATATTCGCAAATAATATTGCAGACTTTATTAAACTCTTCCGGTGTATGGTCATCTTTGTGGATCACCAGATAAAACCGGTTTTTCTTCTCGTTCTTAAACAGGTCATTTCGTCCATTGTAATAATTTACAAGTACATGTGCGAGACGCTCCACCTGATCTATCGTCGTAAATTCAAACATTTTCGTCAGATCTGCCGGTACTTCCGGTACTTCTTCCGGTGCCTCTGTCTGCTGTGCATTTTCACTCTCTGGAGAGGCTTTTGCTTCACGTATTTTCTGGAAAAGTTCCAAAATATCATCTGCCCCTTTGCGTTCCACATTTCCGGCTGCCCCCATATTCGAAAACAGTTCCTCCTCATCACCGCCTTCCGTAAACTGTGAAAAACGGGTGTCGAGTTCTTCCGGGTATTCAACCTTTGTAATCAGCAAAACCAGGGATTCGGAAGACAATGGAATTGCCTCTACCATAAGTGGATTGTCACTCACATCAAATCCAAACTCATAATTTGCCTGCTGTATCATATCATGGAAAAGTCCTTTTGCTTTCTCAGAACCATATGCCAGTTCCCGCAGATTAATCTGACGATCTGCAAGATCCTGTTTTGTTAATGTGCATCGAATCTGATTTTCATTTACTTTTTCAATTTTCATCTCTATCACATCCTTCTCTGGAAATCGCTTTCCGTAAATGGTACACTTATTATAATCAAATGCCCTCCCGTTGTAAAGTTACCACGGATTAAAAAATTATAAAAAAAATACTTGCATTGCAAAATAAAGTGTGTTATAAGTTTATGCATGAGATGCGTCTCTGACCCAAAGGAGCGTATGAATAACAAAAATTTAATATTGTCTGACCGATACGAGCTGATTCGTCCCCTTGGCCAGGGAGAATGCGGAAGTGTCTTTCTTGTCAGGCAGCAATCTTTAGAGCAGTACCGTGCAATGAAGCAATTCCCCAAAAATACTTCTGCACAACCGCTCTTCGCAATATCCGAAGCACAGATTCTAAAGTCTGTTCAGCATCCCGGAATTCCCACAATTTATGATTTTGAAGAAGATGAATCATTCTACTATCTTGTGGAAGAATATATTCAGGGTGACTCTTTAGAAGAATTTTTGCTTCATCAACAGTCAATATCCCAGAACCAGTTTTTATATTTTTGTGAGCAGCTTTGTGACATTTTTGCATATCTGCATACATTACGGCCTTCTCCGATTCTTTATCAGGATCTTAAGCCGGAACATATTATAGTATGTGGAACACAGCTTAAATTGATTGACTTCAGTGTCGCATCTTTTGCTGCCATTTCTGGAAAAGACTTCAACCATTTCGGAAACGTGGATTTTTCTGCTCCGGAACTTATCTCAGGAAAACCGGTAACCCTGAGATCCGATATCTACAGCATTGGAAAAATCATGGAATATATGATGCCATATCTGGATGCAGCCACCAACCGATCTATTTATCCCAAAATTCAAAAAGCAATTTCAGCAGATCCCGACCTGCGCTATGAATCACCGCAGGCTCTGTACTCTGCATTAAAAGAAGTAATTGAAACTACGGGAAGAACGCATCTCAGGCAGACAATTGCAGTCGTTGGAAATCACAGCGGCTGTGGTGCAACACACATAGCAATCGCGCTGGTGACAACACTTAACTACCTTGGCATTTCGGCGGTTTATCAGGAAAAAAACTGGTCAAACGATCTGCGCAAGACGGTTGCCCAGTTGAAACATGTGTGGGAAAAAAACGGTTGTTTCTTTTATCGCAATTTTACAGGATTTCCAAAATATGACAGTGGCATCGAAATCCCAGAGCCTGTCGCACAAATCATGGTAAATGATTACGGATGTGATTTTTCTTTCTCCTGCCTTGCAACGGCGGATCATATTATCTATGTGTGTGGAGGAGCATTGTGGCATCGGGACGATGCAAAGTCCAAAGACTTTCTTTTACAAAATTTTGGTAACCGCCTGCATGTTGTTGCGAATCTATGCGACCACAATTCTGCCATTTATTTTGCCAGAACATTTTCACAGCCGGTCTATTCTTATCCGTTTAACACGGACATCTTTCGTGCAGACAAAGAAAAGCTGGATTTTGTTCACTGGCTGCAACAACCTGAGAAAGGACGGAATCGCCTATTTTTACGTTTCATAAACCATTTATTCCGGCTCCTGCAACCATAGGAGTCTGCGGTACAACAGTAAATTCCGGTGTAACACACTTTAGTATTTCGCTTTGCAACTTTTTACACAGCAGATTTCTGGCCCGCACCGCATACCTGGAAGTCAATTCCAGTCATGAAATCGCTGCGCTTTCTTCGAAAAAGGACCCAACCATTCCTTTTCGCTGCAATGGTGTCAGCTACTATCCGGAGATTACGCTCCGGCAGCTGCGGGAACAGTTACATCTGCAACACAAGTATAAAATTCTGGATTTCGGGGTTCTGACTCCATACGCATTTCCGGAATTTGTCCGCTGTGATTACTGTATTGTACTGACAAATGTGAGTATTTGGAAGGATCGGCAGCTCTTACAATTTATTGAGGAACTGAAAAAAACAAATTTAGGAAAGGATTATAAAACAAATGTCCGTTTTATGAGTATGGGAAACCTCAAAAAAGACCGAAAAAGAGTCGAAACGTCCTATGGAATCCGTGTGATTCCGGTTCCCTTTCTCGAAAACCCGTTTCAAGTGTCCTCTCATGATTTTGGATTCTTTGAACAAATATGGAAAGGAAAACAGTTATCACATTAAATTTATCTACTGACAATCAGCTGGTCATTGAATTCAGACCAGAAGTATATGAAAGTCTGATCGTTACTTTTTAAAACGATCCATTAAAAAAAATAAAATAACAAATGGGCTATTATTATGGGTGTGAAATGAGTCTCAATGCAACTCCGTCACGCACAAAATAAACTGAAAAAAGACAAATGGGAGGGCAGATCCACAGACACAACTGCCCTCCCGAAAAAATTCAAACAACTTCTATTTCTTAATTTTATCTGATTCCATTTGAATCTGTACAGGCACAATGCTATAATCGGAATAAATATATAATTTGCCAACAGACAAAGGAAGGACGGCTCATGAAGAAAAAATCTCATTCCATTTTCGCTGTGCTTGCACTGGCACTTGTCATTGCTGCAGCGATCGTAGTCTTCGCCCTGATCCGCAAATACACACCGAGTAAGGAACACGAAGATTTAACCACTTATTATCATCTGACAAATTCCGATGAGGTTGCCATTGTTTTAAATAATGAAGTAACCTCTTCCAAAGCCAGGGTCATTGACGGTCATATTTATATTGATTATGATTTTGTCCATGACAATTTAAATTCACGTTTTTACTGGGACAATAACGAGAATATCCTTCTCTATGCAACAACACAAAATCTGATCTCGGCACAGGCAGAGCAGACCAGTTATATGGTTACAAAATCTTCCGCAGATTACGGTCGTAAAATTGTTACCATAAACTCTGATACTGCATATATTGATCTGGATTTTGTAAAGGAATATTCCGATTTTAAATACAAACATGTAAAAGATCCCCACCGGATCATTATTACCAGCCAGTGGGGAAAATACCAGACTGCCACTGCCAAAAAAAATGCCTCCCTGCGCGTAAGAGGAGGCATCAAAAGCCCGATTCTGAAAAAAGTTTCTTCCAAAGAGGAAGTCACCGTGATCGAACAGGGCGACAACTGGGACAAAGTAATGACAGACGACGGTATTATCGGATACATGCAGAAACGTATGCTTTCCTCCGTCAAAGAAAAGACAAGAAAAAGCGATTTCACTCCGGATACCTTTGCACATATAAAGAAAGATTACAATATCTGTATGGCCTGGCATCAGGTCACAAACCAGTCTGCAAATAACGCGGTTTCCTCTGTCCTTGCCAATACCAGAGGAATCAATGTACTCTCTCCTACCTGGTTTTATCTGAATGACAACAATGGAAACATTGCCAACCTGGCAAGCCTGAATTATGTAAATTACTGTCATAACCAGGGGATTGAAGTCTGGGCGCTTGTCAGCAATCTGGAAAATAAAAATGCCGATACAACAGAAGTCCTGACCCATACCTCTAAGAGACAGAATCTGGTAAACCAGATTGTTTCCATGGCGATTCAATACAATCTGGATGGAATCAACGTAGACTTTGAAAGTATGAATGGGGAGAAAGTCGGGGATGCATTTATTGAATTCATCCGGGAGCTTTCCATTAAGTGCAAAAACAACGGGGTTGTTCTTTCTGTAGACAATTACGTTCCGATGTCACATACTTCCTTTTATAACCGAAAAGAACAGGCAAATTTTGCAGATTATGTTGTGATTATGGGGTACGATGAGCATTATGCCGGAAGCCCCGAAGCCGGGTCTGTTGCCTCTTTAAGCTGGGTAACCCAGGGTGTAAGCGATACTTTAAAAGAGGTTCCTGCCGATCAGGTAATTCTTGGAATGCCATTTTATACGCGTGTATGGGAAATCCCATCCGAGAGCAGTTCCGATGACACAGCAGCCGGTGCCAAAATTCCCTCAAAAATTTATGGCATGAAAGCTGCAAACGATTTTCTCGCCACACATGGTGCAACCAAAACATGGCAGGATGACTGTGGACAGAACTATTCGGAATTTACAGATAATGACACCACCTATAAGGTATGGCTGGAAGACTCCGCCTCCGCAGAATGCCGGTTGAAACTGGTAGAAGAAAAGAAGCTTGCCGGTGCATCCTTCTGGAAACTCGGATTTGAAACGAGTGATATCTGGGATACCGTTACCAGGTATATCCACTGACTTACCTGCATATATATAGGAATAAATAATTCCATAAAGCAGGTTCTATGAAAAAGAAATTTGAAATTCTTATGGTTGCCTGTCTGTTTATAAGTGCTTTCTTACTTGCGCGTGCATCAGCTGCACTGACATCTTCCAGACATGCGGCTTCCTCCAAAACCTGTATCGTTCTTGATGCTGGACATGGAGGAAGCGACCCTGGAAAAGTTGGCTGTAACGATGCTCTGGAAAAAGACATCAACCTGTCTATTGTGCTAAAACTCAAAACCCTGTTTGAAAACAAAGGATATAAGGTTGTACTCACGCGAAGTGATGATACCGTTCCTGCAGATGAAAACTCGCGCAGTGTAAAAGTAGAAGATCTGCGAAACCGCGTAAAACTGATCACAGATACCAATCCGGTTATGACCATCAGCATCCATCAGAACAGTTTTCCGGATGCCTCTGTCTCCGGTCCACAGGTGTTTTACTTCGAACAGTCTGCGGAAAGTTCTGCAATTGCCTCAGTAATGCAGGATACCCTAAACAACAGCCTTAATCCTCCAAAGCCAAGGGTTTGTAAATCCAACAACGACTACTACATATTAAAAAAAACACCCACACCGATCATAATTGTCGAATGTGGGTTTCTGAGCAATGAAACGGAAGCGGCTCTGCTGGTCACAGATGCCTATCAGGAAAAACTGGTCCGCGCCGTTTACCTCGGTGCCATAACCTATCTGGAAAGCGGAAAAGACGTACCGGATACTGCCACCTAATCCGTTTCTTTACAAAACGATATACTAGTTACACTTGATCTCAAACTCTTTATCCTGTGCAAACTGTGCACTGTTGTAAAGAATCAGTATATCGGTAGGTGAAAACATTTCCAAAAGCCGGTCTCCGCTTACATTCAGCTGGCGAAGATCCACAACGACAAGTTTTTCATAATCTTCTGCCAGAAAAGGAAGGATACTGTTCGCAAAAGAATCCTTGATCAAAAGCAGCGTTTTTCCGTTCTTTATTCCCCCGGTAATCTCAAGCACTGCCTGATTCCCACCGGTAAAAACGCTGTACTGATCTGCTGTTTTCAGAAAAGAAAAATCGTACAGTGTCTTTGTCTTTTTTTCTCCCATATTATAAACAACACGCAGTTTATCCGCCGGCTCATAAATCTCAATTTTGTCTGCCTGTCTGGCATAATTTATTTTTGCATAGGTTGTTCCATAGAAATCTTTACTGATGCAACGGAACTTCTTTTTCCCCTGTGCCCTCTGAAGATCTCCACCAACCGCCTTTGTGTATTGTTCATAAGCATACCATGCTCCCAGCGTCGTCCAGTGATGGTCTGTCCGGTAATAGATTTCTTCCTCTTTATGTGCATCCAGTACGGGCTCCACGGAAATCAGTACATCCTCTTTTTCCAATTTCTGCTGCAATGCATCATAAAACTTCTGCTCCTTATAATGAGGGGCAAATGCCGGAAGTTTTTCCCGGAGTACCCACGACTTTGTCGGCACCATCATCACATGGACATCCGCGTTCTGTTTTGTTTTTCCGACAAACTTCTCCAGAGCCTGCAGATTTTTGGAAATCTGCTGCGGATTAAACTCTTTTTCTGTATAGTGTTCCAAAAGGTAATGGTTCTTTCCGATGTAAACATTATGAATTTCATTTTTGCCCATAAACAATTCCATGTCTGTCTGGAACGAAACCCAATGATCCCTTCCGGGAAACTGATCCCGCAGATACGATTCATATTTTTTCTGGAATCTTCCATCCAGAACTTTCGTTATACTTATTTCCGGGCGTGTCTGAAGTTCTCTTTTTTCAACCGGAGAATAGGTTCTCTGATGCGACAGTGCTTCTTTTCCTGCCAGGCCGAGGAGAAGCACCATAAAAATCACCCCCGGCAGCCGTTTGAATATCCGTATCATAATTTTCTCTATTTGTACAGTTTATTGATGGCTTTTACGGCCTTTTCATTCTGCTTTTTATATGCAGCAATCACTTTGTCCTCGGACTGTTCCTCCTGCTTGTTGCTGATTGTTCCAAGCATGATAAAGCATACATAGTTTCCTTTTACATAAACTTTGGAAGCCTGAATCTTTAACTGGTTCATCGGGTACTGACAGGTATCCTGTATCAGTTCCTCCCTGTATTTTTTTAATGCCGACCGGATTTTCTTTTTGGAAGCTGCATTCTTTGCTTTTACAATAACCAGTGTGTCTGCATTTGCACTGATCATCGGCACCTCCGCAATTGCAGCACTGTACCATTTGGAAGAAATTCCGTAGCGTTCCTTCAATTCTTTCTTTGATACTTTTTCACTTGGGATATAATCATCCCCATACGCTTTCTTTACAGCATTGTATACTTTTTGTATGGATGGGGTTTTCTTCCCTTTCTGCGTGGATGCTTCTACCGTCACCGGTGCTTCCCATGCATTTTCCGGTGCATATATTCCTGTCACACAGGCAAGCACCAGTATCATTGCCACAATTTTCTTTTTCATTCGCCATTCTCCTTCCAGATCCTGTATATTTTCATTCTTATCGTGAAACCACCTGTAATCTGGTTTCCGCACTATCCTACTACAGATCTTTTGTTTTTGTCAAAAGGGATTTTATGGAATTAATAAAAACTTCCGCTGTATGATACAACCGCGTTGTCTGTACCTGATTGGAACGGTCTTCCTCCAGTTCTCCCTGCTCTTTCATTTCACTTTCCCTCCGGATTCCGGACATCTCAAACTGCGACAAAGAAAGATCCGGTGTATATGCAACATGGATATCTGCCGGTTCCTGCATGGCATCCTGCAGTTCCTGCAGGTGTTCTTCGATCTGTTTTGCGGTCTCTTCCTCGCTTGTCACAATTGTTCCAGAAATACGGTCTGATTTTACCTGAAAAGATGCCGTAATCTTTCCTGCCTTTTCTCCATCCAGAAAAATATCCACAAGACCCTTTTTCTTTTTTCCTCTTACGATTTTTAAAGAAACCCCGGTGACAGAATCTCCTGTCTGCATCGGAATCACATAACATTCTTCCTGCGATTGTTTCGCACCAATCTGAAACTGTGCGGTCATCTGGCGCATTTCCCGGATATCAATCGTGCGGACATCCGGATCTTCTACGATCATCGTATCCATCACATGCTCTGCCACATCCGCAAGCGTCTCCATAGCATCTGCAAGATCCGAAGGATTCTCAAGGGCTTTTGAAAACTGTTCAAGTACCTGCTCTTTCATCTCTGCAATCTCTGTCATGGAATCTTTGAAAACATGACCTTGCTGAAACAACCGCTCCATCATCCGGTTTGGTTTGCGCAGCATTTCCGATGCTGCCATGACATTTATCATATTGTTTGGAATATCATACCGCTCCAGATAGGTATATACGTCTTCCGGTGTTTCTGCAAGCTGCTGATACTGCGCAAGCTGTTCCTGCCGATAGCTTTTTTCCGTTTCCTGTTCCCCAACGGATTCATCCATCTGCCGGAGTGCCTCTGCCAGTTGTTCCGGAGACATATTCTGCCACTTTTCTTCTCCCAGACGGGAAAGTTTTTCCGGTGAAATATGTTCCATCACATCGCGCAGACAATTCTGCTGGAACGCAGCCGAGATCTGCTCGTCAATTTTCGGACCTTCTGCTGTGCTGTCAACTCCGTCAAAATCATCGTCCACCTGATAATCCAGACCACTCTTTTTTTCTGAACGCACAGCACGCAAAAGGTTTCGCATCGTCACGTCCGATCCCTGATTCATCAGAAATCCAAGTGCTGCCCCATCTCCTTTTTCCACCTGTGCGATCAGACGGTAAATGCCGATATAACTGCTGCGCTCTTCCTCAGAAATCTCATGATTCTGCTCCAATTTCCACAGATATTTGCTAAACCGTTCCTGCTCCTGTGTTCCGTTCTCCTGCTGAATCTCCTGTGCCGCCTGATTCAGCTGCTCCATAGTCATATCCAGTGGATTTTCCCCACGGCGGATCATTTCCAGCGTTACTGCCGGTTTCATATTAGAAAACGCACGCTGCATCTGCTCATCCAGTGCTTTTACTTCCATAATATTTTCCGGTGTAATTTCGGTATTGTTATATGCCAGTATCCGCACTGCACGGCGGTTTGTTTCACTTGTATCCAGCTGCAGATCCTGTAAAATATCGTCCACATTGGAAAATGCTTTTGTTATGGAATCCCCCATGTCACTGCGCGGAGCAGTCATCAGTGTTTCATAACTTTCATTTGCCTGTGCAAATGCGCGCTGCATCTGCGCTCCGGCATCATGAATCTCCTGAACGGAATCATCCGCATCCACCTGCCCGATTACATATGCCGGCTGCTGTTTCAGTTCGGCAAACACATCCATGGTTTCTGCCATAAGATCCACATTTTTTTCACTTGGCTCAACTCCGGCACCGGCAAGCAGGTCTTTATAGTATTCTCTCTCCTGAGATTTTAAATCCTCGACCAGATCCGCCAGCGGTGTCAGATCCATCTCTACGCCTGCTTTTTCCATCGCCACGGATGCCTCACTGGTCATTACCAGACGTGCTTCCTCCATCTGTCTGCGTGCAGTAATCATGGAAGCATCTGCCGGACGTTTTCCTGCCGCAATTGCCTTCGCCATGGAATCCACGATCTGGTTCCAGTCTATATGATCGGTCTGCAGATCGTCCGATAATCCCTGCAGATCTGTCAGATACTGCAGATTTTCCGGTGTAAGGGGAATCTGGTTTGCCACCAGCCACTTGCTGTTGTCCACCGCATGTTCGTCATCGGAAAGACCTGCTTCTGCAATAATCTCACGAATCTGCGGCATCAGGGACCCAAAATCAATTCCGCTCTGCTCCGGCTCCACAATATTTTCTGCGCTGCTGCTGTAATTGGACAGATACAGATTGCGGATGGTCGGCTCCATATCATTTTTCAGAAGATAACTCATCGCCTGTTTCGTGATCTCCGGAATCGAGGCAGCCTGTGCCAGTGCCTCCGCACTGTCCTGCACATTTTCCTCCGTCGCCGGCAGGTCGTTTGCCGCAAGAGAGTCCATGATCTGCTGCGTCACAACCGGACTTCCGGTGATCTCCTCTAACTGTTCCTTTGTGAGTGTTCCGCCCATGGAAGACACATCCACTCCGGCTTTTGCCAGAGCTGCTTTAATCTTGTCCGTCACGGTAATAATGGTATGACTGTCTGCATCGGAAATGGAAAATCCGTCCTCTTCCATCTTCTTTAAATCTTCTGTGGAAGTGGTATTTGCCACTACAGCGATTTCGTTGCTGCGCGCCTGTCCCGAAGAAATCTCCTGCCCTGCAATTTTTTCCGCTACTGTCTTTTCTTCCTGCCCCTGCTTTGCCGGGTTGGAATACGTTGCCATATCGATATTTCCAGCCTCGGACACCGCAGTTTTCTGCTGCACATAGGCTTCCTGTCCGCCAAAAGCTGCAACCGCTCCGGCATCCGGCATATTTGCCTGATAAGCCGCAATTGCCCTGTTACTGTTATCACGTTTTGCATTCCGCGTTACATCTTCCCATATATTTTTCTGCTCAACCTGCATGTATTGCCTCCGTACCATTACATTTTACGCTATAACATGTATCGGCAGGTTATCCCGAAACCTAAAGTAAAATTACATTAATAACACTTCTGTCATCTTATGTACTTGCAGTAATATAACTACCGGCTCCAAACATTATATTATTAAATTTTATTTCTGTGCAAACGCAAGCAGTTCTTTTCTTACATCTGCCAGATATTTTCGTCCTGCCACAATCTGCGTTCCATCCATCATATAAATCAGATTCCCTATTATAGAATCTACATACGTGATATTTATAATATATGATTTATGACAACGAACAAATTGCGGAGGCAATCGTTTCTCCATCTCCCCAAGGGAAACTCTCTCCGCATATGCCATATTTTTCATTTGAATTACCGCATCATGTTTTTCCTTCCGAATCAAAATCATATCATAATATCGGATTTTAACAATATCATTTTCTTTATGGAAGTAATAAAAATCACCTGCATGGATTGTAAGATATTTGTCCATGCATGCCAATAAGGTTTCCTGTGTGATTGGTTTTAACAGATAATGAAGTGCCCTCACATCATAACCACGAAAGACATACTCCCGAAAAGCTGTAAGAAAAATAATCTCTCCAGAATATCCCAGTTCCCTCAATCTTCCACAAAATGTAAGTCCTGTTTCGTTTTCTTCTAATTCAATATCTGAAAACAAAATATCAAAACTATCCTGTTCAAAAGACTTTAGCATTTCATTTCCGGTCTGATACCAGAATAATTCGATTCGGTTTCCGCTACCCTCACTCCAAATTTTCAGAGCCGACTCCAATATGCGGTAATCGTTTTCTTTATCTTCCAAAACTGCAATTTTCAAATTCATGTCTGCTGCTCTCCCTGATGCAACGGAATCAAAATATTTACGGAGAACATTTCTTTTTCCGGCAATATTTCCATGATTCCGAAATGTCTCTCTACAATTTCCCGTATTCGCTTCAATCCAATTCCATGTTCCATTCCATTTTGATTGCCTTTCCCTGCTTTTGTGCTCAATAATTCATTCTCAGAATCAGATCTGTAACCCCCATCCGAAGTATTGACAATTTTTATTGACAGCATATTATGAAATGGCTTCATATACAACCATATTCTCTTACTTTCTGCCCGCATGCATCCCTCAATTGCATTATCGTAGAGATTCCCCAGCAAAGAACAAATCTCTACATCACTTAATGGAATCTCTTCCGGTAAATATATGATATTTTCTGTAAGAATCCCAACATTTTCCGCCATGCTTTGCTTATTGCTGACGATACAGTCAACCGTTGTATTTCCACTAGAAAGCGTATAATGCACCTTATTCAGGTCTGCTGTGATCTGCCGCATATAGTCAACGGCCTGTCCGGTATGGTTCCCTTCCAAAAGCGTCTGCAACACATCCAGATGGTTTTTTACATCATGCTTCATTATACGCAGCTCTTTGACCGAAGCAAGAATCTGCTCGTACTGCTGTGATTCCATATGTGAGAGCAGATTCTCTTCCAGCAGTTTATTATTTTTTTCTCTTTCCACACCCAGATTATAAATAAATAACAGCATAATCATAAACAGGAATAACACAAAGACAAAAATTGTCACAAGCATGAAAAAATCGTTATCCCGGGATTGCTGTAATGCTCTTACTACAGCAATCATGTCTATTTGCTCGATTGCCACACACAACAACGCAATTCCTATAAAAATCAGCTTTTCCTTTGTCCGCAGGCAGATATTTTGTTTTCCAATCATTATCGTCAATCCGATCAACACACCAAGCAGGATCAGGTAAACCAATGTAAAAACCGCCCGAACCCAGCCTCCCGATAAAACGCGATTGATATTTTCGTGAAAAAGAACCACTGGAAGCATTGCAGACACTACATCTGCAAGTAACGCATAGGTCGAATACAATATAACATAAAAAAACTGTGAAAAAAGAGAAGAACTTGTAAAAATCATTGTAATTAAAAAATGCACTATTATACCGTAAAACACAGTATAAAATATTGATACTTTCATCTGATTTAAAAAAAATAAAATGATAGAAGACAGTAACCATGCACACCATTGCCATTTAAAAATTCTCTTTTTGGGATCCAGCTTTCTATTCATAAATAAGAAAAACAAAAATGATTCAAATAAAATAATAAGAAATTCCCATATATTCCACAAAGTCAGCACCTCCACCTGACCACAATTGTACCATAAATGCAGAATAAAAAGGAAATTGAATCCTTAATTTCAATGTCGTTTAAAGCCAATATTTTGTATTTCGCGCCAATTCTATTGTTTTTTTATATAAATATGCTATTGTAAAATTCAATATATTCTGGTGTATATTATATTGCCAATTAACAATTCCCCCGAAAGAATATCATATCTTTCGGGGAAAAGGAGCACTTATGTTACGATTTTTAATCAAACGAAATCTCAGCACTTTATCCACCGTTATAATTCTGCTATGGATTTTTATTCTTCCGTTTCTGGAATCCTGGTGGTACATATATCAGATTATTCAGGGAAACTATGCCTATCAGCCGGATTGGAAAGAGAAAAATGATTTACGGTCTTCTTATAAAAAATTTTATATTGCTGTCCTTATTGGTTTTCCTTTCTCTTTCCCTGAATCTATTCTGTGTTCGCTTGATGTTTCGTGGAGGAAAATACAACCCATCTGAAATTTCTGCTTTAAATGTTTTTACAATGTTTTGGACTAACCATCGTGCATATTCTGATCACATGTATTATCTATGGCATTATGGGTATGTTTTGTTGTGCAACATCCTTTTATTTCCGCAACCGAAAAACGGTATATTTTGTAAGTATATTTTTCTGGCTGATTGAAATTTTAAAACCTGGCTCCCTGCTTCGCACCAACTCTATTGCTTTTTTATGCAAATATGCTATTGTAAAATTAAATATATATTCTGGAAAATATTATGTTGCCAATTAACTATTTACACGAAAGGAAAACCATGATTATAGTTATGGTATTCATGATTACTTTCAATAACAACGTATATGCTGCAGAATTAGATAATATGCAACATAACGACCAAGCATATGTGTTAAATTCATTTTCAGGAAATAACTTGGAAAGTATTTCAGTTCAATATGCTTGGAGCGCCGCATTCTCCTTTGAGGAAACACAAACGCTCTTAAAACAAACCGGATATCCCCACGGAATAAGAGGTTTGCGATGTTCACTATGCTTCCATTCCTTTAAATAATCCATTATTTTTCTATACATCACTGCACCTCCATGAAATGTTTACTTTTGGCATATCAATTATTCATGTAAAAATCAACGTATTTTTCATTTGTTTTTACACTAAATTGCATGAATTATTTCTAAAATTATACATTATTTAACACGATTCCCCGTATTACGATCAAATAATTAAAAAAGAAACCGGGCATCCACGTTGTAAACATGAACTCCCGGTTCCACTTTTTTAGTTAAAATTTAAATACTGCTACTCCGTAAGGCGGCAGCTTATATCCGATCGAATAATCCTGTCCATCGCAAGGCTTCTTTTCCGCCTTGTAGGAAACCGGACGTTTTGTATCCTCTGTGTCGCTTCCGCCAAACTGCGGATCTGCACTGTTTAATACCAGCTTATAGGTATGTCTGCCCGGCACACCTACCCGATAATCGTCACGCTCTACCGGTGTGAAACTGATCACAAAAAGCAGGTTATTCTTTCCATCCTTACTCTTTCGCACAAAGCTGAAAATACTGCGTTCGTAGTCGTTGGCATTCATCCACTCAAATCCTGCCCAGGTCGTATCCTGCTCATACAGACATGGATTTTTGCGATACAGATGAAGCAGCGCCTTTACCCAGTCCTGCATATGTTTGTGTTTCGGATCATCGAGCAGATACCAGTCTAACTCGCGCTTCTCGCTCCACTCACGCTCCTGCGCGAATTCCTGTCCCATAAACAACAGCTTCTTGCCGGAATGTCCCATCATGAATGCGTAACCCGCCATAAGGTTTTTAAACTTATCCCCTTCGAGTCCGGGCATCTTGTTGAGCATGGAACATTTCAGATGTACGACCTCATCATGGGATAATACCAGAATGTACTTCTCACTCTCATTGTAACTCATGGCAAAGGTCATCTTATTGTGATTGTCCTTTCGGAAATACGGGTCAAGCTTCATATAGTCAAGGAAATCATGCATCCAGCCCATGTTCCACTTGTAGCTGAAATTAAGTCCGTCATCCTCTACCGTACCCGTCACTTTCGGCCATGCCGTTGATTCCTCTGCAATCATCACAGAACCCGGATTTCTTCCGAGAATCAGCGTATTGATGTGCTTGAAAAACTCAATGGCTTCCAGATTTTTATTTCCACCATAAATATTCGGAACCCACTGTCCATCTTCCTTCCCGTAATCCAGATACAGCATGGATGCAACTGCATCCACACGAAGTCCGTCTACGTGATAATTCTCAATCCACATCAGCGCACTTCCGATCAGGAAGTTCTTGACCTCATTCTTTCCGTAATCAAAGATTTTGGTTCCCCAGTCCGGATGCTCTCCTTTGCGCGGGTCTGCATATTCATAAGTTGCAGTACCATCAAACTCTGCCAATCCATGTGCATCTTTTGGGAAATGTGCCGGCACCCAGTCAAGAATCACGCCAATCTTGTTCTTATGGCATTCGTTGACCAGATGTGCAAAATCCTCCGGTGTTCCATAACGGGAAGTCGGTGCATAATATCCCGTTACCTGATATCCCCAGGAACCATCGTATGGATACTCGGAAATCCCCATCAGCTCAATGTGGGTATACCCCATCTCCCTGACATAAGGAATCAATGTCTTTGCCAGATCGCGGTAGGAATAAAATCCATCATCGTCCCGCCCCGGATGGCGCATCCAGGAACCCGGATGTACCTCATAAATTGCCAGCGGCTGCTCATATACTTCCTCTTTGGAAAGTTTTTTTCTGGCACTCATCCATTCGCTATCAGACCAGAGGAAATTGGAAATATCCGTGACAATGGAAGCTGTCTCCGGCCGCAGCTGTGCATAATTTGCATAAGGGTCTGCTTTGTACAGCTTTCTTCCGTCCTGCGCGATAATCAGGAACTTGTACATACAGCCAATCTGGACGCCCGGTACAAACAGTTCGTATACGCCCATCGTCTCCGGTGTCACACGTTTCATCTCGTGGGAAGTTTCATTCCATCCATTAAATTCCCCAATCACGTATACACGATCCGCATGCGGTGCCCAGACATCGAAGCATACTCCCTCTTCTCCTTCAATTGTCATTTTGTGAGCACCCATTTTGCGATAAATATCATAATGTGTTGCCTGTCCAAACAGGTAACAATCCATCTCTGTAAAATTACTCATAAATACCCTCCCTGTCTTCTCTTATCTATCTTACTCGAAATCCTTTTCCGTTAGTACAATTCTGTCATCATCCGTATAACGGCTAGCGGTCAGAATACTGATAGCTTTCTTTAACCCTCCATGTGCCTCCCGATGAATTGCTTCATCCACAATATCTTTCACCTCTGTCAGGGTTGTAGCCTGATCCAGTCTCTGAATATTGCTGATCCGGTTATACAATGCCAGAACCGCCATGTCGTCAATTTTGTATCCAAGTTCTCTGGAATAAGAGCGTGCAAACGTAACCAGCTCATCATTTGTAAAAATCGGAACTGAGATCTGTTCACTGAATTTTTTGGCAAATGTTTCATTCTGCGCAAATAATCTCTTGATGCCCTTGGATGTGTCTTCGAGTATAACGAAAAGACCACTCTCATCTGCGTCCAGCAATCCGGATAACTCCGACACGGTCTTTTTCTCCATATCTCCTGCCTGTTCAATAATCAGGCATCCTCCTGCCACCTTATCCAGCAGCCCGCCGACATTTTTCTGGTTCAATGCTTCCGCATGGATCTTTCCAATCTTTCCATCCAAAACCCCGGTCTCCTGCTGCAGGACTTTGATCATGCTGGTGGCAAGTGTTGTTTTTCCACTTCCCTGTCCGCCTTTAATTACGAGATTCCCCCTCGATGCAGTTTCCTTATTTTTCAGATGGGACGAAGCAACTGTCAACGCTTTGCAGAGCTGATCCTCCATGCCCTTCACCGGCATAAAATACGAAAAAATCGCTTTCTGTTCATCGGTCAGTTCTACAAGCGGGATATTCTGTTTTTCCTCTTTTCCCAGATCCACCGGTGTGTCTACCTGTGGGATATGTATGGTTTTTCCTTTCCAGGAAGAGCGATCTGTTTTTCTTCTTACAAAAGCAAACTCTTCTTCCCTCTCCTGTGCAAGTGTTGGTTTCTGTGGCAGATCCTCGATCGGAACCTCCTCAAAATCCTTTTTCTTTGTTTCTGTTTCTGTTTCCATTTCTTCTACACCACGATTCTCATTTAAGTTTTGGTCATCTTCTGTCACATCGGATGTCTCTTCTGCCGGTTTCTGTGCGGCAGCTTCCGTCTTTTTTTTCTGCTGGGAACGTACCATTTCTTCTAAAGATACTCCCTCTGGCCAAAGTTCTTCGGCATCTGTATCCCTGGCAGGCTGTTCCTCTTTTTTGTTCTCTTCCTCTTCTTCCTTTCGTTCTTTTGGATCATCCGCTTCCGGCGGTGTTTCCCTTTCCAGCGTCTGTGGCGGTGTTTCCATCGTTTCCTCCACAATATCCGCCTTCTCTGCCAGTACCGCATCCAGTTTTGGCAATACTCCTGTCAGGCGGTCCATAATATCGCCTGCCTCCTGCAGTGCACGTGCTTTTGCGGATTCGAGTTTCCGCTTTCTGGCATCTTCTAGTGCAGCTTCCGCAGCCTTGCGCATTTTCTCCCACTCACTCAGCACTTCCTCAATTGTCATCTGGCCTGTGATCTGATGCTCAATCATGTTTTTCTCATTTGTCATCATGCTCATCTGACCATCGGAGTCTTCTCCCAACAACTCTTTGAAATTTGTCTTGAGTGAACCATCAATCTCCTCATCTGTCTCAATGTGCCGTGTATTCTGTTCCGGCTGTGCCTCAGGCTTTTCTTCCTCCATCTGCATTTTCAGATAAGGAACATCTTCCACCATACGGTTGATATTGTCCAGCGTATCCGTGACGGTTTCTTTTTCGGTTGCATCCATGATCTGCTGCATACCCTTTGCAATTTCCGCCTGAAGATTGACGGTATTAAACCGTTCTGTGTTTACTTCTACTTTTGGAATTGCGACCGGATCATGCACGGTCTCCCCGGCACGCGCCATCTCCTCCACATCAATGTGTGTCAAACCTGCTCTGTCATCTTTTGCCTGACAAAACGACCGATACTTTTCTTCCTGTGTTTTCGTCAATGGCTGATACAGCATTTTCAGTTCCAATGCACGCTCTACATATGGCCCATCTCCAAACCAGAGAACCAGCTCATCACATGCATCAATACACTTCTCACTCATCCCTGCTTTGTGATACAGATAAGCAAGCTCATATGCCCACTCTTCCGTATATTCCTGCTCCTTGAGTTCTTCAAGAATCGGTATCAGTTCTTCATAAGAAGCCCCCTGTGCTTTCTGTATATCATAGCGAAGTACATATTTAAGGGTGTCATGAGGCGCAATCTCCACAAACTCATCATAATAATCCTGTGCCGCCTGAAAATCTTTCATCTTGACCGCCACTTCCGCAAGACGGTAAATAATCATTCTTCCGATTGGTGAGCGGTCATATGCCATCAGCAAAACTTCCCGGCTCTCCTCATAACGCTGTACTTTTTCGTACACTTCCCCAGCTTTTACCAGACCATTTACATTTTTGACCTTATTCCAATTGATGGTATCTGCAATATCTGCTGCCTCATCATATTTCTCTTCCGCATAGCGGGATTTCATCTGATCAAGCTTCAGATTATATTCGTATTTGTCCAATTGTTATCTCCTTAAAGTATCCCCAAACAGGTCTATCTGTCTATTTTCAAGTATACCATAGGCGGCAATTAGTGTCAAAAAATAATCCGAAAAAAAGAGCTGCACACAAACGCGTACAGCCCTTGAAATTACTGGTCTTTCTTTGTTTCGTCTTTCTTTCCGGAATCTTTTAAAGTTCTCTTTTTCTTTTGTTTTTCCCCGTAATATATGATCGCACCGGTTGCCTCATTCACACCGGCCGCCTCCACATATGCCTCCGTTACGGTTGTAAGGTTTTTCTTCCGTATGCTGTGGTTTACCAGTCTGCGGATAATATAGTAAATCATCGCAAACACCGGAACTCCAAGCAGCATTCCCAGAAATCCAAACAGTCCGCCTCCGATCAGAATCGAAAACATTACCCAGAACGCGGATAATCCGGTGGAATCACCTAAAATCTTCGGTCCGATAATATTTCCATCCACCTGCTGCAGAACGATAATAAATATCAGCAGATACAACGCATGCAGCGGACTCTGGATCACCACCAGAAGAAGTGTCGGAATCGCACCGATAAACGGTCCAAACACCGGAATGACATTGGTTACTCCAATGATAACCGCAACCAGTATCGTATCTGGGATATGCAGAATCAGACATCCAAAATAACAGATTACTCCGATGATGGCAGAATCTATAATCTTTCCAATGATGAAACCACCAAATACTTCATCTGCCTTGTGGAAAACTTCGATAATAATGTTTCCATGTTTCGGTTTAAAGATCGCATACACAATCTTTTTGCTCTGTCCCACCAGGCTTTCTTTAATGGATAAGACATAAACAACGACAATGATCCCAATGATGAAGTTTAATATGGATTTGACCATCGTGATTACGCCGGAAGTAATCTGCAGCAGATATTGCTGCATCTGTGGAAGCAGATCCTTCGTTGCCCAGTTTTCCACCTGATCCGTCAGTTTTGTCAGCATATCACTGATGGTATCTGTCACTCCATAGGCTCCGAGTTTTCCACTTTTCACCATATGGATCAGGCTCTCCACATTACCAGGCAGTGCTTCCACCAGCCCGGTAACACTTGATACCACCGAAGGAACAATTGCCGCAATCAAAAGCACCAGAATCACCAGAAGAAACAGGATTGCCCCGGCAATGGACAATCCACGTGCCACTTTAGCCGCTGATTTTTCTGATTTCATTTTCTTTTTCAGAAACGGCAGCCAGTGCCGCTCCTGAAATTTCATAACCGGGTTAAGCAGATAAGCAAGTCCCAGTCCGATAATAATCGGCTGCAATGCACCTGTAATCAGATGCCAGGTATCTGCAACCCCCTTGTACCGGAGCACCAGGAAGAAAAATACGGTACAACAGGCAAAGGTGAGAAATACCATCAATCCGATTTTAATCAGAAGAACCGTCTGACGCATGCCATCCTCACTCTGTTTGATCTGTTCCATCTGTTTTTGTTTTTCCACGTCTGTCATACAAGATCTCCTATCCGCGGTAATAATTGATCAGGCAGCCTTTGAGAATAATATCTTTCTCATCCGGTGTCAGTTCTCCCATACGCAGGGTAAATGGCTTTAAAGCACCATCCTTTACCACATATGCCTCAAATTCTGTTTTTCCGTCTGCGATCGCCTCACGGATCTTTGGAACAAACAGGTAATCCAGATTGTGGAACGGAAGCTCTCCCTGATCAATAACAAACGGGATCATACCCCAGTTAATCAGGTTGGAACGGTATCTCTTGGTCGCATATTCATTTGCAATGTTTGCCCATCCGCCAAGTACCTTCTGGCAGGAAGCCGCCTGCTCACGCGCAGAACCGTCTCCCGGTTTTACTGCAAAAATCGTACTTCCAAAACCAACGTTTGAGCGGTTGACATCGGAGAACGTTGCACGGATGGTATCCATAACCGGATGAATCTCCGGAAGTGCATCCCCCGGACAGGTATCTGCCTCGACAGCCTTCTGTGCCTTCTGTACTTCCTTGGCACGTCCAACATATTCCGGATCCTTTCTGGAAAGTGCAAACTCTGCCAGTCCCAGTGGGTTGGAACGGAAAGAGGATGTCTCTCCGGAAGGAATCAGCTCGTCCGTTGTGGTCACCGGATCGTGAATCTCGGAAACAACTTTCAGCACAAGATTCTCCGGAAGCGGGCTCATAGCCGGCCAGTCCTTGATATTTGGTCCAAACTGAATCTCTACGTCCGGATCTGCCACACCCTTGCTGTCAAATACACGGTTTTCATAAATGGTCTTATCAAAGAAGTATTTCGGCTTGCTGTAGTTTACATCAATATCGGTAGCTGCGGTAAGGAATCCCTTATTTGCAGCGGTTGCAGCGATAGAACGCGCATCCATCAGTGCTACGGAAGCAACCTGTCCGTTCTGTACCTTAGATCCCTCACGATTCGGGAAGTTACGTGTAGAATGACGGATGGAAAATGCATTATTTGCAGGTGTATCTCCGGCACCAAAGCACGGTCCGCAGAATGCAGTCTTGACAATGGCACCTGTCTCTAACAGATTGGCAACAGCACCGTTCTTAACCAATTCCATATAAATCGGAGTGGAAGCCGGGTAAACACTCAGCGTAAACTCGTCCGCTCCAATGGAAGAACCCTTTAAGATATCTGCTGCGTCGCAGATATTTTCAAATCCACCACCGGCACATCCGGCAATGATACCCTGATCTACATACAGTTTTCCATTCTTTACTTTGCTCTTTAAGTCAAGATCTACTTTTCCATCAAAACTTACCTGTGCACGCTTCTCGCAGTCATCGAGAATATCCATCAGGTTTGCATTTAATTCCTCGATCGTGTATGTATTGCTTGGATGGAACGGCATCGCGATCATTGGCTTAATCTCGCTTAAATCAAGTTCGATAAAACTGTCATAGTATGCAGTTTCTCCCGGATTCAGTTCCTCGAAATCTCCGGTTCTTCCGTGAATCTCATAGAATTCCTTCACCTGGTCATCGGTTCTCCAGATAGAGGACAGACAGGTGGTCTCTGTTGTCATAACATCAACACCGATACGGTAATCAACACTCAGATTGGATACGCCCGGTCCGACAAACTCCATCACTTTATTTTTTACAAATCCGTTGGCAAATACTTCACCGATAATGGCAAGCGCGATATCCTGCGGTCCGACACCCTTCTGCGGGGTACCTGTCAGGTAAATGCCGACAACTCCCGGCATATCAATATCGTAGGTTTTATTCAAAAGCTGCTTTACAAGCTCCGGACCACCTTCTCCAATTGCCATGGTTCCCAGTGCTCCGTAACGGGTATGGGAGTCTGATCCAAGGATCATCTTTCCGCCGCCTGCAAGCATTTCTCTTGCAAACTGGTGAATAACTGCCTGATGAGGAGGAACATAGATTCCGCCGTATTTCTTTGCACATGTCAGTCCAAACATATGGTCATCTTCGTTGATGGTTCCACCGACTGCACACAGACTGTTGTGACAGTTAGTGAGTACATAAGGAATCGGGAACTTCTCAAGACCTGATGCCCTGGCGGTCTGGATGATGCCGACAAATGTAATATCGTGGGAAGTCAGCTTATCAAATTTGATCTGCAGTTTTTCCATGTTGCCAGATGTATTGTGGTTCTTTAAAATTCCATATGCAATGGTTTGTTTCTTTGCATCTTCCGGTGTAACAGTCTTTCCTGTCTTTGCATTGACAGCAGATGCCGCTTCCGGTGAATTAATGACAACATCCCTGCCGTTGACCAGGTATGCGCCGTTCTCATATAACTTCATAGTTTCCTCCTTGTTTTCGAAATCATAGTTAATGATAATTATATAATAAAATGTATTTTTATGCAACGACTGCAAACGTAATGGATGCCGCAAACAGATCGCCGTCTACCAGGATTGCAAACTCACCGCCCATCAGCTGTGTAAGATTCTTTGCAATGGACAGTCCAAGACCGCTTCCCTCTGTCGTGCGGGATTCCTCTCCCCTCACAAAACGCTCCGTCAGGTCTTTCCTCGCCGCTCCCTGTTCCGGCAGCGGATTTTTCGAAATATTTTTGATACGGAAAACCGCATGGTTCTCCTCTACTTCCAGATCTACATAAACCCGGGTATTTTCGAGTGCATATTTTGCCGCATTGGTATACAGATTTTCAATTGCACGGTAGAGCTGCCGTCCGTCTGCCCGGATCATCACCGAATTGTGCGGCAGTTTCGTCACAATGGTCAGCCCCCGTGCCTCAAAACGTTCATTGAACTCACCACCCGTCTGGTACAGTAGTTCTACCAGATCGATGGTCTGCATATCCAGCTGGATATTTCCGGAACTGATCTTTGATGCTTCGACTCGGGGTGCTTTATACCCATCTGTTGTGGGTAGTGATAAGCGTGGTTGTGCTGGTGGCGGTGAAAATTCTCGTGCTGTATCTGCTGGCGCGATTGTATGGCGTGCGTAGCTCAGAGCGGATGCAGTTTGCTGGCGTGTTGAGTCAGGGTGGTGAGTTTGCCTTTGTCCTCTTTTCTACCGCTTCTTCACAACGCTTATTCCAGGGCGACCAGATGGCGCTGTTGCTGGTGACGGTGACGCTTTCCATGATGACCACGCCGCTGCTGATGAAGCTGGTGGATAAATGGCTATCCCGCCAGTTTAACGGACCGGAAGAAGAAGACGAAAAACCGTGGGTCAACGATGATAAACCCCAGGTCATTGTCGTGGGCTTTGGACGTTTTGGGCAGGTGATTGGTCGTTTGTTGATGGCAAATAAAATGCGCATTACTGTGCTGGAGCGGGATATCAGCGCCGTTAACCTGATGCGCAAATATGGCTACAAAGTTTATTACGGCGACGCCACGCAGGTAGATCTTTTACGTTCTGCGGGTGCAGAGGCCGCTGAGTCTATCGTCATTACCTGTAACGAGCCGGAAGACACCATGAAGCTGGTGGAAATATGCCAGCAGCACTTTCCGCATTTGCATATTCTTGCGCGAGCGCGCGGACGTGTGGAAGCGCATGAGTTATTACAGGCAGGGGTGACGCAGTTTTCCCGTGAAACATTCTCCAGTGCGTTAGAGCTGGGGCGCAAGACGCTGGTCACGCTTGGCATGCATCCGCATCAGGCACAGCGGGCGCAACTGCATTTTCGCCGCCTGGATATGCGGATGCTGCGAGAGCTCATCCCAATGCATGCCGATACCGTACAAATTTCTCGCGCCAGGGAAGCCCGACGCGAACTGGAAGAGATTTTCCAGCGTGAAATGCAACAAGAACGACGCCAGCTGGATGGCTGGGATGAATTTGAGTAGAGGGTAAAGATGGCAATCCGAAAACGTTTTATTGCGGGCGCAAAATGCCCGGCCTGTCAGGCGCAGGATTCAATGGCGATGTGGCGCGAAAATAATATTGATATTGTTGAATGCGTTAAGTGCGGACACCAGATGCGAGAAGCAGACAAAGAAGCCCGCGATCACGTTCGCAAAGATGAGCAAGTGATCGGGATTTTTCATCCGGACTAG
>ERZ772881.1118-NODE-1118-length-25694-cov-9.445025_pt1 | contig 25694 bp, 10 predicted proteins | sample MGYA00580581_ERZ772881 | MGnify/ENA primary metagenome ERZ772881 (study PRJEB29015, sample SAMEA2737668) | human gut metagenome | biome: human gut; feature: human-associated habitat; material: faeces | place: China | collected 2012 ...
CTTAACCCAACATCTCACGACACGAGCTGACGACAACCATGCACCACCTGTCTCTGCTTTCCCCGAAGGGCACCTAATGTATCTCTACTTCGTTAGCAGGATGTCAAACCCTGGTAAGGTTCTTCGCGTTGCTTCGAATTAAACCACATAATCCACCGCTTGTGCGGGCCCCCGTCAATTCCTTTGAGTTTCAACCTTGCGATCGTACTCCCCAGGTGGAATACTTATTGTGTTTACTGCGGCACGCAGGGGGTCAGTCCCCGCACACCTAGTATTCATCGTTTACAGTGTGGACTACCAGGGTATCTAATCCTGTTTGCTCCCCACACTTTCGCGCCTCACCGTCAGTTATCGTCCAGCAATCCGCCTTCGCCACTGGTGTTCCTCCTAATATCTACGCATTTCACCGCTACACTAGGAATTCCGCCTGCCTCTCCGATACTCAAGGGAAACAGTTTCAAAAGCAGTTCATGGGTTAAGCCCATGGATTTCACTTCTGACTTGCTTCTCCGCCTACACGCCCTTTACACCCAGTAAATCCGGACAACGCTTGCCACCTACGTATTACCGCGGCTGCTGGCACGTAGTTAGCCGTGGCTTATTCTAGAGGTACCGTCTTCTGCTCTTCCCTCTTAAAAGAAGTTTACAACCCGAAAGCCTTCTTCCTTCACGCGGCGTTGCTGGGTCAGGCTTGCGCCCATTGCCCAATATTCCCCACTGCTGCCTCCCGTAGGAGTCTGGGCCGTATCTCAGTCCCAATGTGGCCGTTCAACCTCTCAGTCCGGCTACTGATCGTCGCCTTGGTGGGCCGTTACCCCGCCAACCAGCTAATCAGACGCGAGGCCATCTTGAAGCGATAAATCTTTGGCATAAAGATCATGCGACCCCTATGCTTCATGCGGTATTAGCAGTCGTTTCCAACTGTTGTCCCCCTCTTCAAGGCAGGTTCCTCACGCGTTACTCACCCGTCCGCCACTTTCCTCTACTTCCGTTGGACGAATCCTCCTTCAGTAGATTCTCGTTCGACTTGCATGTGTTAAGCACGCCGCCAGCGTTCGTCCTGAGCCAGGATCAAACTCTCAATAAAATGGTATCAACACAGACCTAAGTCTGAGCTAATCTTTATCGAGCTATTTGTCATAGCTTAAAACTTTTTATCCTTACGATTCAGACGTAATTGACTTAACCGTCCTCCTCGCAAGCCACTGTACATATTGCACAGTTTTTCATCTGGTGCTTGTCAAAGTTTCGTTGTTTAATTTACAAGGTGCACGCTCCATTCGCGGAACAGTACGTTATTATACACGCATCCCAGGAAATGTCAAGCGTATTTCCAAACTTTTTTCCAGTCTGTCATATCTTTTAGTTTCATAGTCAAATCAGGCACATTCAGTTGTGCATAATAGCCACAATCAGCGTCGTTTTTGTTGCCGCTTACGCTTTTCTGCGGCTGACATACGGAAGAACGCTTATTAAAAGGCCGCCATCTCAGTAAGCAACTACTTTTTGAGATGGCGGCCTTTTATACTAGGATTGATTTATACTTACGTTCACATTGCTTTAGCTATAATCCGATCACGAGCTGCTGATCGATTCACACAAAGGCGCAAGTGAGTCTGCATCGAGAACAAAGAGCTTCCATGCATCATCAGCCTTCCGATTTGCGCCGATCAGCTGCAGCGTGTCTAAGTTCTCTGCAGCAACGGACTCCGAAACGGCAAATCCGGACTGCCGACCATTTGCGTCGGAAAACGCAATCATAATACGCACCCTCTGTTCGCTATCCAGGCCAAAATTCGCAATAAGAAAGTGCAGTCCATCCGCTTCAGAGTTAGTCTCGACAAGAACAGGGCCAGTCGCAAAGGTAATCGCTCCATTGCGCAGCTCACAGGATATTCCCTGTAGATCTGCGTCGAAAATATCCTCCAGGTCCGTATGCAGCGTCAGCGACGTGATTTTGCTTGCAGGTCTGCTTGCCGCTTTAAATGAAATCTCTGCAAACAGTTCATCCGCGACTGTTCCCTCTGTGCAGACCCAGTTCAAAACCACGTAGTCTTTTCCATTAATCGTAACCGCCTGTGCCAGTGACACGCCTTTCTTTGTCAGGAAACCGCCGCAAAACGACGCACTCTCATAGCTGAGGCAGCTTCTGTCATACTCAATGTAAAGCTTCATCGATGCAACGCCCCGGTTGTTTTTCAGCCGAATTGCGGTTTTGAAAGATTCGCCCGGCTTGCAGGTCTGATCCTCTGCGGTGATCTGCATCACAGCAGAACGCTCTGCTGCGTTTGCCGAAACCGCGCTCAGCGTGAACAACAGCGCTACTGCACATAGCAGCGTCAAGATTTTTTTCATATCCGCTTACTCCTCAGTACAGCGTAATGCCCTAAAACTTTGCAATATAGCGCAGCAGAATGACGACGTCCTTATTGTTCACCGCGCCGTCGCCATTGACGTCAGGGTTGCCCACAACTTTCTCTTCTTCGAGACCACAGACGTAGTTCAGCAGCAGCAGCGCGTCGTTTACTTTGACAGTGCCGTCTCCGTTGATATCGCCAGGACGGATCATGTTGACTTGAACGGTGCCATTCTTGATAAGGAATTTTTGATCAACCAAATTATTGTCAAATGTACTCTCTGGCTCATAGGAAATACTCACCGGCGAGCTCGTATTCTCCGCCACCGATTTCACTTCAAAATCCAGAACCGCAATGTCACCTTTGGCATCGGTATATGCGGCGTTCGCCACGACCCAGCTCAAAACGACTCTTCCGCTCTGGGTATCATTTACAACCGTCTGGCTTCCTGCAATCGATGTAAGCGCTTCATTAAAGGTACATCCTTTGTATCCCAAAACAGCAGGATCATAAGTGACCGTCAGCTTGATGGAGGAAATGCCGGGATTGTTTCGAACGCTGATGGGAACTTTGATGGTATCACCGGGATAAGTCGTCAAAGAGCCCGCCTCGATCACTGCATTTATCTGATACGCCGGATCTTCCGCGCCGCAGGCGGTGCAGACGCCGTTATCAAAATGATGCCCCGTTGCAGGCAAGACTGTTTCCGCAGCGGTAATCACGTTCTCTCCGCTTTCGTCCCTAAAATACTTTCCGCAGCCGCTTTCGCAGACCCAATACGCGATATTGCCTGCATTCAGGCAATCCGGCGCTTTTGCGGCGACTGCACGCAGCTGATGGTTATGCACTGTCGCGGTGAGCGTCGCTGTGGCGGACGCCGCCTGATAGTTGGCAGTCTCTTCCGTAGTAACGGTGACCGTGAATACGCCGCCATCGGGGATGGAGAGCGTTGTGCCGTCCAATGTGACAGTTTCTCCGTCTTTCGCCACCGTATAGGCCGCCGCTCCGGCGGTTTTCGGAATGGTGAAGAGCGTGGACACGTCAAAGGTCTTTTCCATCGTGCTCATGTCATGCGCCTGAATGGTGATGGGCAGTCTCTTGCCGGTCACCGTACCCGTGATCTCCGTCTCGCCGCTTCCCGCGATTACGCCGGTTTCGGCGGTGTTGAGCGTTCCCGCGACCACCAGCTTACCGTTCACGATCAGCTTTCCGGTCACTGTCAGGGTAGTGCCTGCCGGAACGGTCAGCTCCTGTTCCGCATCCACCGTCAGGGTCGCGCCCTCGGGGATCTCGCGATCGGCGGGCAAGGTGTAGGAGCTGCCGATGATCTTGCCCTCGCTCCCGCTGAACAGCACGCCGCCGCTCAGTTCAGCGCTTGTCTGCTCAGGTGAGCTAAATACCCAACTGTTTCCACTATCGCCAGAGGACAGCGTGCCAAAGCCGTTGGATGCCGTTACACTCTCTGCGGTGACAACGCCGCCGTTGACATTCGCGCGATAAATACCCGTGTAACCGCTCGCGTTGACTGTGCCGCCGTAGACGTTGAATTTCGAGATGCGGCCGATACCGCAGGCGTAGGTATCATACGTGCTCGTAGCACGCGCGGTCACCGTACCGCCGGAGATGTTGAGTGATCCATTCATGTCGGTACAATCATAGCCACCAATGCCATAGATAGCACCCGTCGCTTCTACAATTGCACTATCAGAGATAGAGATCACACCATCTTCACTGGTGGTATATGAATACGTCGGGTATTCATCCGCCCATCCACTACCAATACCAGATGCTTTCTTGCTATTTGCGGTAACTTTTGCATTTCTGTTAATGGTCAATTTACCGTTTGTACCTGTACCATAGGAATTTCTATTAGTTTCATTCGCAGGTTCGCCACCGCCAATGCCTGCGCCCGTCTTTGAGCTTGCCTCCACCGTCACATTTTCAGTGATCAGTACTTCTCCTGATTCTCCGGTAAGATAAACACCTTGGGCATTAGCGCAACCAGACCCAATACCTGCGCCGCTATCAGCGTTCGCAGTCACATTTGCCAAACCACTCAGGGTGATTTTTCCACCCACACCAGTACCATTCGCGCCATAGCCACCACCGATTCCAGCGCCATTAGCACCGGTTGCCTTAACAACGGCATTACCATCAATGATAATCTGTCCGTTTTGGCCAGTACCATTTGCATTTGATCCGCCGCCGATACCTGCACCACTACCGCCGTTTGCCGTAACTTTGCCGCCGTAGATGTGTATCATTTCTCTTTTGCCAGTACCTGTACCACCTTTACCACCGCCGATACCCGCACCGCCACCAATTTCGCTATCTGCATTCACTGTGCCACTCAGAATCGTGATATTTCCACCATTATCATCAGAGCCTCCTCCTATACCAGCGGCAAAAACTCCGCCTTTTACAGTCAAAATATCAGAATCTGTCTTAGCAGAGATATTCACAGCAGCTCCTTCGGGAACAGAAAGTCCTGCTTGGTATTCACCACTTTTCAGAGTCACTTTCCCCTCTAGTTTTAGATCAACAGTCGCATCTGGCCAAATCATAAATGCACAAACATTTCCTTTTTGGGAAACGTCAATGGAGACATCTTTCATGGTGATTTGGTATTCACCATCCTCTACTCTGATGGTATTAGTAAGGTTAGACTTGTCGCTCTGTTCGATCGTATATGCACCAGTAAACTTTATTTGTGCCCCGCCGCCCTGCTTGTAGCCTGTCTTAGAAATCACTATGCTGCCCTTTGACAGATCCAGTGTGACCGTTTGTGCCACCGGCGCATCGGTGCCCTCCGCGCCTGTGTCTGCCAACATGGCCGTCTCTTCATCCGCCGCCAGAGCCTGTACGGCGGTCATGGAGAACACCATCGCCATGCTGAGCAGCAGCGAAATGAGTTTCTTCATCTGGTTTCTCTCCTTTTTTGTTGTTTTTATCATCCCGGCGGCAGCGCCGCCGCAGAATGTTGGGTCAAGCCGCCCTTATCGGGCGGACACCTTGACGAGCACCGACAGAACGCTGCCGGTGGGCGCGCCCTTTGCGTCAAGCCAGAACAGCTTGAGCGTGAGCACCTCTGCGCTGTTGACCGCGCCCCACGTCACGGTCGTTTCTTCGCCTTGGTTCACCGTCGCTTGTCCGACTGCCAGCTGCCTGCCATCCGCGCTGAAGAGCGCCGCAACGCAGCTATCGCCCTCCGGCGCGTTCACCGTGACTGAGTTTTTTCCGATGTTCACGATCGTGTCATTTGGCGCATCGGTGACCGTAACGGCATAGGTCGAGAAATGCGACAGCGTCAGCACAGCGTTCCCGTCGCGGTACGCCACGTCAATGGCTTCTTTCGTGTTGTTCTCGGCAAGATACCACGCCTGCAGCACGCCCTGCTTCGTCCATGTGAACGGGACGGAGATGGTCACCTTGCCGTCAAAATTGTGAATTTCCGTTCCGTTTGCTGTCAGGCTCACATCGAGCGCCTTGCTCTGCACCGTACTGCCGATGATTGCGGCTTGATTGCCACTCAGTGCGTCGTCGGTGCTGACATGCAGCTGAATATCAGCGCCGTTCGCCATCTCGATGACCGACTGCATCGCAGTCTTGTCCAGCGTGACCACCGCGTCCGCCATCTTGATTGACAATGCCTCCACTTTCAAATCAAGGACATTGTTCACGGCGCTGACGGGCAGCGTCACCTTTTCCTCTTCCAGCTTAGACACGTCGATCTGCGCCGTGCTGCCGGTTTTGAGTTGCTCTTTGAGCGCGGCTTGATTGACCGACTCGATCTTCACGGTACCGTCCTCTGCTTTGGTATAGTAGGCAGAGCTGTCCTCCGTCTTATCGCCGATGCGCTCCCACTGAGCAAAATACGTCCAGATCTGACCAACAATGGTCGTATCTCCGGTCAAACGCTCCACAAGATCTTCCGCCGCAGTCCGATTCTGCTTTCCTGCATCATCCGTACTGTAGGCGTCAATACGATATCCATCCCTCTGAAATGCGTCTGTAAGCGTATCCGCCGTCACCCGCAGATCTGCGCCAGAAGATTCGATCACATAGTACTTTGAATCTTTTGTCGTCACACCGCCGTTGCCGTCTAAAACAACCGCCCCACAGGCAGAGGGCATATAGTACGCAACCAGCATTCTCTGCTCACCCGTATATGTATCGCCGGGACGGTACTGAATGTCAGGGCATCCCGTCATCGTGCGCTCCGTCTGCCAGCCGACAAACTTTCTGGACGCCGTATCTGGGAATGCCGGAAGCACGTCTCCCTCTTTGGTCTCTATCGTAATGGGATATTCTGCGCAAACATAGTTTTGAGCCTGATAGATTCCAACAAAGTCCGCAGCAGTCTCAGATTCTCCGGCGAGCAAAGGTTCGAAAAAGCAAACTCGCTGCGCTTCGAAAGCAGGCCGTCCGTTGTCGCCCTTGAAAACGAGGGTTTGTGTATAGCTGTTTAAACCGTCGATCCAAATATTCCCCGTTGCCTTTACAGCCGGCGCTCCAGCGCCGCCATACACCTGCGCAGACAGTTTATCAGCCGCACTATGTCCATATCGATTGGCATAGATCCTTACATTGCCATCCGCCGAAATTGCAGGTTGTCCTGCCGCACCCGTGATCATTCCATCAAGATGGAGCGCAATGTTTCCTGAAACGCTGATCGGTTTTCCGGAGTAATTGCTGTAAATGTCGATTTCCGCCTGTCCCCAATTCCACTCTGTATGGGGATCATATGCCCAGCCAAGGCTTTGGCTGCCATGAGGGCGATCCGTCGAATAGGTTTTGCCATCTATCTCAAATGTTCCGGTCGCATACTGTGCAGTAAACTCGGTCGAAGCAGAAATCTTGATCTGAGTTCCGGCCGTGTAGGTCTGCCCGTCGCTGCCCAGCCAGCCCGTGAAGACATAGCCCGATTTATAAGACTTCGGCAATTCAAACGTGCCGCCGCTGACAGGCACAGTACATATTTCAGAATATGTATATCCGCCATTCTCTTCATAGCAGCCGTAGTCCTTCAGCACTACGCCGATCTGCCCGTCGCTCTCCCACACAGCGTAGAGGTCCGCCTCAAACTCGTAGTTATACTCAAAGCAATACGCCGTACTGCTCGCCGCCGCATAGTCGATCGTCGTGGAATTCTCCGTCTTCGACCAGCCGAGCAGTCGCTTATCGCCGTTCGTGAAGGTATTCATGTACGCGCCGAGGTCGAAGTCGTTGGCCTTCGAGGTCGCAATGAATGTGTCCTTATTATCAGCCGTCACACCGCCATTGCCGTGCAGCGTCAGGACACGCTCCCGCATCTCATAGGAGATGTAGGCTCTATTATCATAGGTGTCGTCCGTGATCGGCACTGTGCTCTCCTTGTCCTTGCCGCCGCGGATTAGATAGGTCTGGTAGCGATCCTTGATCATTTTGCCATAGGAGAGCGCGTTCGGGCTGCCTGTCGCTTCAAAGAAGCCATTCTCCCAGCACGAGATCTGCAGCTCCTGTGTGTAAAGTGCCGGACTGTTCTCGCCGCCGCTAATGTTCAGCTCGCCGTCCGTCGCCTCCAGCCGCATCGTCCTCCCTGCGCGCAGGGCGTACCCCTCGCTTGCGCGGACGCGCAGGTTGCCGGGGGTCAGTTCATTATTCATCCGCTGCCCGGCAACACTCACTTGCAGCGTTTCCTTACTCTCGATGCTCCCGCTCACCGTGTTGTTCGTTCCAAAAGCAAACACAGCAAGGCTCAGATCGGACACAATGCTGCCGCCGTGATAATCCATCAGCCAAAGCCGTCCTTCATCAGAATCGGCGTGATAATTATAGTTCCAGCCGTTGCCCCTGCATTCCTGCATGGCATCATATGTTTTTCCGTCGATGATGATATGCTTTCCGCTCGGTGTGATCTTCTCCCACTGGGCATAGAGGATCGTCTGGTTACTCATGTCCGAGGTCACAGGAATTTCACCATATGGATAAAACTTGCCCGAACCGTCCTTCTCGGTGTTGTAGCCGGTCATCGTATAGCCGTTTCTGACAAACTGCAAATTGCTGTGATACGTTCCGCCGACCGAGGTGCTAACCGCCCAGCGGCTCACGGTACGCTGAACACCATTCACCGTATCTCGCATCGTGCCGCCGTTGCCGTCAAAGATCAGCACCATACTCGACTTATAATACAGGGAGCAGCCAAAGCGAGTCCCCGATGGTACCTTGACCGTTTCCCTGGCAAAGTAAGGCTCATTGGTATCGCTCTTCCGCCAGATTGCAATGCCGCCCGTGAGGTTCGGCTCCGGCAGCGTCACCGTTCCATCCTCCGCCATGGCAATGCTGCTGAAGCCCGCCTTGGTGGCATGTGCGCCGGCATAGCTGCCCTGAAGGATCACATAGTTGCTGTCCGGTACTTTAAGCCAGACGGCGTAGAGCGTTCCATAATCCGTCGACTTCAGATGTCCGGTTGCACCCGTGACAAGTTTCTCACCTTTCTGATCCGCCGCCCAGCCGACAAGGGCATAGCCCTCCTGCGTAAACGGATACCGGTTCAGGTCAAGCTCCTCAACCGCGCGATACTCTGCAATGGTCATCGGCAGACCCTGCAGGGTTCCGCCGTTGCCTTCGAGGGCAATCCGCTTCGTATCGGAATAGGTCATAAGCGTTGAACCATCGCTCGACATTTTGTATCCGATTCCGCTCGCGCAGGTAATCTTCGTATACTTTGCCACAGCCTGACGTCCCTCGATAATTACATTTGGCGAGCTGAGGTAAAGTGACGACGCATCTACAGCAACGGCGTTTTCCGCACTGATACGATATACCGCAGCAGAATTTTTTATAGTAACACTCTCTGCCCGGATTGCTGCCACACCATTTGTCTTCACTGAAAGCTGTGCACCTACCGACGCATTGTTCACAAGTGTCAGGCTGCCTGCCGCTTCGACCTGTCCAACGCTCGCACCGTCAACAAAGCCGAGCGTTAGATTTCCGTCAAAGGCAATACTACCACCGCTGTAGCGTGTGCTGTCGCTTATCACGATCTGACCGTCAGCAGTTCCGTGCTCTCCGTTATCTCTGAATTCCCAGCCCGTGCCGTAGCTCCAGCCATTTTTGCCGAGGAGCCCCGTCATATCGTCATCGTCGATAATAAGGCGCACGCCGTCTTTCAACTGATCAAGCAGCGCCCACTGGGCGTAGAGAACCGTCGCTTCCTTCATGCTTTCGGGCACGGTGAAACTGCTGACCGGATAGAACTCGCCCGAGCCGTCCGCCTTAGTGTTATAGCTGATCACCATATAGCCAGGTTTAGCAATCCGCGTTTCCCTGTAATATGTTCCGCCGATTCTGAGCCCCACCAGATGGCGGGTCACGATATGCTGAACGCCGTTTACCGTATTTGTCATCGTGCCGCCGTTGCCGTCAAAGATAACATACGTACCGTCGCTGCTGTGCCACCAGCCGGAAAGGAAAGCCCCCGGTTTCAGTGTTGCGGTTTCCCCGCTCAGGTAAGCCTCTTCAGTGAACCGGTCCGCCCAGACTGCCGCTCCATTTTTTGTGCTGACGCTCGCCAGATCCGGCAGAGTAAATTTTCCATCTTCCGGCAGGTCAAAACTGCTGAACGTGCCAGCGCTGGTCTTGACACTGTCGCTTGCACCATTGTATTGGCTGCCCTGAATGATGATATAGTTGCCATCCTTCGGCACCTGCAGCCAGACGGCATAAAGTGTATCGTAGCTGCCCGTTTTCGCCAGCGTTTCATCAGCACCCGCCTCATACTTCATACTGTTCAGATCCGAAACCCAGCCGACAAGGACATAGCCATCCCACGTGAACGGATAGTTCCTCAGGTTGAGCGGTTCTTCCTCAGAATAGACAACTATTTTCTCCTCTGTCATCCCATCCAGCGTGCCGCCGTTGCCCTTGAGTGTGACCGTCATGTTTTTCCGATAGCTATACAGTCCCGACATCAATCCATCGGCATTCTGATTGCTCCTATAGGCAATTCCCTCTTCGCAGGTAACTGGAAGACTATTAGAAACAGCAGGATTGCCCTCAATGCTCACATTACCGGAAGCAAGATATAAACTCTCCGCCTCAATCGCAGTCTTTGTATTAGATACGATCCTATAAATCCCGCCCGTATTTGCTATGGCAACACTTTTAGCGCGAATCGCACAGCTGTCTTCCGACACAACAGCAGCAGAGGTACTATTAGCCGTAAGCGACAATGCTCCGCTCACTTCAATCTGGCTCGTGCTGACCGAAGCATCAAAAACGATATTTACATTATCCCGTTTGCAGACAATATTTCCACCGTTATAACCATCGCTCAAATGCAGCTCGCTCGTCGTATCATCGACACTCCGATATGTCCATCCCGTGCCGCTGCATTCAGTTGTACTATTCAGCAGATCACTCTTGTCCTCGCCACCAATGACCAGCGATACATTGTCCTCAAGATAATCGTCAGCCTTCCACATAGCGTAAAGCGTTTCATAACCGAGATCCACAGTAATGATACCATTTCTGTCCGCCACCCATTCGTCATTGTTCTCATCTTTTGTCCAGCCAACAAGGGTATATCCAGCTCTCGTGAACTTATAATTGCCCAAGGAAAGAGGGTTATCCTCAGAATAGTTGACGGTTATCCTATTTTCATTTCCCAACGTTCCGTCCTTTCCATCAAGTGTAATCGTGTATATCTTTTTCTCATTCTTATCGATTTCCGCTTCATCCCTCGCCTGCGCAGGGATCAGCGTGAGCAGCATCACCAGGATCATATTCAGACTGAGCAACCGTATTTTTCGACTGTACATATTATTGTTCTCCCTCTTTTGTATCGCGTTTATCAAGCAATGCCAGCGCCAGATAGAAATACGGCGCCGTCATGATCATACTGAATCCAAAAAACGCCTGTACCGAATAGCAAAACAGCATCGTTCCCAAAACAGCGGTGACTGCATCCTGACCGCTGCCGCAGACCCACTTTTTTGCCGCCGCGATCAATGCGCCAAGATAGCTTGCCAGCGCCAGAATGCCCTGATGGTACAGGATATTCAAATATTCATTGTGCGCAATGTCGATCCGCGCAACAATTGTGCCTCCCAGCACTTCATCGTAGCGCGAAAACGCTTCGATATCGCTGTACAGCATCGTGTCAGGCCCCGTGCCGAAAAGCAGATGCTCCGGCACTCTTTGCAGTACGCCTTTCCAAATGTGGAGCCGACCTGAGCCAAAGCCACCCTCCGCATTGCCGTGCAGAATCGCATGCAGTTCGTGGAACATACCGCCCAGGTCCGCAAAGTACACCACCGCAAGCATTGCCAATGCAACAGCCAGAAGTGCCATTGCCAAAGTGCGCCGCAATCTTTTCTCCATCGGCGCAATGACGGCGACGCTGACTGCTGCCCCGCCGAATACGCCGACAAATCCCGCCAGAACATCCATCTTGATGAGCACAAGCAGCGCTAAGGTCAGCGGCGCAAGCAAATAAAAGCGCTGACGATCTCCGCTCCTTAAAATTGTCGCCCAGCACGCAGGGATCATCATGCATAGAAACGCCGCTACAAGGTCGACATTTCCGATCGTACCAAGATAGGCTCCGGAATAAGCCTTATAGGCATCCGCGTAGTTATATCCGGCTGGATAAAGCCCAAAAGGATTCCCGCCATACAGCTGTATAATGCAGATCACGCAGAAACCGCTCACGGATAGCGCCATTGCTGCAATCAGTACTTTGCCAGCCTTTCCATAGGCGCGCACGAAGAAAAAGCAGGCACAATAGATCGTGATCGTCAGCGCTCCTTCATAGCGGCCGACTCCAATGACCGTATCCGGAAAATACGGTGATAGCAGCGCGGAGATCCACGTTAGCAACAGATAGATCGCCAGCAGACGCTGTGTCCAGCTCGTCCGCTTCAGCGCTGAACGTATATCTCTGTGCAGTCCGCCAACAATTGCCGTCTCTGCCAGCAACAGCAGCATGATCGCCGCATAGCCGCCGCAGAGGAGCAAGAACGCCCGGTATTTTTCCTCCGCGATCCCGCCGAATCCTTGTCTTCCAGGGTAAAGCAAAAATACCGTGACCATCAGGATCAGATAGATTTCTGTGACCTGTTCAAATATATTGCTTGTCCGCGTTTTCTTTGTCATACCCCACGTCCCGTTTTCATTTCGAAAGCTCAAACAGCATCTGCTCAAACCAATTCAATTTTTACTTTATCCCGCGAAAAAGCAGAAAACAATATGCTCGCTGCATAGTACCGGCATTTCGTTTCGCGCCATTCGGCACACATTATCTTTATAAAAAGGTACCGCAGGGGCAATCCCCTGCGGTACTTTGTCTCGTAATATGCTGGTCTGTTCGTCATTCCGAGGCGAGAAAGGCTCTCAGTTCTCCTCTTGAGGAACTTTTATTTTGCCAGTTCCGCAAAGCGCATCAGCATCGTGGCAACCTGCGCGCGGGTGGCGCTGCCCTGCGGATTCAGCTTGCCGTCCATGCCGCCGATCAGGCCGGTGGACACTGCCCACTGCATCGCCTCGACCGCGTAGCTGCTGACGCTGTTCGCATCGGCAAACACGCTCAGATCAGCGGTCGCAGGGCCCTTGACCATACCCTTGCTGACAGCGTAGCGGTACAGCATCGCCGCAAGCTGCTCGCGGGTGATCGTGCCGTTCGGCATCGTGCCGTCGGACACGCCGTTTGCGATGGCCCACTGCTGTGCCACTGCATACCACTCGCCGCTGGACGCGGTGTTCACGTCGCTCATGCGGGCGAGGATGGTCCAGATCATCGCGCGGGAGGTCGCAAGATTCGGCTCAAAGCCCTTGCCGGTGCCGTTCATCAGGCCGTTCACCGTCACATACTCGACGGCGCTGTAATACCAGTCGCCCGGCTTCACATCGTCATAGGGATTGACGAACGCATTCGCTTCACCGAATTCAGACTTGATCGTGACCTTGCCCTCGGGCATCACGAAGCTGAACTTGCCGTTGCCGAGATCCGTCAGCGGCAGGGAGCTGCCGTGCTGGTCAAGGACCTCGAGGCTCTTGAGCTCCTGACCCTTGCCGGGATTCGCGGTAATGGTCACCGTGGTGCCCTTCGCCGCGTTGGCGGGAGAGACCGTGACCGTGCCATTATCGCTGCGGCCAACCTCGACCGGGCTGCCGGTGGGGCCGACATAGACCGGGCGCACGCTGACAGTCAGCTTGCCGGTCGCGGTCATCAGCTCATAGTTCGCGCTCGCAGCGGGGGCGACCTTAAAGCCGATCTCGTACTCGCCGACCTTCTTCATCGGGTCGACGTCCGCCGCGTGCTTGACCTCGAGCACCGGCTTGACCGTCAGCTCGTCGCCGGTGACAAGGCCGGTGACCTGATAGGTCAGCTCAGGCAGCTTGTCGCCGATGTAGGCGGTCTTGTCCGCTGCCTTGACGGTCAGCGTGCGCTCGGCGACCGTGACGGTGATGCTCTTCGTGGCGGCGGCGTAATCGCTGTCGCCTGCGGCGCTGATCTCAACCGTTGCCGTGCCGGACTTGAGCGCCGTGATCTTGCCATTGCTGTCGACGCGGATCACATCGCTGCCGCTGGTCACGCTGTAGCTCACAGCGCCGTGGAGCTCGCCTGCGTTCTTCACGCTGACCTGCGCGCTGTTGCCGTAGGTCATGATGACATCGCCCGCCTCGATGGTCTGCGCGGACTTGTCGATCATCTCGACGTCAACAATGATCGCGTATTCGTTATAGTTTGTGCTGTTGATGCCACGAACAATGACCTGCGCCTTCTTGCCGATATATCCGCTATTGTCTACCAGCGTGACGCTCAGGATGTCGCCGTTAAGGGCAGCGCTGTCAATGATGCTATACCCGTCAGTTTTGCTATAGTCGATGCTGCCGAACTGATAGCCATCGGGCAGGCCGATCGTCTTGAGGTCAAGTGTGGCCGTGTTGCCGTACTTGGCGCCCATGCGGCCTTTCGTGCTGCCCGCCCAGTCGATCTTGTCGATCGAAACCTTGGTCTGGCAGGTGTTGTTCGTCAGCGTGTAATTCTTGGCCGCCTGACCCGTCAGCGTCACGGTGACGGTGACATCCTTCGTACCCGCGTTGGCGTCATCCATCATGCCGGTCGCGGTGTAATCATTCTTACCGGGCAGCACATTGGGATCCGCCGCGTTCGTAAAGGTGACTTCGAGGATCTCAACGCTCTTGTTGTCCTTAGCGTAGTCGCGGTTGATCGCAACCGCGCCCTCGATGCTCACCACCGCAGGGGCGATGGTCCAGTTCTTCTTTACCTCGCCGCTGTAGTTGCGCTGACCGGTGACGGTCACGGTGTAGGTACCGGCATTCGTGGCGTTGATGCCGATAACGGCATAGTCGTCCGGCGTCAGCAGCTTGCCGTCCTTGACCTCATAGGTCACGGTCTGCTCATTGCCATTGAAGGTATACTCGCCGGAAAGCGTCAGCATTTCAGCCGTCAGAGCCTTCGGCGCGATCGTGAATGTCTTCGTGCCGGTGTAGATGTCCGTAGCCGTTTCGTAGCGTGCGGTCACGGTATAGGTACCGGCGTTGACCGGGGTATCGACCGCTGCACTGTTGCTGTCGGTGTAGCTGTAGGCTGCCTCGACCGCAGCGCCATCGAGCGCTGCGCTGGGAGCGAGCTTGCCGCTTTCACCGTAGGCGAAGCCGCTCTGCATGACGCTCAGCGCATCCGCGTGCATGATCTTATTCTTGACCGTAAAGGTATGGCTTGCCGTGGCGGTGCCGCACGTGGCGGTGACCGTGTAGACCATATCCGCCGTTGCGTCCTTGCTGACGCTCACCTTGCCGGTCTCCGCGTCAAAGCTGACTCCCGCAGCGCTTTCAGGATTCATGGAAAGCGCAGCCTTATCGCTCATCGGGAAGCCGTACTGGTCCTTCACCGCGGCGGAGTAGGTCTTGGTGTTCGGCGTATCGCCGGTCGGGATAACAATATCAGGACGATTGAGGTCGGCTCGGCACTTGCGAGAGTAAAGGTCACATCTGTGCACTGTTCAGTATTGTCATACTTAGCGGTAAAGGTGATCTTAACACTCTCCTTATCGCGCTGCTCGTTGCCGAAACGCGCAAGCATCTTTGCAGTGTTGATATTTGCGACATAGCTGCTAAAGTCATTCGATTCGCTCGCCTGAGTAAACTCGACCCCGTCAATAGCAGTCCACTGAACAGCTTCGCTCAATCTAATGGAATCGCCATACTGATCCTTAATCTCGCTGATTGTCAGATTGATCGCCATCGCTTCGGTCCCTGCGGGGACAACAAAGTTATTCGTTGTATCAGCTGCTGCAACCGTCATGCTCGTCACCACAGACACAGCGCGCTTGACATCAACATCTTTAGCCCCGAACACTTCCGGATTTGCGCTGCTCGCAGCCCGAACATAGAAGCTGTTGTTATCATTCACGCCAACATGATCTTTGGCGGCTTTCGTTACAGTGACCTTACCGCTCTGATCAATCGAAACGCCCGTAACCGGTTCTGTAATTCCATTTCTGATAATGCTCCAAGTAACGCTCGGATCACTAATATCAGCGCCGTACTGATCCTTTGCCGCTACAGTGAACTGTGCGGTCGCATCTTCGGTCGCACTCTTGTCCGGAACGATGATTTCACCAACTCCAGAGACCTCAATTTCTGCAATCTTAGAACTATCGCGTTTGATGGTAATCTCTTTCGTGTCGGTCGCTTCACCGCACTTTGCGGTGACAACGAAGACCATACCATCAGTATTGGTGATCGTGTTCTTGGCGGCGTTCGTCACGGTGACAACACCAGTTGTCTCATTGATGGAAATGCCCTCGACTTCGGGGCTAATGCTCCACGCAACGGAAGGACTTTCAATCGTCGCGTCGTACTGGTCAGTGACCGTAACAGTGTAGCTTGCAGACGCGTCTACAGTGGCTCCGTTTGCGGGAACCAGCAGTTCCGTCGTTTTGCCGCTGATTTCAACCTTTGCGGCATTTGCGGTCGCGCGGGCGACGGTCAGCGTTTCTGTACCATAGATTGCATCTGTATAGGCCGCCTTGACGGTAAAGCTCTGGCTCTCATCACCCGTGACATACCCTTTCGCATCAGCCGAAACTGTCACAAGGCCATTCTGGTCGACGGAAACGCCCTTATCGGACGGCTCGACGCTCCACGTGACGGTTGCATCAGTCTTCCGCTCATCATACTGGTCTTTGACTGCGGCGAAGAACTGCGAAGAACTGGTCTCCGTCTCCGTTGGAACGGTCAACTGCAAGTTTGCAGATGTGACAGTGACCGTGTAGGTCTCAGGGGCGCGCTCGACCTCGAGCGTTGCATTTGCGCTGCCAGTCGCCGTGGTGCCATCGCCCGTGGCGGTGATGGTATAATTGCCCGCCTTGGCGTTCTTGGCAACGGTGATCACACCGGCGTTGCCGATACTGACGCCGCTGTTCGCCGGAGCAACCGTCCAGTTGACCATGTCGGTCAGGATCGTGCCCTGCGCGGAGGTCGCCGCGGCGGTGACGGTCGCACCGTCGGCGCCGTTGACAGTGACGGAATTATCCGACAGTCTGATATCTTTCAGCTCAGGAATCCGACCATCAATATAAATGCTCGCGCCTTCATACTTACTCTCTAATTCAGCTGTTTTTGATTCGTCAGCCTTAGGATAATAAATAAGCTTATTGCTATAACCACTATCAAATTCAAATTTTGCTGTAGATTTTTCTGCATCCGCCTTGACAACAAATGCAATTTGCACAAGCGCAACGCTATCATTCGCATTAACATTATAGTTAAGATCAGTGTAATCGGAAACTGTCTCAGAATAAGTCAATGCCAAATTGATATTTCCCTCAGACTTTCCAATAGAAGGCGTGCCCCAATTCTTGATTACCCTTTTGATATTGTCGGTAGATACAATTTTCTTATAAAAAGCGCCTTCATCATATGTAGTCTGAGACCATGGCTCAAACACATTTTCGTCATAGTTAAGCTGGAACTGGTAACCAGCAATACCAATAGTCTCCGTCCCTGCCTTGACTCCAACCGTAACTGCAATCACGTCACCATTCTTGACGCTATCAACTTCTTCGCCTACTTTGCCAGTTGAAGCATCGACTTTGTTAATCGATAATACTGCCAAGCTATTTCCATCTACCGCATAACTCGTTACACTCACGCAACTCAGCACCATGGAAAAAATTAGCAGCAACGATAAAATTCTTTTCTTCATTCTGCAATCCTCCATCATTCAAGGGAACTGATATTCTTCACAATATAGTTCAAGATTTTTGCTGCATCACGAATATCAATCTCTCCATCTTTTTCAACGTCTGCCGCCAAAAACGCATTTTCTGTTAAAGTTTTATTCTTGACAACATGGTTCAGAAGTTCAGCAACATCCTTTATATCAATATCGCCGTCGTCATTCACATCCCCCAACGTGTACTTCTGGTCGTACTGGAACGTTGCAGCGGGGGCATCTGCTTTGAACGCGCTTCCCTCGCTCACGAGGTAGACATAGTACGTTCCGGTGCGCAGCTCCTTGGGGTAGGCGGCATCTGTGTCGGTGAAGCTCGCCTTGCCGTCGGCATCTTTCTCTGCCTGATTGATGTAAACGATGTTCTCCGCCGTCGGGGTCGTCGGCGCATTGCCGCTTGCATCTCCCTTGAGCACCAACAGCAGGCACTGCGCATTCTCTTCTCCCGTCAGGCCGCTTGCCGTAACGTCAAACTTGACCGCGTTGGCGTAGTAGCCGCCAACATCTGTAATCGCGCTGTTGTCTGCCTTTTTCGGCGTAATGGTTACACCATCGTTGGTCTTAATATTGTAAATGCCCGGGTCGTTGGTATCCGTCGCCAGCGCGCCCACGCACAGCAGTGCCGACAGGATCGCCCCCAGCAGAAGCGACCGCAATAGTCTCTTCATACAGTTCCTCCTTTTTCTATGTCAACTTTTTGCTCACTTCGCGTAACGCACAAAGATCGCCGCGACCTCCGCGCGCGTGGCCGTCGCCGTCGGGCTGACAGTGGTCTGGCTCGTGCCGTTGACCACACCGTTGTAGATGGCCCAGTACATCGCGCTCTTCGCCCACGGGGCAATGGCGCCACTGTCGGTAAACTGGCTGTCATATGCGGCGGTGAACATCGTCTCCGCGCCGCTCTGCGAGCCGCTGTAGCGGAAGAGGATGGTCACGACCTCCTGACGGGTGATCTTGCCGTCGGGGCTGAACGTGTTCGCGCCCATGCCGTTGACATAGCCCTTTTCCGCCGCCCAGTTCACTGCATCGCGGTACCATGCGTTCTGGGAAACATCGGTGAAACCGGCCGCGGTGTTCGCCGCGGGCTTATCCGCCATGCGGTAGAGCATGGTGACGAACTCCGCGCGCGTCAGCTGGCGGTTCGGCTCGAACTTTCCACCGCCCACGCCGTTGACGTAGCCAAGCTGCACGGCGCGCTCGATGCTCTCATAGCCCCAGAAGGACTTCGGCACATCGAGGAAGGTCTGCCCAGCGTTCTCGCCGGGATTGGAAGGCGCTGCCGGCTCATCGCCCTTCGGCTGCTCCGGCTTTTCCGTGCCGGAGGGCTTCTGCGGCGAGTCCGCCGCAGGAACGTTCGTGCTGATAGAAGCACCGTTGGCATCGCTGAACACGGCGTCCTTGAGCGTGAAGCCGGTCTCGCCCGACTTGAGCACCTTGAAGGTAAACACGCCGATCGAGCCGTCGCCCTTCGCCGGTGAGGTCGCCGCCGCGGCGACGATCGCGCCGTCTGCCGCGTCAGGATTGGCGGCCGAGAGCGTGCCCTTGAGCACATCGCCCACCGAGGCGCTCACGCAGGTGACGACCGTCTTGTCGAAGGCAAGCGTATACTGCGCAGCGCACAATCCCGGATTGCCGGAGATGTCCACCTTGACCGTGAACGTCTCACCCACCGCGGGCAGCGAGGCCGGTGCGTCGATCTTCAGGCTCGTCCCGGCGGCATAGGCCGGCAGGCTGAGCATAGCGATCATCAGCACCAGCAGCAGGCCGCGCCTGATGAAATTGTGTCTTTTCATTCTCTTCCTCCCCTGTTTTCAATGTTGTTCTGTTCTCCATCCGGAGAACAGAAAGGGTGTACACCCTTTGCCGTTGTATTCATTTTATTTTCCTGCCGCCGAGGCATTTGGCATCGCTTGCAGCGCCGCGCACAGCGGGGAATAATCACCGCCAGCATCCATCAGGAAAACGCGCATTTCGGTGACGTCTTCCTTTGCCGCGGCAGAAAGGGAAAGCTCTCCCACGCCTCTGGTGAGCGTCATCTTTCCCGCAGCAGACAGGCCGACCAGCCGTCCGCCCTGATACAGCGCCAGCATCGGCTCAACCGTCGAAACCGCGTTACCCGACGAAAAGTGTTGCAGATCAGCAACATCCACCGCGACGGTGTATGTCTTGCCCGACGACGTGCTTTTGACCGAGCAGTTCTTCTCGTCGACCACCGCGGTCACACCGCTCTGCTTTTCAATCGTGGCCGGACGGACATCCACAACGGAAATAAGCGTATTGCTCTCTCCGTAGAGTTTTACCGAGTCGAAATCAAGTTTTTTCCCATCCGTCGCGCCCGAGAACTTGATGACCATCAGCTGTTGTTCATCGGCATATGGCAGCGCCGAGGCCCAGGAAACGCGAATTGTGCCGTCTGCATTCTCGATTTGATATTCTGCGATGCTCGATTCGACCTCTGCTTTCATCGACGAATCAAAGCACAGATCAAAGTTTCCACCGCAGGTCACGCCCCGGCCCTGCAGCACCACAGCGACCGTCGCTGTGCCGTCATCCTGCAATGCACCGCCGACGATCCAGAGCTTCGGGTCACGGCTGGACGGGGCTGTCACGCTGATCGTGCCGTCCGTGACCGAGGTGTCCAGCGGCTGTGAATTCTCATCGTACAGCCGCACATCCGTCAGCCGGACGGCGGAGTCCGCCTGTTCTTTACTGATGGTTTGCAGCACGATGGTGCACAGATTGCCGTCTGCTATCTCCTTCGTGGAGCTGAACGCAACACTGAGCACACCATCTTTTTTCACGTTGTAGGTCATGACCGCGCCCTTAAGGCTGTCCAGCGCCTGCACCGAACGCACTTGAAAGCACTTCGGATCGTATGTAAACGTGAAACTGCCGCCCGCCGCATGCAGGCCGCCGTCCAGACGGACCGTCACGCCAACGGCCTGATGCTCTGCCGTTTCGCTGCTGCTCAGACCGAGATGCGCCGTCTTTTTCGCCACGCTGCCCGCAATCGCGCTCGCATCCACCGGCACACCATTTGCATTGTACAGCCTGAGCTGCTCGGCTGAAACAGCGCTGCCGCCCGTCGGCGTGTCGGCGGTGATTCGGAACACCAGTTTGCAGAGTACGGTGTCCTTAATCGGTTCTGCCACGCCGGTGAACGTTACGCGGACTGTGCCCTCGTCGGCACCATTGACAACGCAGTAGATGGAAGGCGCTGCCTCCGAGTTAGCCGACACAAGCTCCAGCACTTTACTGTCATAGCGAATGGTAAAGTTTCCGCTGTAAACATCGTCGCTTTTCAGTCCGACGGTCACATCGACCACCTCGCCTTTTGCGCCGCTCACGGTCGAGATCTCGACCGTGCCCGCCGCAAACACCTGCTGCGGCGCAGCGGCTGCTCCGAACAGGAGCAGCACTGCGAGCAGGCAGGATAAAACGTTCTTTTTCATCGCGAGCCCTCCGTCAGTTCAGGCTGTCGATGAGTTTTGCATCGTAACGAAGGATCTTGATCGCGTCGCCCGCATCGACGAAACCGTCTTTGTTGACGTCAGCCGCGCTTTTCTGCTCCTCCGTCAATTTCTTAAGGCCGACTGCCGAGCGCAGGCAGAGCATGGCGTCCGCCGAGTCGATGTAGCCATCGCCGTTCACGTCGCCAAGCTGCGGCGCCGCCGTCACGGTGACGGTGATCTCAGCGGAGTGGTTGCCGTCCACGCTCGTGGCATGGATCTTAGTCGTGCCGACGCTTACTGCCGTGACAATGCCCGTGCGGGAAACCGATGCGATCCCCGGATCATCGCTCGTCCAGACAAGTGTTTTGACCGTCGCATCCGCCGGCGCGATAGTTGCTGTCAGCTTGGCCGTGCCCCGCACTGGGATCTCATGCTTGGTCTCGCCGAACGAAACGCCGGTCACGCGCACGCGCGCGGCAAGCACCGAGACCGTGGCGCTCACATGGCGATCGCCCGCCGTGGCACTGATGATGCATGTGCCGGGGCCAACCGCCGTAACCAAACCACTGTCGGAAACCGATGCAACTTTTGTGTCACTCGAGTTCCAAACGATAGACTTTGCAAAACTTGCAGGCTGAATGGTCGCCGTCAGCTGCTCGCCCTCTTCATTCATGTAGAGCGTCAGCGAATACTTGTTCAGCTTGATCGAGCTGACCGTCTCCTGCGGCGTTTCCGCCGCTGCCGTCACGGTGATGGGAGCGCTCTCTTCCGAAACGCCGCCAACGCTCGCCGTGACCGTTGCCGTGCCGCCGCCGACCGCCGTGACCTTACCGCCCGGCGAGACGTAGATCACCTTGGGGTCAGAGCTCGTCCAGGTGACGACCTTCTGCGAGTTCGTCAGCATCGCGCCGCCTGCAAGCGTATAATTCGCCGTCAGATCAGCGCTTGCGCCGAGCGGAAGCGTCTCAGGCGCACCGGAGATGGATACATCCGATGCACTCAGGCTGTCCTTTGCCAGAACGGTGACGGGGATCTCTTTTTTAACGGAGGAATCGCCGTTCAGACTGACCGTCAGCGTGCCCGTTCCGGCGCTTTGCGCCGTCAGATAACCGCTACCACCACTATATTCTACGCAAGTAGGAGTTTCAGTATTAAATGAGTAACCACTGCCCGAACTCATTGCGCCATAAGGCGCGCAGCGCAGGTCAAGGAACATTTTTTCGCCCTCGAGCAGCGTGAGGGAATCCACGCTCTTGATGGCGTTCACGCTCTCTGTCCCGCTGCCCACGTCATAGCGCAGGCGGTTGAGGCGCGGTCTTCCGTTGTTGTCCTGCTCCCAAAACACCTGAGTCTTGAGATAGTAGCGTCCATCCGCCGGAATGCGGAAGGTCTGGTTTGCATAGCCATCACTTTTGACCGTTTTTCCCGCCGCATCCAACAAGTCAACGTCGCACCACGAGCCTACGGCATCGCGGCTGACGCGCACGACCTCGCCCGCCTTGCGCTCGCCAATGCAGAAGTAGCGGTATTCGTCACTGACATTAGTATCCCTGTAATACTCCGCCCATTCACCGGGCGCGAGCGGCTTTGCCGTTTCGAGGCTGACGTTTTCCTCCGAAGGCGGCAGGATGTTGTACACGACGGAGCAATTCTCACAGCGGCCATCTGCCTTTGCCTTCAAATAGTAAGCCCCCGCATCCAGCGTAAGGGTTCTGACAGCGCTATAGCCGTACCAATCGTCTATGCGCGCGGCATTGTCGCCCGCCGTAAGGAAATCCTCCTCGCGGTAAAGAGAATAATTAATTCTATTTTGTGCTGCTGCACGGATACCCACTCTCGCACCGCGCTTCGGCACGACGAGCTTGAACCAGTCCACGTCATTTCCTGCGCTGATCTCAAAGCTGCGCGGCGCGCCCTCGTAGAGCGGCGTCGCCTTTTTCCACGTGTCGTTGTTTTCCTCGTCCGTCGCGGTGAGCAGTTCAATGCCGGTCGTGCGGATGTCATGGTCGATATAGCTGCTGTCGGCCGTCAATTTGATGTAATAAATGCCTGCATCCGTAAGCTTGAAGTACATATCTGTAACAGTACGCGAGCTATTGTATCCGCTGCCGAACTCGCCCTTACTGTTGTCTTCACCATATTCCATCAGAGTCTCCGCGCGATAAAGCACCGCGTTCGTCCGCTTGGTGGAGGTCAGATGCAGCGTCATGTCGTCCTCGGGCACGGTGAAGCAGAACCAGTCCGTATCCGCGGTACTGGCAAGCACGTGCTGGATATTGCCGACGGGAACATTCGCCGCGGTCAGCCAGGTGTCGTTGCTCTCATAGGGGTCGTCGCCGCCCTCGCTCACGCAGATGCGCAGCGCGGAGCGCTTGTAATCCATCGCCCTGCCATTGTAGCTTCCATCGACCGATGCAAAGTAATACGTCCCCTTTGCCGCCGTGGTATGGACGCGCACCAGATACTGTCCCTGTTGGTCGCAGCCGATCGTATTGACGTGGCGGATGTTGACCCGCGTGCTCCCGACCACAGGCGTGCCGTCCGGCGCGTAGACTTCATAGAAAAACTCGTCGGAATAGTCCGTGTTCAGATCCAAAAAGCTCAGCGTGTAGAGTTTCTTCTCCCCTGCATTCGGAGCAGCCTCAAATGAGAACCAGTCCTCGTCGCCAAAGCCACCGACCATGAACGCTGCATCCGTGCCGACGGTCAGGGGCGTCGCCGTCTCCCTCGTGTCGTTTTGCTCGTTCGCATCGCCGTCCAGGATCTCCACGGACAGCGTGCGCGTCAAGGGCGTTGTATCGCTCCGCTGCAGGGCAATATAATGCTCGCCCGCCGCCGCGGCGTGGAGATAGAGCGTCCTGTTCGCGTCGATCTCCGCATACGCCGCGCAGGAGGTATTGTTATACTTTAAGTCCCCCGCCGGGTCAAAATACAGGTAGAACCGCTCACCCTGATTGGCATAATTGTAGCCGGAAACCGTCAGCGCGATATCCTGCCCCGGCTTTGTCGTAACGACCTTGAAGTAATCAATGTCACTTCCTGCAACGGTGAACTCTGTGCTCTCGCCGTCATGCAGTTCCGTAGCCGTTGCTTTCGTGTCGTTCGGCTCGTTCGTGTCGTTATCCAGCAGTGAAGCGGTAAATGAAAAGAACGCGCGAGAACTATAAGTGAAGAATTTCAGATAATACGTCCCCGCTTCGGCGGTACAGAATACATATTCTGTTGTCTCGGAATCTGGGGAATTGCCGTATGCTTTCTGCACGCCTCCCATCCTGTCGTACAACTGCGCATTGATAGCGCCACGCTGACCCGATATATCCAGAGCAATGTACTGATTCGCCTTTGTTGTCGTAATCGCAAAGAAATCAATATCATCACCGAACAGCACAGCATCCACCTGCTTGTCCGGTTCGATCGGCGTAGCCGTTTCGATTGTATCGTTCGGCTCATGCTCATCATTGTCGTACAACGTAATAGTGAAGGTCACCGTTGTCTGTGTCTGCGCACTAATGCTGAGATAATACGTCCCATTCGCATCTGCCACCCACGACTCGCCAATCATCGTGTCCCCATTAGCTTTGTAGACCCACGTTGACACGCCGTTATACCTTTTATCCAGTTCAACACCGATCTGCTGCCCAACCTTCACGTCTGGAATTGCGTAGTAGTTCTTCCCGGTGTTCAGCGTGGTCGTCACCGGCACGCCGACGGGAACGCTCTGCGCATCCTCTATGGTCGTGCTGCCCGCCACCGTTGTTGTCGTCGTTTCCTCCGCCTGCGCGGACGGAGTGAGCGGGCAAAGTCCCAGCAGCAGACACAGCGTCAGCATCGCCGCAAGGAATCTTCTGTGCTTCTTTTCCACTGATCTCATCCCCCAAACTTAAAATATTTGCGCATTCGTAATTTAAGTATAGAGATATTTTGGGGCAAAACAATATGCTGGTTGGTAAGTATCGGAAGAAAATTTTCAAAAATTTTTATTGCACAAAAAAAAGAGCTGCACCTTAATGATTATAAATCATTAACACTACAACTCTTCTAGCAGGGGTGGTAGGAATCGAATCCACCTCTGGAGTTTTGGAGACTCTTATTCTACCGATGAACTACACCCCTATCTGCAATTTTGCATAAGGATGTTCATACCATAATTACCTAGAGATGTCAAACAAATATTGAAAATAAAAATAATGTCGTTAATCCGGAAGGAACGGTATATTTTGAAGCTAATTCAGCAACAGGCAGTAAGTATTATCAGTTAATCGGCACACAGCAAAATTACATTGCTGCAAGAAGCCAGAGCTGGCGCCCAACCTATTCAGTGATTGATTTTACAGAAACAACACTGACCGTTAAGACCTATGATGCAGCAACCAATACAGAATTAGTGGCGGACGGAAATATAAAGACATCATATACAATTGTAAAATCAGTTGAAAAAGAAGATTTGAAGAAAGAAATTGAATCAGCAGAGGTAAAGCTGGGAGAAGTAAAGGCAGCAGGCACTTATACAGAAGAATCTGTACAGAAGCTTTCTGATACAATTGATGCAGCAAAGGCAATTTATGAGAATGCAGAAAGTACAACAACAGACGTGGCAAGTGCGGTGACATCCCTTCAGGAAGCTGTAAGTGCATTAAAAGC
>ERZ772881.1122-NODE-1122-length-25627-cov-41.928516_pt1 | contig 25627 bp, 20 predicted proteins | sample MGYA00580581_ERZ772881 | MGnify/ENA primary metagenome ERZ772881 (study PRJEB29015, sample SAMEA2737668) | human gut metagenome | biome: human gut; feature: human-associated habitat; material: faeces | place: China | collected 2012 ...
TCAGAAAATCCACCTTTATCCCGGTGAATCCATACGTTCATCGGTCGGCCGGGCCACAAGCGGAAGGTGCCTTGATGTGCAGTAAAAGCGCCAACCTGGGCCCGGCTCAGCAGTCCTCTGCAGGACTGCTGCATTTCGAGCGGTGGGGGCATGCTAAGTGACAAAAACGGCAAAAATCGCTAGAGCTGCGATGAGTCGAGAAATCTTTCTGGTCAATGACTGTGACGGTCTTACAACTCGATAGGTCGCAGAGACGATAGAAGATAGACGATAGATGGAAGAGAGTCAGCCTGCGGCGCAACCATTAGCTAACCTCTGTCTGCTTCGCAGCCACCTCCTTCCCAAGGAAGGAGGCTAATCTACAGCGGCTTCGCCGCACTTACTGTTGGGGTTTCACGTTTCTCGTCATTTCGAGCAGTGGTAGCATGCTAAGTGACAAAATCGGCAAAAATCGCTACAGCTTCGATGAGTCGAGAAATCTCCCGGCTAAATGTCTGTGACGGTCTTACAGCTCCAGAAGATATTGATTCTACCGGAAGCGCCGCCTTATGAAATATGATAGCGGCTCCGCCGCAAATGCACCCCCTCTCTCGCCTGCGGCAACATCTCCCCCAAAGGGGGAGACAAGGCTTCAGCCTGCGGCGTATCCATCAGCTGGCCTTCGTCTGTATGAGATGGAGGTGGAGACGGAAATCGAGGACATCAGCGGCGAAGCCGCGATAGGAATCCTGACGACGCTGCACCCAAAACGTGCCATTTACTCCGCAGGAGGCTCTCTTCCCAGAAGAGAGCTGCCAACGGCTGAGAGATGGTGATGGGATCGTGAAAGGTGGCTCATGGGTAACGCCCTTCGGGCGAAGTGGCGCAAGGGAAATGGCCTGCGGCCAAGGGGATGGTGGCGGCGCTGGTGAGATCGAGGTCGAGACCGAGATCGAGGGTACCAGCGGCTGCGCCGCAAGCCCATCAGAATCCCTCTGTCTGCTGGCGCAGACATCCACCGGCCGGGCCACAAGCGGAAGGTGCCTTAGTGTGCAGTAAAGGCACCAACTTGGGCCCGGCTCGAGGGTCCTCTGCAGGACCCTCGCCTTTGGGAAAGGGGGACTAACCATTAGCCTGCGGCGCCACCATTAGCTAACCTCCGTCTGCTACGCAGCCACCTCCTTCCCGAGGAAGGAGGCTATTCATTAGCGGCAAAGCCGCTATTGGAATTCTAAAGACTCTACCCCAAAAACGCACCATTGACTCAGCACAAGGCTCCTTCCTCGGGAAGGCGGAGGTCCTGCAGAGGACCTCCGAGTCGGGCTTAAGTTGGCGCCTTTACTGCACACCAAGGCGCCTTCCTTTTGGTAGCCCGACGCTGCCCACGGGGCTGAGGTTAGCTGATGGAAACTGTTGGAAGCGCCGCAGGCGAATCAGCCTTCCTGGCAGCTAGCCGCTAGTAGCTAGAAGCTCCATGCGAAAGACTCTACCCATCCGCGCCGAACCAAGTAGCTCGACAAACCGCAATATGACAACTTGTACCTCCACGCCTCACATAAAAAACTGTGGAAAATGATGTTCATTTTCCACAGTTTTTCATGGATTATTGATCCTGCAAATCAGTCTTTATATTTTTCCGGGAGCTCAGTCACTCTGGCAACACCGGTAGCAATGGCTGCTTTAGCAACGGCTTTAGCCACTTCGAAAGGAACTCTTTCATCGAATACATCCACCACCACATGGTCCGGATCCAGCTGGCACTTGGTCGCAAGATCTGCCAGGGCATGGGCTGCGGCCAGTTTCATTTCTTCATTGATCTGGCGGGCTCTTACATCCAGTGCGCCCCGGAAGAGGCCTGGGAATACGGAAGAGTTATTGACTTGGTTATGCATGTCGCTGCGGCCGGAACCGTAGATGTATACCCCCTTGGCCTTTGCTTCTTCTTCCATGATTTCCGGTACCGGATTAGCCATGGCAAAGACAATGCTCTTATCAGCCATGGTTTTGATGGCATCATTATTGAATACGCCGGGAGCAGAGCATCCGATGAGAACATCAGCGCCTTTGACAGCTTCTGCAAAGGTACCCTGTTTATTTTCAGGATTTGTCTTCTTAATCAGTTCCATCTGTACCCGATCCCGTTTGCCATTATCATAGAGAATGCCTTTAGAATTGAGGATGGTCATGTTTTCCGGTTTTACGCCATCTTCGAGAAGCAGTCTGGCAATAGCTGTACCTGCAGCGCCGGCGCCATTCATGACGACTTTGATTTCGTCAATCTTCTTGCCCGTTACTTTCAGGGCTCCCAGGAGAGCAGCCAGTGCTGCAATGGCGGTACCATGCTGGTCATCATGGAATACAGGGATATTCATGATTTTCTTCAGTTCATCTTCAATGTCATAGCATTTCGGGGAGGAAATATCTTCCAGGTTAATGCCGGCAAAGTTCTTTTCCAGCAGTTTTACAGTATGGATAAATTCATCCTTATCTTTTGTATCGAGAACGATCGGAATAGCATCGATATTGCCGAACCGTTTATAAAGAGCAGATTTGCCTTCCATAACCGGCATAGCAGCGGCAGCGCCGATGTCTCCAAGACCAAGGACACGGGTGCCATCGGAAATAACGGCAACTACATTTCCTCTCCAGGTCATTTCCAGGGAAAGGTCTTCATCCTTCTTGATTTCCAGGCAGGGAGCCGATACGCCAGGCGTATAAACGATAGCCAGGTCGTGGCCGTCTTTCATATCCGCATTCAATGCGGTCTTAATCATCTGGTGCTTTTCTTTTCTCAGCGCAATGGCTTCTTCCTTCAGTTTTGCTGTATCCATTCTGTTCCTCCTTAAAATAAATGGAATAGGTACTATCAATCTTTAATAGCCGGCATATTGCGGCCATTGAAAATTTCATACATTTCCTGCTTCAGCAGGCGGCGGATTCTCTTGGCTTCTTTTTTGTCCAGGTCCGACTCCTTCATATCAAAGAGATAATCGTCCAGCCGGAAATCGTGGAGAATCATCTTTGTATGGAACATATTCTCCTGATATACATTAACATCGATCATATCATATTTATGACGGAGATCAGGGGCAATGTAGTTCTGGATGGAATTGATGCGGTGGTCGATGAAAATCTTCTTCCCATTCACGTCGCGGGTAAATCCCCGGACCCGGTAATCGGTAATCACGATATCCGCACCGAAGGAACGCAGAAGAAAATTCAATGCCTTCAAAGGAGAAATCTCCCCGCAGGTAGAGACATCAATATCTGCCCGGAATGTGCAGATACCATCCTGGGGATGCATCTCAGGGTACGTGTGGACGGTGATATGGCTCTTATCCATATGGCACACCACATCCTGTTTCTCCACTTCCTCCTCTGCAATGAGCATGGTCACACTGGCTCCCTGGGGGTCGTAATCCTGCTGGGCGATATTCAGGATCTGTGCGCCGATGGTATCCGCCACCTGCTTCAGGATGCCTGTAAGCCGCTCAGCACTGTACTGCTCATCGATGTAGGCAATATACTTCTTCCGTTCCTCTTCCGTACTGGCATAACAGATGTCGTACATGTTGAAGCTCAGGGTCTTCGTTAAATTATTGAATCCGTAAAGTTTAAGCTTACTCCGTTTCATGAAGTAAACTGACACCCCCTCGTCGGTTCCACCTCCTGTGGAACAGTTCAATTATAGCATAAGGTTACATGAATTAAAATAGATAGCTATCATGTATACCTTTTTAGCATGAATAAGTATAGACACTATAACTTTTGAAGAATCCACTTACCGCAGAAATCGAAGAATTTACTGCTTTTCCATGTGGCCCTTCAGTTTTTCCAGCAGATTCCGCAAAGCCCGCCCCCGATGGCTGATCTTATTTTTCTCCTCCATCGGCAGCTCCGCCATGGTTTTTCCATATTGTGGAAGATAGAAAAGGGGATCATATCCAAACCCGCCATGGCCCTGGTAGAAATCGCGGATAATTCCCTCACATTCTCCTTTTGCTGTCAGTTCCCTGCCGTCCGGCCACACAAGGGCCACCACGCATACATATCTTCCCTTCCGTTCTTCACCGGTATAGGGAGAAAGATCCTGGACCAGCTTCCGATTATTGGCTTCATCATCTCCATGATGGCCGGCATACCGGGCAGAATAAATACCCGGGCGGTCTCCCAGCGCATCGGCAATAATGCCCGAATCATCGGACAACACCGGCATATGGACAGCCTTTGCATAATAATGGGCCTTCTGCAGCGCATTTTCTTCAAAAGTCGTCCCTGTTTCATCAGGGTCCGGTACATCTGCTACATCAGCAATAGGAATAGCCTCCCAGCCGATTTCAGAAAAGGCCCTTCGGAATTCCCTGATTTTTCCCTGGTTATGGGTAGCAAGAACAATTTTCATGGATACACTCCTTTTATACTTCCCGATGGCCCATCATAAGGCCCACAGAATTTCTCTTTGCCAGGCGCCAGTTTTCCTGGGCTTCTGCCAGCTGGCGGACCGTATCCCGGCAAAGCCGGTCAGCCTTTCTGATAATCTCATCGCCGGCTGGGGGCATTGGGATGCGAAGCAGCCGAGATGGTGTGAAAGCATAGTTCCTGCCTGCTTTCATGGTATCCAGAAAAAGACGGCCCACCGGCCCATCCAGATACAGTTTCAGGTACCAGGGCGTATATTTTCCGCGGCTGCGGAAACCATACACCCCCTGTCCGGCGAGGAACTTTTCTCCTTCCGGTACAGGAATCATATGGATTTCTCCGCCGGAAACAGCAATGGCCAGGTCCCCTCCCTGCAGGAGAATGCCTTTTTGTCCTCGTTCCGTAAGGGCGGGTTCGGTGTCAGAAAAGATACCATAATCCCGGATATTAGCTGCAGATAGGATGGGAATTGTACCCCCCTCCAGTTCAGTTTCCCCAACAGATGCAAATCCGGCATCTATGGAATAATCCATATCCAAAATATGGCCGCCCAGCATGGTCTGGAGAGCCGGGGAACCGTTATAGATATATACATCTATATTCCATTCCTCCGCATCCCGGAAGCTGTCCCAGGGAAGTTCCAGCGCCCTGGCAGATTCATACTGGCCGTTCTGAAAAGAAGCAGTCCCGAAGGAGATCGTCTTTACCGGTTCGCTGCCAAACCGGAGAAAAGCAAATTCCCCATTTCCTAAAACCATATCTTCGTAGGAAACAAGCTTTCCCTCACGGATCCAGGAATTCCTGTCCCCTTCCATTTCCGGAGAAAGAAGGGTCTCATAGGGAAGAACCACATCCATAGCCCCCGTCTCTTTCAGACGTTTGGAAAGAAAATGGCTGCTGCCGCCAAACTGGAAAATATAATCATAGGAAACGGTATCTTCCGGCAGGTCCTCTTCCATCATGAGACGGCACCGGGGAAAGACAAGCTGCAGACGCTTCTTCCATACCCGATCTTTTACAGCAAAGGCCAGTCTTTTATCGGAAAGGGTATCAAAAATCCGGGATACAAAGGGAAGGTAATTTTCCACTCCCGTGAAGAGGACCGTGGTTCCGCCTTTTTTTGCACGGGAAGTGGCTTCTTCCACCAAAGCCCCCACATGGTCCTCCACTTTTTCCATATCCGGTGCAAAGGCCATGGGATCTACCCGAAGGGCCAAGGTATAGGCACGGACATAGGTATCCGCATCTCCTTCATAAAGTCCCAGGGTATCTGAAGTCTTTTTCATATTTTCATAGAGATCTTCGATGGAAACTCCATACTGCTGGTTTTCAGGGTTCTGGAAAAGTACATAGTCCAGATACCGGGCCCGCATGATTTCAGAGAAAATCCGATCTGCCGGCACACCGTACCGGGCAAAGGTCTCCGTAGCATCATGTATATCTTCTGCTGTCATTACAGGTATCATAGTGACCTCCTATGCATTCAGTATTGGTTATATTATACGCCATGGGAGAAAGAAAAGGCTACTGTGGGAAATGAAAGGATCCGTGTTACATTCTACGAAAACTGATGCATCCACTATATCAAAAATTATAGGACGCTGGAGTACTCGGATTGACAAAAGAAAAAACCCATGGATAACCATGGGTTTTCAGCCATTCCGTAAACGGATTAACGTTTGGAGAACTGGCTTGCTTTTCTTGCTTTCTTGAGACCGTATTTCTTACGTTCTTTCATTCTCGGATCACGGGTCAGGAGACCTGCGCTCTTCAGAACTTTTCTGTAGTCTGCATCTACATCGAGCAGTGCACGGGAAATGCCGTGACGGATTGCGCCAGCCTGTCCTGTACGGCCGCCGCCTCTTACGTTGGCGATAACGTCATAAGCGGAAGTAGTTCCTGTCAGTTCAAGCGGCTGTTTAATAATCAGTTCAAGGGTTGCGAGATCGAAGTAATCCTTCAGATCGCGGCCATTGATTGTAATATTACCCTGTCCCGGTACCAGACGGACTCTGGCAACGGATGTCTTTCTGCGGCCGGTGCCGTAGTATGTAGCTTCTGCCATTTCTTTATTTCCTTCCCTTCCGGTTAACGGATATCAAACTTTAATTCTTCAGGTTTCTGAGCTGCATGCGGGTGTTCGCTGCCTGCATAAACGTGAAGTTTGCGATACATCTGAGCGCCGAGCTTGTTCTTCGGGAGCATGCCGCGGATAGCATGTTCAACAACCCAAACCGGTCTTTCACGAAGAGCGTCTCCGGCTTTCTGGTATCTGTCGCCACCGATGTAACCGGTGTAGTGGAAGTAAACTTTCTTCAGTTCTTTCTTGCCTGTCAGAACGACTTTATCTGCGTTGATAATGATGACGTTGTCGCCGGTATCAACATGCGGTGTGTAGGTAGGTTTATTTTTGCCGGACAGAACTTTGGCAACATTGGCAGCCAGGCGACCAACGGTCAGTCCATCAGCATCTACGATATACCATTTACGGGTAATGTTGCCCGCATTGGCCATAAATGTGGTTTTCATTGTAAATGATTCCTCCTGAATAAAAAACAGAACCGCAAGACATCGTCCTTCCTCCGGGGCTAGTGGTTTCCGGACAAATCTCACAAGGAGTATTATACCCTTTTGAAAGAGGGCTGTCAACAGGAAAAGCAGGTATTTTTACTGGTTTTTGGGCATTCCCAATGGGATATCCGGCACTGAGGGGCATGGTAGAGGCGCCACTTCGCGCCCGGAATATTAAGGTATATAAGTTCACACTTCCCTGTAAGCACAACAGCCCACCTGCTATACAAGCAGAGCGGTATTCAGCCATCACTCGGGTAACAAACATCCGTAAGTCGGCTTCCGGTCTCCTTACCAACCATCCGGTATGGCTGATTGTACATTCTCCAGATCACTATCTTATCCTATCCCGATGCTCTTCGCCACTCCTTGTTAAAAAAAATATTTATATATATGAGCGTCCCTATTTTATATATCATATAGTGTATGCTGCTAAAAAAAGTCCTGCCAGTTTGCATTTTATATATATGTATTATATAGAAATGCTGACCATCAAAACGTCATCCTTCCCCTATGAATTAATCTCATCATTTCCCCGGTTCATATTACTTTATTGCATTCACATAAAGCTCCTTATTCGCAGATATAGTATACTCATTAAAGTTTTCCCGTTACACTATTGACGAATTCAAGGAGAGGTAGTATTCTATTATGCGTACACAGCAAGCGATGAGAAGTAAATGGTATAAGTCATGAGTTTTCCTTATACAGCTTCCCATGCATTACGTTTAATCATAGTATGCGGGTTTTGAAAGGAGATGGATTCCATAGGAAAGGTTATTAGAGAAGCACCACAGTTTTTCTGACACGCTTTACTTCATGAGAAAAGGAGCATCCTTTTCTGACGGAAACGGGCCTATCCCTATGGACTGTTTATGAGCCCGACTGATTATTTGTTTAAGGAGGCATTGCCTTGACTACATTTCTTCTTGCCCTGGCAGCTCTGATTGCAGGGTATTTCATCTACGGCAGTTTCGTAGACCATCTCTTTGGACCGACAAATCGTAAGACGCCGGCCCTCATTCACAATGACGGCGTTGATTACATGCCCCTTCCTACCTGGAAGGTTTTCCTGATCCAGCTTCTGAACATTGCCGGTCTTGGACCGATCTTTGGCGCTCTCGGCGGTGCCCTGTGGGGCCCTTCTGTATATCTCTGGATTGTCCTCGGCACCATTTTTGCCGGCGGCGTACATGATTACCTCTCCGGCATGATGTCCATCCGGGAAGACGGACACAGCATTTCCGAAATCGTCGGATGCCACATGGGCCACACCATGCTGACCATCATGCGTTTCTTCTCTGTCATCCTGCTGGTTCTCGTTGGTACCGTATTCATGACCGGCCCGGCTATGCTGCTGGCGAAACTGACCGGCTGGCAGGTTCTCCCCTGGCTCATCGTGGTCCTTGCCTACTATTTCCTGGCAACCCTTCTTCCAATCGATAAAATCATTGCCCGGTTCTATCCGATTTTCGGTATCTGCCTCATCGTTATGGCCCTCGGCATTGCCGGCGGCATGCTGATGGGTGTCGGTGGCCACACCATGCCGGAAATGGTCCTCGCAAACCTCTATCCTGGAGATAACAAGCTCCCCATCTGGCCGCTCATGTTCATCACCGTGGCCTGCGGCGCTATCTCCGGTTTCCATTCCACCCAGTCCCCGATTATGGCCCGCTGCCTGAAGGATGAACGCCTTGGCCGCCCCGTATTCTATGGCGCCATGGTTGCCGAAGGCGTGATCTGCCTCATCTGGGCTGCTGCCGGTGTTACATTCTTTGACGGAACCGGCGGACTGCAGGCTGTCCTGAAAGCAGGCGGCCCTGGCGGTGCTGTCTATGATATCTGCGTCGGCTACATGGGTACCGGCATCGGTGCTATCCTCGCTATGCTCGGCGTCATTGCCTGCCCTATCACTTCCGGTGATACCGCTTTCCGGGCTGCCCGTCTGACACTGGCTGACTGGTTCAAAGTGGACCAGAAGGGCATGACAAAACGTCTCTCCTTCGCTATCCCCCTGCTCGCCATTGGCGGACTTCTTTCCCAGATTGATTTCAATATCGTATGGCGTTACTTCTCCTGGACAAACCAGACCCTGGCTATGATCGTCCTCTGGACCGGTGCTGTTTACCTCTATCATCAGTGTGCAAACCGCTATGCATGGCTCGTGGCCTGCATCCCTGCCACCTTCATGTCCATCGTCACCTTCACCTACATTCTCCAGGCAAAAGAAGGACTCCAGCTGGATCCGTCCATTACCTATCCCGCCGGCATCATCTTCGGTTTTGTCTGCCTCGCCCTGTTCCTGAAGAAGACAGTCTTCCAGAGAGATGCAGAAAGAGAATGCAACAATGTTGCTGATTCTGCAGCTGACGGAAATATCTGATGTAAACAATAAAAAAATCCCGCTTAACGCGGGATTTTTTATTGCCGTGTAACCGGAGCGTATCCCCAGACGTGTGAAGGGAGGCTAAAGGTGGTGGGTTGGCATCGCTGCGCTCGCCAACCGGGTTGTGGCTTCAACACCGCTTCGCTCGTTGAAGCGGGGGCATAAGGTGGGTTGGCCGCCTTCGGCGGCTATTGTACCTTACGCCCCCGGTGCGAAGCACCCACAACCCGGTGAACGAGCGCAGCGACGTTCACCTACAACCTTTAGCCCCATCCACACGCTTGGAGCGCCCCGCTATACACGACTCAAGCCGAAGGCTTCCTACTCTTTCCAGCAGTAATATCTCCACTGGCAGGAGCGGCAGGCCTCAGGAAGGCCGGGCCCCGATTTTTCTGCACGGTGGTTGAAATCTTCCGCCATAATTCGTTCAGCAGTCCGATCAAAGGCTTCTATCCGCTCCTGCACCAGTTCAGGGCGGTTGTCCACTTCATAGACCGGCCGGTCTTCTTCCCCTGTAAAATAGAGAAGCAGCCGTTCCACAGGGACGCCCAGTTTCTTCTCCACCAGATACGCATAGACCCGAAGCTGTCCGGCATACCGTTCAAGGAGAGAACTTCCCGGCTTCGGCCGGTGGCCTGTCTTGAAATCGATGATATCCGTTTTTCCTGCCTTATCCTGCAGGAGGTCTATGGTACCATCCATGATATACCGGTCCTTCACCAATTCCAGCGGATATTCCGCTTCCTTTACCATGGACCAGTCTCCCTGCCGGTAGGACACATACCCCAGGATTTCCTGGAATGCCCTGTCCAGGTCACTTCTGGAAAGCCAGGTATTTTCCGTCTTGGAAAGGGCATTGTAGTCTGCCATCATCCAGGCGTAGATATTGGCCGGTACCAGTTTATCCATTTCTTTACGAATGACCGCCCGGTGAATATCTTCAATCACTTCATGTACCAGGGTCCCATAGAGGAGCGACAATCCCCGGGGTGATGCAAATCGGTAAATCTTATTCAATTTATACTTCAGGGGACATTCCTCGTAGAGCGCCACCTGGGAAGTGAAAGAAAGCCGGGGTTTAAACCGGCCTGCTGTGACCGGTTCAAACGGAATATCCCTGAAATCAAGGCCCGGTGTATCGTATTCAGGAACACTGTCCACGGGCTTCTCAAAAACCCTGGATGGCGACTGTCCCGGCTTCCTGTCACAGGCAAGAACGAGAAGGGACTCGGCCCGAGAAAAGGCGGTGTAGTATTTCCTGCGGAAATCAAAATCCCGGATATCCCCATAGGGTTCATAGGACCGGCGTCCCGTCATTTTCTCCACCACCCGGGCAATGAGGGTATCTTCCCCTCGGGGGTATTCATCAAGGGAAGCTGCAATAACCACAGGATATTCCAATCCCTTGGACTGGTGGATATTCAGGAAAGAAACCTGCCCGCTCGGTGCATAGGCTTCCTCATCCTCATATTCTCCCACCCCGTTCTCATACCAGAGACGGAGATACCGGGAAAAGAATACGTAAATATCGTCTACCGTTTCTTTGCCGTACCCGTGATTTTCTTCTATAAAGCAGTCAAACCGGCTGATAAGGCGGGTAATGGTAGACAGGTTTCTCGCTTCCCCACATTCCCCTTCCGCTGCCTGATCAATAAAGGAAGAAAAAGGCTCCATGGACAGGATACGGTATGTCAAAGGCAGCAGGTTCGAAGTAAGACGGCCGGTGGAAGCAATTTTCTTCTTTTCTTCATCGAGCCACTGTTTCAGTGCCTGATGCTCTCCCATCATGGTTTCTGCCATGATCAGGAATTGGCGATAGGTACCGCCGATTCCTTCCGTCTCCCCCATTTCCCGGGATTTTCCCAGGGCTTTCTGTACTTTAGGAAACAGATACAGGAGGGATCCCAGAAGCCAGGCCACCTCTTTCCGTTTAAAGAAATAACCGGACCGCGGTGCATATACGGGAATTCCTCTCTGCTTCAAAGCATACTGGAGACGGATGGAGTTGTCCCCCTTCACAGAATCGAAGAGGAAGGCGACCTGGTTGTAGTCAGTAATGCACCCTTCCTTCTTGAGGTTCTCCACAAAATCACAGACCCTTTTTTCATAGCGCGGTTCATTATTGGATGCCGTAATCCGTACTACCGTAGGCATATCCGTCTCACCGGAAGCGGACAGGACCCTGCCCTTCCGATACCGGTACAGCTTTCCCTTCCGTTCCCAGCTGAACCAGGATGGCTGGGCCATCCATTTCATGCAGAACGTAATGATTCCCTGGTTGGACCGGTAGTTCCGGTTCAGCGTAACCACATGGCAGTGGCCGCCAAAATGGTCCGGAAAGCGGAGTATATTGGCCACCGTAGCGCCTCGAAAGCGGTAAATACTCTGGTCATCATCACCAACGACGAAGATATTTCCTTCTTCGCCCCCCAGAAGCTGTACCAGCTTTTCCTGGATGTAATTGGTATCCTGATATTCATCTACCAGGATATACCGGATCCGCTGGGCCGCTTCTTTCCGTACTGCCTCTTTTTCCGAAAGAATATAGTATGCCTCCGTCTGGAGTCTTGTAAAATCGAGGAAATTCTTCTCTTTGGCCAGTTTCCGGTACCGAATCATCATCCATCCCAGGGCTCGGATGAGGCTGTCCTTTTCCCGCACCATATCCTCCGGATTCACCAGTTCCTCTGACAGCCGATTCACATATTCGCAGATCTTTTTGCACCGCCGCCAGGGAGAAATGGTCACTTCTATTCCCGTGCTCCGGTTCAGATAGGAAGAGGGGACCACATTGTCGAATCCCGGAATCTGTTCAAAGTCAAAAAGGTTCCCATATACCAGGTACTGCTGTTCAAACTGGTCAGTTTCTATGAAATTTCTTTCCAGCCTCGTATATTCCCTGAATTCCTTCAGAAGCCGCCGGCAGATATGGTGAAAGGTGCCGATATACATTTCATGGAGATTCACCTCGATACCCTGTTTAGAGAGCTCATTGGTAAGACGGGTGATGAGCTCCTTCGATGCCTTCACCGTATAGGTAACCACCATAATCTGTTCCGGCGGCACTTTTTTATCCCGAATCAGATACAGTACCCGTTGGATGATAGTGTAGGTCTTACCGGTTCCGGGACCCGCAATGACCAGCGTGGGACCATCGGAATGGATTGCATCATACTGGGCTTGGTTTTCAGTAGGATTCATAGGACTGCTCCTTGTACGTTGACACATTGTGAATAAAATCGAGTCAAAATATGATAAATGGGTCTAAAGGTGGTGGGTTAGCATCGCTAGTGCTCGCTAACCGGGTTGTGGGTGCTTCGCACCGGGGGCATAAGGTAGAACAGCCGCCACAGGCGGCGAATCCACCTTATACTCCCGTTCCGGTAAGGCGTCAGCTTTACCAAAGCCACAACCCCGTCGGGCCAGCGGAGCATTGTCCGACCTACAACCCTTATGTACCATTCATCCATATAAGTCACAAGCCCCCCGCCTTCAATTCTCCTTCTCGTACAGGAACACTAAGGCCAGCAGCGGCAGACCGAGGACATAGGCAAAGGAATAGCGGAAAACAGCCGATGCCGGCGTAGAAACGAGAAGGGTCAATGTATTGGCCAAAAGAGGCAGTGCAGCAAGAATCAGTCTCTTTCTCCCACCACAGTAAAAGAGGAGACACAGGAACAGTGTCATCCACAGGGAAATCCCGGCTCCCAGGAACCGGCTGCCGCTGTAGGAATAGTTTCCCAGAAACGACTTCAGCCGGAAGGGCATGGGAAAATCCCCCACTGCCAGCATATCGTTATCCGATGGTTTCATATTCTTCGTATTCTCATCGGACAGAGCCCAGCCAAACCGGGACTGCACATCATGCTCCAGGGGGTCCAGGTTCCAGAGCGCATAGGTCTCTGTCATCCATCCCTCCACATAAAGCCGGGGATTCTTAAGGCCCGTATCCAGCCAGGCCTTCAAAAAAGGAACCTTTTCCCCATTTAATTCATTTCTCCGGAAATGGTCATCCCATTTCACAAAATCCACCGTAGCCGGCGAATACCCTTTCTTCCATTTGTCTTCCGGGAGAAGCCCCGCCATGAGTTCTTTCGTTTCCTCGCTCCGCTCCCCACCCAGCACCAGGACCCGGCCCATCTGCTGCAGGGGGATGGCCATACTTTCCTGGAACAGAGGCTGCCAGTCATGGGTGGAAAGAATGACCCTTCCCGGCAGGATAGCCACCACCGCACAGAGGAGAAAAAGAGCAGCCATTTTCTTCCATTTCCCGGTGACCAGGCACAGGGCCATGACAAGAATGGCGGAAATGAAAATACCATTGCTCCGAAGCAGCATGAGCCCCAGTAGTGCCCCGGCAGTCATCAGCATTTTCTTCCTGTTCTCGATAGGACCATCAGAAAACAGGACCATGCACCAGAGAAGGGAAAGAGAAAATAACCCATCCCGCACAGCGGCAATACCATAGTTGCCAACCATAGGGAAAAACGTAAACCATGCATAGAGAAAAATTCCCGGATTTCTCCCGTACCGTTTCCGGACCAGAAAAGCCATGGCCGTCAGTCCGCAGGAATAGACAAGGAGCTGTACCAGAGAAAGCGCAAAAATCACCGGTTCCCTTGTCCCCAGTACGGTCTTTCCAAAGGCCGCTCCATATCCATAAATAATCGAATAGAACCAGGGAAACTGGACACCGGCATAAAGGGGATTTTCCATCATAAAAAGAGTATCATTCATCCCGGGCGCCGGATACAATGCCAGCAGCGATGGGACCTGCCAAAGAGCCATGAAAAGGAAAGCAGGAAGAAATAAAAGAGAGCCTGTCCCTTCCTGCCTTTCAAAAGATAGTGATAGAAAAAGCCGCACAACCGGCGGGAGTACCACAAAAAGGAGGAGAAAAATAAGAAATAAAACCTTCAGATCTTCCACAGAAAGAAGAGGATATTCCGGATGCAGCAGGGCCTCCCCCATCCTGTCGATTTTCCAGGTATACCAGGAAGCCAGGGAAAGGGGAACCGAGAATACAGCGCAGGGCAGACTGACATGGTCCAGCTTGAAGAGCTTCATGGTGTTTTGCCCCCTTTCTGATAGAATTGCAGGGAAACGCTTCTTGTAAGTATTCACATCAAGTATTTAAAACGAATTAGTAACCCCTCTCGCTTCGCTCGCGCCCCGGGAAGGGGGCACAGGTCCGGCAGCGGAGCTCCGACCAGGTCTCAAAAGGCGGCGCTTCTTAATGTGTGCGCCGCACCACCCCCTCGCCCGCAGGGCGTTTCCCCTCAGCCACATTACTATTTCTCAATCCTTCCAATGGGTATATCCATCATCTTCCCGAATCTCCCTGTGGTCTTCCGGAAGCTCTATTTCTTTTCTCGGCATCACCACTGTTTCCGCCCACCTTGTTTCTCCATATTTCCCTTCCGGCAGGAAAGGAAGGAGGAGGAAGAAAGGCATGCAGAGGGGGAAGAAATACACATAGCGGTATACAAAGGCCGCCGGAGTGGCGATCATGAGTGTCCCCCAGAGAAGACAGGCTGGCAGGAGGACAAGAAACCGGCTATACTGTTTCCTGTAGAAAAGAAGGAGCCCCACGCAGAGCGTAATCCAAAGGCAGGTACCGGCACCAAGGAAGCGGCTGTGGTCCCAAAGCCAGCGGCCCAGTTTTTCCTGGGTATCCTTTTGGAAGAATGTATGGATATCCGCCGTCTTATAGGCATTATTGTGGTCCGGGCTGAGCCCGTTCTTGAGATCGCTCTCCGAAAACGCCCAACAGAAACGGGATTGGGTCATTTCGTCCGGCGCCGGAAATGCCCAGTACCCATAGGTGGCAAAGAGCCAGGCTTCCACGTAGATTTCCCTATTTCTCTTCCCCACCGATTTCCAGGCTTTCCAGAATTCATCGGGATGGCTGTTGAAATAGTAGAAATCAAAATCGCTATTCCATTTGATCAGGTCCACGGTAAAGGGATCGTACCATTTTTCGATGCGGCCGGGAATCATCATTTTCACGGAGTACGCCTTTTCTTCCGGCGTCAGGGGCACCCCCACCGCCACGGCCCGGGAAAACTGCTGCAGCGGGATGCCTACCCGTTCCTGAAAAAGCTGGGGCAGGTCCAGGATCTGCTTGATGGCAATGTCTGGGGTAACCGCAATGGCAATCATCACAAGCCCCGTGAGGAGCAGGTTCATCCGGATCCGTTTCATGAGGAAAAAAAGCCCCAGCAGCATGACAATAAATACGTAGATGCCATTATTCCGAAGAAGCATCATACCAAGGCCCGCCAGGATGAAGAGGCGCTTATTGGACTGCCAGGCATTTTCCTTATATCCTGACACAAAGGACGTAACCAGAGGTACCCATAGAAGGATAGTGCCGGAAAAGAATACATCCTTCACGTTAGAAAAGGACATATTTACCACTATTGGCATAAATCCATAATACAGGGATAAAAGGACCGTGAGCCACATGCGGCCAGTTTTCCGATACAGCCAGGAAAGGCAGTAGGCAATGCCGCAGGCAAAGAGAAACATCTGAATCAGGGAAGCAGCCGCCAGCCCGTAGGACGTGGTATGGAACAGCATGTCCGATGCCTGGGTGAGTCCGTAAATATACATGCAGTAAATAAACGTATGCTGCCCGGTGGCCCAGATGCCGGCCCGCATGATATCGGTGGTATCATTCATACCGGTGCCGGGGTAAAAAACGAGAAAAAAAGGCATCCACGCGCAGAGAAGGAAGACTACGATAAAAGCAAAGGGTGCTTCCAGCGGGCTTCCATCCGGTTCCAGCCGTTCCGAGAGTGCCGGCACAGTTCCCAGATACTTCATAAGTACTGAAAGGACCAGAAAGGTAACCACCGCCAGCGCCAGTACTTTGGGAATATCCACCGCAAAAAGAAGGGATGACCGGTTCCAGGGAGTAGATCCGGGATGCCATCCTATGCGCCATGTATAGAATTCACAGAATCCCATGAGCAGGGATACCCATCCTGTGAGCATCGCCAGCCAGAGCCTGCCTTTATATATATTCATGAAATATACCTGCCTTGTTGCAATCTATGAGTATTATACCATTATTACAGGCCGTACAGCGTGAGTAAAGCAGTAAATGCACGGATATATGGGACAGAAGGCAACTTCGCCAGGGCAGCGGCCTATGGCCGGGGCTATGCATGGCATGGCTCTGCCTGTTGGCAAGGCTGTGGCCTTCGGCCAAGGCAGAGGGGCGGTGCTCTAAATTTAAAAGCACCGCAGAATATATATTTCCTACCTTGAGCCCAGGCGGCAGCCTTAGCCTTAGCGAAGCTATAGCCCTGTCTGCAGGACAGCGCCATGCCACGCATAGCCAAAACAATAAAATTCATCTACCCGCCTGGGCCGCTCACCAATCACACTAACCATTCATCCTCTCCAATATGATATAATGAAATAAATGAATATAACCTTGATTCTGAAAGGAGAAAGCTATGAATAGAGAAGAAAGAGTCCGTGCCGCCCTGGCTTCCAAAGAGGTAGACCACGTACCGGTGGCCGCATGGATGCACCTGTCAGAGTTTGACCAGGATCCCATCTCCCTGGCAGAAGCAGAAGTGGAGCTCACAGAAAAATATGATTTTGATTACATCAAGATGATGCCCTTTGGCCTTTACAGTACCCAGGACTTCGGAAACCAGATTACCATTTACTGCGATCCCTACAGGGAACCGATTGTAAAAAACTTTGCCATCCACAGTCCTGCTGACTACAATACCATCCGTGCCATTCCCGCCATTCAGGGAACCTATGGGAAGCAGGTAGAATTTGCACAGGAACTGGTTAAAAGAAGAAAGCCCGGAACTCCTGTTATCCAGACTATTTTCAGCCCCTTCTCCACGCTGAAGAAAATGGCCGGTGATCGTCTCCTCATGGATATGATCAACTACCCCGATGCTGTCCACCACGCCCTGGCAGCCATCACAGCCACCACCCTGGATTTTGTGAGCGCCAACATTGACGCTGGCGTAGATGGTTTCTTCTTTGCCACCCAGAACGCCACCCGCTCCATGATGAACCTCCAGGAATTTGAGGAATTCGGCGAATTCTATGATCTTCAGGTCATTAAATCCTACGCAAAGAAGACCTGGTTCAACGCCGCCCATATCCACGGAGAAGATATCTATTTCAACGAAGTGGCATCGTACCCGGTGAACTGCATCAACTGGCACGACCGCCATACCTGGCCTTCCCTGAAGGAAGCCCGGCAGATTACGGATAAATGTCTGCTGGCCGGCATCAAATCGGCCCCCTACTTCGTCAATGGTGTCCTGAAATATGACGATATCATCCTTGATGGCACGCCGGAAGAAATTACGGCCCATGTCAAAGACGCCATCAGCCAGGTCGACGGCAAAGGTCTCATCCTTGGCCCCGGCTGCGTCGTGAATCCAAAGGCACCGGAAGAAAACCTCATGGCCCTCCGCAAGGCTGTGGAACTTTAATAATGGCTATCAGGTCATACGGATGTATTGGCCTCCCCCATTACTGTTAAGCCAATAAAAATCACCATAGCTACTATTGTAACTATGGTGATTTTTATTGGTCAGTACATGAAAGAGTGCTACCCCTCATCCACTTCCGGTTAAAATCGGCCGAAGGCCTATACAACCTCATGCCCCCGCTTCAACGAGTGAAGCGACGCTGAAGCCACACCCCGGTGAATAAGCGCAGGGATATTCACCCATAACCCTTATGAACCATTCATCTGTTATGGTACCACGCACTATCGCATTACACCTTCAGGCTTCAACAGCTTCCGGCGTAGTGGGATCTTCGATTTTACCTTTCAGGTCATGGTCTGTCATAGCGCATACAGCGGAATCGGACCATACGTTTTCTGCGGTTTCAATCATATCAATGATGGTGTAAATCGGAAGAATCACGCCCATGAGTCCGATAGGAGCGCCGATGCCGCTCATGAGGGACAGGGTCAGGAAATAGCATCCCATAGGTACACCGGCATTACCGATGGCTGCCAGCACGGCCACGAAGAGCCAGGTAATCATGGTGGGCAGTGGCAGGTCATATCCCGCATTCTGCATGACGAAGAGTGAAGTCACCAGAATGAAAGCAGCGCAGCCATTCATATTGATGGTGGTGCAGATGGGAAGTACGAAACGGGAAACGGCAGGATTGGCTTTCAGGTTATGCTCTGCAGAAGCCAGGGTTACCGGCAGGGTACCTGCAGAACTCTTTGTAAAGAGGGCTACCGCAATGGCTGGAGACATTTTTTTGAATACCTGAATCGGATTCAGGCCCCGAGCCAGCAGGAAAATCGGGATAACGATGAAGAACTGGATCACATTGCTTCCGATGATGACAGCCGTATACTTACCGAGAGCCCCTACAATGACGCCGGCTTCAATCTGGGCAGACAGCTGGGCTGCAAAGGCAAGAATGCCGACAGGAAGAATGAAGAGCAGAGCCCGAATCAGGGTGAAGAGCAGTTCCTGGAAACCAAGAATTCCCTTCATCAGGATCTCCCGGTTTTCTGTCTTCGGCATAAAAGCAAGAGCCAGGCCGAAGGATGCAGCAATAAGCATCACTGCCAGCACATTGCCCGACAGGAATGGCTGGAGCAGGTTATTCGGAATAACGCTCAGGATATGATCATAATAGGTCAGATGTCCCAGTTTCTGGGGCACATTCGCTGCACCGGCACCTACGATATCAGCCGGAAGATTGCCCGGTGCAATCCACAGGAACATGGCCAGGCCGATACCTGCAGCGCAGATGGTTGTTAAAAGAGTATAGGTCACGGCATGGGCAAAAATCCGTCCCGTTTCCTTACGTCCCCCCAGCTGGGCCAGGGTCGTAATGACCGCCAGTGCAATGGTAGGCACTGCAATAAACTGGAACAGACGGGTAAATACAGTAGCAATAAAGGTAAATAATTCATTCAGCGGCTTAATACCGAGCCAACCCAATGCAGCCCCTACTATAAGAGCCAGCATCCACAGCACAAACTGCCGTCCCTGCTTCTTCGCCTTATTGGCTTCCAGGGCTTTGTGGGCAGCCTGTTCAACTTCCACATTTTTCTTCATACACATTCCTCCTATGAAACACCTGAAATCAAATTAAGGAACCATTTCCGGAGAGGAATCGGGAAATAAAAAACTCCCGCCCCATTGGGACGAGAGACTCGTGATTACCACCCAGATTCATATGGACGTCACCATCCATACCTCATCAGGTTTCCTTCCTTGTAGAAACCCTCATTCTGTAACGGGAATTCCCGGAAAAGCATACTCTATTCCGCTTTTCATGCTCGGAAACGCACTTCAGACTCCCTATCCATATCCGCTCCCACTGTCCGGACTCGCTTGACTGTCATCAGAAGGCCTACTCTTTTTCGTCATTGCCTGTAATGGCATTACTATAGCATGGTATATGACTTCTGTCAAGATAATTCCTCTATGTTTATCAATACGCTGTAATTAATGCATCCCAAAAACATTCATGTTTATATTCTCTAATCAATGTATCAACTAAAGTTTCCTTCAGAAACATCATGGACAAAAAAACTCTTGCAAAATTCCTTCATATAAGGCATAATAGACTAGGTCAAAGAAATATGGGCGATTAGCTCAGCTGGGAGAGCGTCTGCCTTACAAGCAGAATGTCAGCAGTTCGATCCTGTTATCGCCCACCATAAATAAAAAACATTGCGAGAATCCTATCGCAATGTTTTTTATTTATGGATGTAAAGAAACGCTGATGAATTTATCATCAGCGCTTCCCTGGCACTTTTCGATTTTTAAACGCATTTTCTGCGCAGCATAAACCTATTTTATCAAATCTGAATGTCCAACAGAATCATACCAGATCAGCCAGGTCAAGAATCAGATTTTTGCTCTTTTCCCATCCCAGGCAGGGATCGGTAATAGATTTACCATAGACTCCCTCTCCGATTTTCTGGTTTCCATCTTCAATATAGCTTTCAATCATAAGCCCCTTTACCATATGCCGGATATCTTCTGAATACCGGCGGCTGGCCATGACGTCCCGGGCGATACGAATCTGTTCCATATATTTCTTTCCGGAATTATTATGGTTACAGTCCACTACAATAGCCGGATTTTTCAGATTTCTTTCACCATACATGTCGGCTACCTTTTTAATATTTTCATAATGGTAATTGGGCATACTGGTACCGAAGTGGTTCACATAGCCACGAAGAATGGCGTGGGCCAAAGGATTACCTGTGGTATGGACTTCCCAGCCGTGGAACAGAAAATCCTGCTCACTCTGGGCAGCCTCGATGGAATTCATCACCACCGAAAGGTCGCCGGATGTGGGATTCTTCATGCCCACCGGAATTCCTGCGCCGCTGGCAATCATACGATGCAGCTGATCTTCTACGGAACGGGCACCGATAGCACCGTAGGAGAGAAGATCAGATAGGTACCGATGGTTCTCGGGGTAAAGGATTTCTTCTGCACAGGTAAAGCCGGTCTGTTCAATTACATGGACATGCATGCGGCGAATGGCTTTAATTCCCTCCATCATATTTTCCTTGCCCTCTGGATCCGGCTGGTGGAGCATTCCTTTGTACCCTTTTCCGATAGTCCGGGGCTTATTGGTATATACCCGGGGAATGATAAAAATCCGGTCTTTTACTGCATCCGCCACTTTAGCAAGACGGGTGCAGTAGTCGAGAACTGCCGGTTCATTGTCCGCCGAGCAGGGACCGATAATCAGAAGAAGCCTGTCATCTTTTCCGGTCATAATATTTTCAATTTCCCGATCCCGCTCTGCTTTCAGTTTCTGGAATTCCGGTTTCAGCGGAATTTCCTGTTTAATTTCCATAGGCTCCGGAAGTTTCCGGATAAACTGCATCTGTTCCATAAAATCACCTTTTATATTTCTTTGAATGGCTCAAGCGGCACACAAATTGGAAAGCGCCGCGTGAAGATCAGGAATAAGGAATGGTGGTGCGGCGCACAAATTGTGAAGCGCCGCGAGTTTTACATACTTTTCTTCCTTCAGCAAAGTCGGGACCTTCAGTCTTGCCGAAGTCTCAGCCCTGGCCAAAGGCTAAAAAGCTTTCTCCTGTTCCTTCTTCCCCTCATCAACCCGTTCAATTTTGAATACATTAATCGTTTCTACATCGGGGCAGCAAAAAATGGCTGTTCCCTTTTCCTGACCAGGTTGGGGGATTTCGCCGCCATACCGGAGAATATCAATGTAAGGAAATGCCACATGCATAACCATAGGGCAAATCTGTCCCCTGTCCTTGTCAAAATCCCAGGAATCTCCCGGCCTGTGTCCCCGATGGCAGGGACAGGGCCCTTTTCTGTCAATACAGGTAATCTTTATTTTGGGTCTTCTTGGCATCAGTCAAGCACCTCCAGACATGCTTCTACAGGGATACCCCGAAAGGCATCCTGGGAACCCTCACTCATGACAATCATTTTCCGGACAGCAATCATCGCTTTATCTACGGCGTCTACCATGGCCATACCATTCATGACAGCGCCCATGAAGATGGCTGAAAAAATGTCACCGGTCCCCGGAAAACGGACAGGAATCATATCAAAGGTACGTAGGAAGAATTCCTTCCGTTCTACATCAAACCCAGCCACTGCATCCTGACCATCCACTCGGGCACTGGTAATGGCTACCGAACCTCCGCTCATGCGATGGAGCTTTCCCAGAAGATTCTTCATGGCCACCCAGGAAAGGCCTTCTTTCACAAAAGGCTCTCCGGTAAGAAAAGCAGCTTCTGTATAGTTTGGCACCATGTAGTCGGCCTGGGCTATAAGTTTTCTCATCCCCTCCACCGTTCGCTCTGTAAGGCCATTGTAGAGATGGCCTTCATCAGCCATAATGGGATCCACAAAAATCTTCGTTCCCTTCTCTCTTTCCCGGCTGCAATAATTCGCTATCATGGATGCCTGGGTCGGCGAAACGATAAACCCCGTGGATATGGCATCAAAGGAAAATCCCAATGACCGCCATACGCCAATGGTATTCCTCATATACTCGGTGGTATCAAGGATTTCAAACCGCCCGTAATCCAGGGTATTAGATACAAGAGCCGTAGGCAGATTGTATATGTGATGACCCATGTGGGTCAGGACAGGCATCATCGCTGCCAGTGCCACCTTCCCATAACCTGGAAGATCATTAATCAGCAGTAACTCCTTCCCCATAGCGCTCCTCCTCTCTCCGAAATTTGGTGCCTCTATTTTAACATATCTTTGAAAGGAAAATGTAAAAGAATATAATGAACCAGGACAGAGGGAACACAAATCCCCCTGAGCCCCTGAAAATACTGTAATAGTGTATTATAGGAATTGGAACCAGGTTCCTTGTGCACCAAAATGCATTAATTCCAAGTCTGCAGGTTATCTCACATTTATCATAAGGAGTCATCATGCATATCTATATCAGAGATAATATGGACCTTTATAAAATTATACACAGCGGCCAGTGCTTCCGGGCAGCCGAGATAGAAAACAATCTTTATCGATTTATCACCGGCCGTCATATACTTTATATTTCCCCTATCCATGGAATCCGATATGATGTTTCCTGCAGCCGCTACCAATGGAATCATGTGTGGAAGCCATACTTTGATTTATCCTTAAATTACAGGAAATTGGAAGAAGCCTTAAAAATAGATAGCTCTTATCTCGCAAGGGCAGCAGAATACAGCCAGGGTATTCGCATATTGCGTCAGGATCCCTGGGAAACACTCATTACATTTATTATTTCCCAAAGAAAATCTATTCCTGCTATCCAAACCTCCGTTGAAAAGCTATGCCGAAGCTGTGGTGAAAAAATAGAAACCAGTAAAGAAACCATTTATACATTCCCAACAGCTGCGGCCCTTTCCCGCCTTACCATGGAAGACCTGAAAGCCTGTTCACTGGGATATCGGGCATCTTATATCTATAAAACAGCAAGGGCCATACAAAAAAGACCACATCTTATGAAAGACATGGCCGCTATGAACGATGAGACACTTATAGAAACACTTATGAAATTGCCCGGCGTAGGCATCAAAGTAGCCAGCTGCACTGCACTCTTTGGATTTCATAGAACCGCCATGGCTCCGGTGGATGTCTGGATCCAGCGTGTCATAGATCAATACTATGGTGGAATCAACCCATTCCCCCATTATGGAAAAATCGCAGGAATTATACAGCAATATTTCTTCTACTATGCTCAAAGCACCGGAATGAAAAATATTCCATGAATTCCCGACTTCCTGTTATAATTTCAATCCTGCCTTCTTCAAGGTCTTAAACGTATAGTCCAGGATATTATAGAGTGTCTCACTGTCTTCTGCAGTGAGATTTTTAGCATCCACTTTTTTCATATCCTGGTAATAAAAGCTGAGTTTTTGAGCCAGTTCCTGCAAAGAAGCCTTCGAATTATCCGTTTTTTCAGCAGAAGGCTCTTTGCCTGCAGTTTCCTTTAAAGACTGCAGCTCCGACTGGAGCTGGAAATTCTCTTCCTGCAGCCGCTCATTGTCCCCTTTTAGAGACTCAATCGTTAACTGGAGTCCCTCATTAGCATCTCTTTCTTGGGATAAATTAAGCTGGAGACTCTCCACTGTCCCCTTCAGCACCTGAATTGTATCTTTAGCTGCTTTGAATCCCAATGTATTCAATTCATTTTCGTTCATTCTGATTCCTCCCATCATCAAATACGAAGGACCTGTTTTTCTTTATTGTAACACAGGACATGTAATCACGTATGAAGAGAAACCGTTGGATTTTCGAAAAACAACCATCCAAATACGATACTTCCCCTGTGGCATCCGGTATACTCCAGGAAAGCACCGATCATAACATAACCGCAGGGCTACTTATAGCATTTCTTCTATATTTGTATTATACTTATCCCCAGGTGATATAGATGCATTTCATTTGGAAATTGATAAAAAGCCTCTTCCTGCTGGCCCTGATCATTATAACAGCTGCCGGGTTCTATGCAGGAAATACGGCCTATGAAGAATTATTTACGGCTCCCTGGGACCGGATTCTGGGCATTGAAAACCATCGTAAAGATCTCACGGCCATCCATACCATGGAAGACCGTTACGGTTGGCATCGGATCACAGTGCCTTCCGGAGACGGTACAAACCTCCGAGGAACCTACATTGAAAACAGGAATAACAGTAAAAAGGCAGTAATCCTGCTTCACGGGCTGTACCAGAATCGATCTATGTGTCTTCCCTACGTAAATATATATCGGAATTTGGGATACAATGTACTTCTTGTAGACCTCCGGGGCCATGGGGAAAGTGATGGCTCCATGACAGACTGGGGTATACATGACGTGGAAGACTTGAACGCCTGGGTGGATTTCCTTCATTCCAAAAATCAGAATATGGAAATTGGCCTCCATGGTTTCTCCCTGGGCGCTGCCATGGCACTGATTTATAACGGAAGTAAAGAGGGCCATGAAATGAAATTTTATGTAGCCGACAGCTCCTATGGAAATCTTTTGGAACTGGGCCGCGAAAAGATTATGACCTACACCGGTGATGAACGGCTGGTACTTGGAATGGATATTCTAAATCCTTTTATGCAGGCCGCCATGTTCGCTCACACAGGAAAACTTTTATCATCAGTGGATCCCATAGATCAGGTAAATCATATGACTTCCCCCGTACTTTTCCTGCACGGAGGAGCGGACCAATTGATTCCGCCTTCTACTGCAGAAGAGCTGCTTTCCGCATCAAGCAGTCAAAATAAACAACTATATATATTTCAGGGAGCCGGGCATACGATGGAAATGGCAGCAAATGGAGAAGCCTACAAAAAAACAGTAACCGATTTTATTAGAAAACTCTGAATAATGAAGGAATTAAATCGGCATCCATCCTGCGACCTTGCCACTGTCCAACCTCACGCCCCCGGTGCGAATCAAACGCAGCCCGATTGGCGAGCGCAACGCTGCCAACCCGCCACCTTTATGCCCCATCCGTCCAGACACCCCACCACCGCTGACGCGGTCCCCCTCCCCTCTAAAGAGGGGAGGTTTACAGTCTATAAAAGGCGGCGCTTTCCAACCTGTGCGCCGCCACAGCCATTCCTCATTCCTAATTCCTAATTTTTTACAGACAAAGTAAAAAGCACCAGTCATACGACTGATGCTTTTTATCTTAATCAGCAGCTTGTTCCTCCCAGCCATTCCGGCCAAAACCGGAGGAATGACTATAAAGTAAAAAGCCCTAACCAATTGGTTAGAGCTTTTAGTTAATCAGCAGCTTCCTATCCT
>ERZ772881.1126-NODE-1126-length-25538-cov-4.875564_pt1 | contig 25538 bp, 27 predicted proteins | sample MGYA00580581_ERZ772881 | MGnify/ENA primary metagenome ERZ772881 (study PRJEB29015, sample SAMEA2737668) | human gut metagenome | biome: human gut; feature: human-associated habitat; material: faeces | place: China | collected 2012 ...
GCAGGAGTTTTACAAATATTATGCCTAATATTGCACTTGCTGGTTGACTCTTTACTCTTTACTTAAGGGAACTTGCCGGTAAGGCCGTAACGATGCTCTATGAAAACAAGGACCGCCAGACCATGAGTAAAATCACAAGGGTGGATAAGGACGGCAGCATGCGCGTAGCCATACCGGCAATGGGTGGCTTGATCGTGAAGGAATAAGGAGGAGAAGCTTGGTAGAAGAGAAGCTATCGGCGTGCTTATTGGTCGAATAAGCTTTTTGACCTTGCGTTGCGTTGATCCTCTTCTATCGCTTTCTTGAAACAATCACGGCAGAGAGGCTCATACTCTTCCTTTTCTCCAAGCATTACCTGTGCATTACTTTTCACCAGCCGGTGGCTGGCGTAGGCCAATGAGCCGCATTTGACGCAGATGGCATGGACTTTGGTTACTTCGTCGGCGATGGCAAGCAACTGTGGCATCGGCCCGAAAGGCTGCCCGAGATAGTCCATGTCGAGTCCCGCCACGATGACGCGCATGCCGTGATAGGCCAGTCGGTTGCATACTCCAATAAGACTGTCATCGAAAAACTGTGCTTCGTCAATGCCGATTACGTCGTAGCCTTGAGCAGCCTTCAACATCGAAGAAGCATCCTTAATGGGTGTGGAAAGAATGGAGTTGTGGTCATGGCTGACCACATCCACTTTGGAGTAGCGATTGTCAATAGCAGGCTTGAAGATCATTACCGCTTGGCGCGCTATCCGTGCACGTTTCAGACGACGGATCAGTTCCTCTGTCTTACCGGAAAACATGGACCCGCAAACCACCTCTATTCTGCCGGGACGGTGGACTTCCCCAGTGAGATTCTCAATCATAGGTGCAAAGATAGACAATAAAATCAGAAGAGGGCTCTTAAAAAATGCAAAGAATTTATCATTTTTTTGCTGTATATAAATTAATTGTCTACATTTGTTGATCAATATGGGTACACTTTATATAGTTCCTACACCGGTGGGCAATATGGAGGATATTACGCTCCGTGCCTTGCGGATTCTTAGAGAAGCCGACCTTGTGCTTGCTGAGGATACCCGTACTTCGGGCATCCTTCTGAGGCACTATGACATTAAAAACCACCTTGTGGCACACCATAAGTTTAATGAGCACGGCACTACCTCCGGCATCATTGAGAAGTTGAAAGCCGGCATGACGATTGCCCAGATAAGCGATGCGGGGACTCCGAGTATCAGCGATCCGGGTTTCTTTCTTGCCCGTGAGGCAGCAAAGGAGGGCATTCCCGTGGTGACACTTCCCGGAGCTACGGCTTGTATTCCTGCCATAGTCTCCTCGGGGCTTCCCTGCGATCGTTTCTGCTTTGAAGGGTTTCTTCCTCAGAAGAAAGGACGGCAGACTCATTTACAGAGCTTGCGGGAGGAGACGCGCACCATGGTGTTCTATGAATCGCCTTACCGGACTTTGAAGACCCTGAAGCAGTTTCGGGAAGTTTTTGGTGGGGACAGGCAGGTGAGTGTAGCCCGTGAGATCAGCAAGATTCACGAGGAGTATGTTCGCGGCACGCTTGATGAGGTGGTAGCCCATTTTGAAGAGATCGATCCTAAAGGTGAGATCGTCATCGTTCTCGCCGGAAAATCAAAAAAAGATAAGACGCTATGAGAAGACCATCCTTATTATTGATTGTTTCTTTCCTCATGATGGGGATTGTTTCATGGCTTGCTTTCAGCGGTTGTGGGGAGCGTAAGGCTCAGAAAGTGAGTGTGCGCAGTGTGGCGAAAGATGACTCTTTGCAACACATCATCTCACAGCGTGATGGACAAATCAACGATATGATGGCGACCTTGAACGAGATACAGACCGGTTTCAACGAAATCAATGAGGCCGAGAATCGGGTCAATCTTATTCAAGATGATGAGCGTGCTGACAAGGCGCAACAGATCAAGGAGGACATCAAGTTCATCGCAGACCGGATGCAACAGAATCGAGAGCTCATCAAGAAACTGCAAGGGCAGCTCCGTGATAGTGACTTCAAAAGTGTTGAGTTGAAGAAAGTCATCGCTAACATGTTGCGCCAACTTGATGACAAGGATCAACAGCTTCAACAGTTGCGTGCTGAGCTTGATGCAAAGAATATCCATATTGCCGAACTCGACCAAACCATCAGTAATCTCAATGACAATGTGAGTGAGTTGGAAGATGAGAGCGCGGAAAAGACACAGACTATCAACAGCCAGGACGCACAGCTCAATACGGCTTGGTACGTGTTTGGCACCAAGGCTGAACTCAAGGAGCAACGTATTCTGATGGACGGTAAGGTGCTTCAACAGAGTTTCAACAAGAACTACTTTACGAAGATTGACATTCGTGTGACGAAGGAAATAAAGCTTTACTCCAAGTCGGCAAAGTTACTCACGGCACATCCCTTGAGCAGCTATGAGCTCACGCGGGATAATAATAAGTTGTGTGTGTTGACCATCACCAACCCACAACTCTTTTGGAGTACCAGCAAGTATCTGGTTATTCTGGTGAAATGAGACGACTTGTTGGTGGGAGTGTCCTTATCTTCTTGAAGCAAAAAACGATTGCATCAATGCTTTGCAGTCTTTTTCAAGCACGCCCCGGGTCACCTTAGTCTTGGGATGAAGGGCTTTTGGCGCAAAGGTGGAGTAGCCTCTTTTCTCATCGGGCGCTCCGAAGACAATGCGGCTCAGCTGTGCCCATCCCAAGGCTCCGGCACACATCACACAGGGCTCTACAGTGACATATAACGTGCATCCGTTGAGATATTTACCACCCAGCATGCTTGCTGCCGATGTGATGGCGAGCATCTCCGCATGGGCAGTGACATCGTGGAGAGTCTCAGTCTGATTGTGTGCCCGTGCTATGACTCTGCCATTGGCTACGATCACGGCACCCACCGGAATTTCGCCCTCTTCATAGGCAGCCTGTGCTTCGCTGATAGCCAGACGCATGAAATATTCATCTCTATTGTTTTGTTCTTCTTGCATTTTGTGTCTTTTATTCCACAAAGTTAGGCTTTCTCTTTGACTTATGAAAGAAAAAAGCTATTTTTGCAGCGTGACAGTTGATGGATAATGCTATGGCAGAACACAATGATTATGGCAAATGGGGCGAGGAGCTCGCTGCTGAGTACTTGAAAGGTAAAGGTTACATCATTATGGAGCGTGACTGGACCTTTGGGAGAAGCAAGCGAGATATCGACATTATCTGTAAGTCAGCAGACCTGACCACAGTCGTTTTTGTGGAGGTTAAGGCACGAGGTAATGACGATACACAAACTCCTGAAGACGCAGTGGACATTAAGAAGATCCGCCACTTAGGTCTTGCAGCAGATGAATACGTCAAGTCGCATGACATTAGCGAGGAGATTCGCTTTGACATCATTGCCATCACTGGAAAGCGTAATAGTAGTAATTTACATATTAATCATATTGAAGATGCGTTCAATCCTCTCCTTGTTTGAAAGAAAAAAGAAGCCTCAGTCAATAGTCAACTATGTGGATATCAATGAGACTGATTCCACAAGCAATTATCTTAAGCAACACCTTCCTGATATGGAGACCGTTGGAAATCATGCGGATCTTGTTGTCGTATCTGCTGATTACCAAACTGCTGGAAGAGGACAGGGCACTAATCATTGGGAGAGTGAAGGTGGGAAGAATCTGCTTTTCTCCATACTCTGCCATCCTGTTTGGGTGCCTCTTCATTCTCAGTTTCTCATATCAGAAGCTGTCGCGATCTCCATCCGCGATGTGCTCTCACAGTATACTGATGGCATAACGATAAAATGGCCGAATGATATTTATTGGAAGAATAAGAAAATCAGCGGTACCATCATAGAGAATTCTCTTTCTCAAGGGCATATTCATGATTGCATCATCGGTACTGGAATCAATGTCAATCAGCAGGTATTCAAGAGCGACGCGCCCAATCCGGTCTCCCTTATTCAGATTATTGGAAGAGAGACTGATCGTAATGTCTTGCTTAGGGAGCTTATGACAGTTTTTAGCAGTTATCTTACAGACCTTCGCAATGGGAACTATGAAAAGATAGTATCTCTCTATACCTCTTATCTTTACCGTGCTCATGGGTTCTTTACATATCGTGATAAGAATGGCCTATTCGATGCTGCGCTGGTGGAAGTAGAGGATGATGGTCATTACATTTTGCGTGATCGGGAAGATCGTATTCGAAGCTATGCGTTCAAGGAGGTTGAGTTTATTATTTAATGTAACATTGGTAATTCATAGAGAATCAAATAGATGAAGATTATCGTTTCTAAAGAGATAGAAACCGTCTGCCCAACTTTTGTGGGCGCATGCCTTGAGGCGTATGTTAGAAATACGCCTTATTGCCGGCCTCTGTGGGAGGAAATCAATGCCATGGGTGAACATTTCCGAAGGACTCTGACGACCGAATCATTAAAGGATCTTTCAGGTATCGCGGCAACAAGACAGGTCTACCGTGCCTGTGGCAAGGATCCATCACGCTATCGTCCGGCGGCGGAAGCTTTGATACGTAGGCAGTTAAAAGGGAAAAGACTGTATCAAGTAGATACTCTTGTCGATCTGACTAATCTTGCCAGTATTGCTTACGGATACAGTTTAGGGGCTTTCGACGCAGACAAGTTTGAAGGAGACACACTCACGCTTGGCATAGGACGGGAGGGAGAACCCTATGAAGGCATCGGCAGGGGAATGATTAATATAGCTGGATTGCCGGTCTATCGTGACGCAAAGGGTGGTGTAGGTACTCCGACTTCAGACAATGAACGGACGAAGATCAGTCTTACAACGACCCACCTTGTGGTGCTGATCAATGGATATGACGGTAACTATCAGCAAGTGGAGGCGAACGCAGAGTATATCCGCAAACTCCTTATCAAGTATTGTGACAGTGACGGAGGGAGCTTCTTCCTTTATTCTCCAACTAAATAACATCAACGACTTTCAACAGTTTATTTTATGATTATCGGAATCGACGTAGGTATCAGTACCACTAAAATAGTAGGCATCAATGAGGATGAAATCGTAGTATCACCCATTCGTATTCGGGCTACAGACCCTGTGACGTCGCTCTATGGGGCTTTTGGCAAGTATCTATACGACAATCAGATAGCCTTGTCAGACATAGAGCATGTGATGATTACGGGCGTGGGAGCAGCCTATGTCAACTCTCCTATCTATGGATTGCCCACCGACAAAGCCGAGGAGTTCATAGCTGATGGGCTTGGAGCCCGCTATGAGACGGGGCTTGACCGGATGATTGTGGTGTCGATGGGCACGGGTACAAGCCTTGTGCAGTGCGACGACGATGGCATCCGACATATTGGAGGTATCGGTATTGGCGGTGGTACGTTGGCAGGGCTGAGTAGAGTCATTCTCAAGACAGATGACATGAAACAGATTGTCTCGTTGGCCATGCAGGGTGACATCTCCAATATCGACTTGCAGATAGGCGATATCTCTCCCAATCCGTTACCCGGACTTCCTAAGCATGCTACGGCTTCACTTTTTGGAAAGGCCAAGAGCAATGCGGCACGTGAAGATATTGCCCGAGGTATTATTACCACAGTGTTGCAGTCAATTGGGTCAAGTTGTATTCTGGCTTCGCTCAACTCCGGCATTAAGGAGTATGTGCTCATTGGTAACCTCACTCTGCTTCCTCAATGCAAGCTGGTCTTTCCTGGGCTCGAAAAGCTTTATAAAGTTCACTTTATCATTCCCAAGTACTCGGAGTTTTGCACGGCCATTGGCGCGGCACTCTGCTATCATAAAGGATAACCCTTACTCTTTGAGGATATTAGTAAGCAAGGACGTGCCTAAAAGTTTTCCCGTTAATGCAATGAGCATTCGGAAAAATATCATTACCTTTGCATCCGTTGAGATGGTTTGCCCCTTGCGGGGCAATTAAAAGGGAACCGTGTGTGAATCACGGACAGTCCCGCTGCTGTGTGTGGCATTGTGGATAAGTACGAAGTCACTGAAGTTCTCCATGGCAGATTAAGGCGCTTACAATAAGCGGCTTAGTCGGATGTGAGGCTTCGGGAAGACGCTTGTCTTTTAGCTGCGAGCCAGAAGACCTGCCTTTCAATGCTTTGATTTCAAGTTCTCGAGGAAGGATGCGAAAGACTTTAGGATGTTTAGCAATTATATTGTACCCCGCCTTGGCGTGGGCGCAACAGGACAGTTTACCCGTTCATCAGCTTGGTGAGGTAGAGATCGTTGAGACTCATGGCCATCGTGCATTGGCAAGCCCTGTGCCTCAGCATGGTTTCAGCTCCATTGATATGCTCTCAATGGGGGCAACAAGTATTACCGATGTGCTCAACCGCATGCCGGGCACAACGGTGCGTGATTACGGAGGCGCAGGTGGCATGAAGACACTGGCTGTGAGAGGATTCAGTGCCAAATATACAGGGTTGGTTTACGATGGATTAGTGATGTCCGACTGTCAGACGGGTGAAACCGACCTTTCACGTTATTCGCTTCACAGCGTAAACTACATCGCCCTGACAGTGGGTGATGCAGCCGACATCTTCCTGCCTGCGCGCCAGAGTGCTTATCCTGCGTTATTGACCATTGAGACTGCAGGCCCAACCCCTGCACATCGTCGTAGTAATCTTGATGCACAGATAGAGTGGGGAAGTTTCGGTTTTGTGAGTCCTTTCCTAAAATACCGTAAGAAACTTTCAAGGAAGGTGGAGGTTTCAGCGATGGGCGAATACACCTTCGCAGAAAATGATTATCCATATACAATCCACAACATGTCGGAGACCATTCACCAACGCCGCGCCAACTCGCGTATGAACAGTGTTCATGCTGAGCTGGATTGTCTTTTGACGCCATCGTCTCTCAGTTCGTGGCGGATTAAAGCGTATTATTATGACAATGAACGCTTGTTGCCGGGTATTGTAAAATACTACACAACGATGAGCGGCGAATCACTCGACGACCGCAATTTCTTCATGCAAGCTGTGGGCATGGTTCGCAATCGCCGTGGTGATCTCAGCCTCAAGCTATCGGGACGCTTCAACTGGATGGAGAACATTTATCACGATAGGCTCTATGCTGATGGAGTAAACGATGCGAGCTACTGGCAGAGGGAGAGCTATGCTTCAGCCAGTCTGCTCTATTCACCTGTGGGCAAGTGGACGTTTGACTTGGCTGCCGACTATGCCTTCAACAATCTCAACAGCAGCCTCTCCACCGATACACGGCCTTACCGACACTCGCTGTGGCAGAGCACTACGGCGAAGTACTCAGATGGTAGACTCACGTTCTTAGCGCGCTTGCTTGGCTCTGTTTTCATCAATGAAACACAGAGCGGTGAAGGCGCACATGACATGAGCAGACTTTCGCCTTCGTTGTCAGTGAGCTACAAACTCGTGAAAGACAGGGATTTCTATGTGCGGGCATCATATAAAAACATTTTCCGGGCACCTAATTTCAACGAGAATTATTATTTTCATTATGGCAGTCCCACGTTGAGGCCTGAGTCGACCGACCAGCTAAACCTTGGTATGACCTTTGGGTGCCAGAAGCCTCTATACGCTGGAAAGGTCTCGTTGGATGCTTATTGCAACCGCGTACGCGATATGATTGTTGCCGTGCCTTACAACATGTTTGTGTGGACCTGCATCAATGTGGGGCATGTGCGCTCTTTAGGCGCAGAGCTGTCGGCTTCGGAAGAGTTCTGTCTCGGCGGTTTTCAGGTATTGAAGCTCCAAGGGACTTACAGTTTTCAGAGGGTCACTGACCGCACAGCTTCCTCTTTACCATATTATGATTACCAAATTGCTTATATTCCTCTTCACAGCGGTTCGATGAGCTTGGCGTGGGAGAATCCTTGGATCAATCTGAGTTTGCATGGTTCTGGCGTAAGCAGCCGATGGCCTAATAACTCCCATTATGCAGGGACGAAAGTGCCTGGCTATTGGATTATGGGACTGACAGCATGGCGTGGCTTCCGGCTTGTGGGCTGCAAATGGATGGTCCGCGTCGATGTGAAGAATGTTTTCGACAAACAATATAGCATTGTCAGCCATTATCCCATGCCGGGGAGAAGTTGGATGGCTACGGTGAAATGTGAAATGTAGAATGTGGCGTATTGGCAGTAGACGAGTAAAGAAATGAAAATGAAATAATAAAGATTTAAGAGAAAAAGAAAAATGACAATGAACAAGAATGTAATGAGATGGAGCTTTGTAGCTCTGGCGGTTTTGTCGATGACGGCTTGCAAGGATGAGCCTGACCATATCTTTGAGCCGACCGACCTGGTCTCTACGAGTAACGGGTTGTTTGTCGTAGGCAGTGGAAACAACTACAGTGGTATCAGCGGTGATCTTACTTATTATGATTATCAGACCGGCAAGTCGTCGCCGAAGGTCTTTCAGGCTGCCAATGGCCGTGCTTTGGGCACTAATCCCAATGCCGGAATCACCTATGGCAGTAAGGTCTATCTCACAGTGACAGAAGAGAATGTTATTGAAGTGCTTGACAAGAATACGCTGAAAGAGGTCAGGCAAATCAGGACAACAGACCAGTTAGGCGACAAGCAGGGCATTAAACCCCGCCAGCTCTTTGCCATGAACGGGCATGTCTACTACACCACCTATGGCGGTGAGAACGGCTCAGTAGCAGAGATTGATACGACGGCGTTTAAGCTGACGCGTAGTTGGAAGGTGGGTTCGTATCCCGAAGGTATCACGGGGACGCCGGTGGAAGGTGGTCATCTGTTTGTGGCCAACAGTAATTATGGTAGAGGCAAAGGCACGGTCTCTTTTATTGACCTGAACAAACAGGACGTCTCACAGTCGGTCAACACGACGTCGGTGGATGGCATCAAGAACCCGATGCAGGTGTTTGTCTCTGGTGGTGAATACTATGTCGTTGACTTGGGCCATTATGACGAGAAGCCGCCTTATGCACAGTCAGGCAACGGCCTGAAAAAAATCGTGCGGGGAAATGACAAGTACAGTTCTGAGACAGTTGCACCAGCGACGATGGCTGCGCTTCACAATAATACATTCTTCACGGTCGATGCCCCTTACGGAGCCGGCGCAGTCACTTATTATAAATATGTGTCCGGTAAGGCTACACAGCTCCAGGGCATGAAGGTTGACAGCCCCTGTGCCATCAATGTAGACCCTCTTTCCGGTCACCTTTTCATAGCATCCAATTCGCTTGTAGGCGGCTATGCCAGCTACAATACGAATGGCTATGTGCGTGAGTTCAGCGAGGATGGCAAGCAGGTGGCCGAGTTCTCCTGCGGTGTGGGCCCATCGTGCATCTTCTTCAACACCAGTCTGTTGTGGCGATAAGAAAGTTTTGGATCGGATTATTAGCGCTGCCGCTGCTTCTCCTCTTCGCCTGTGGGGGTCGGACTACCGCGCTGCGGCAACCTGGAGAAAAGCAATTCCGCTATGCACGGTTGGTGAGTTATCGTCTGGTCGACAGTAGTTTTGTTGTCGCAGACCCTTGGCGACAGGGTAGGGCGCTACAGACGCTGAAGATGAGGAAAGCCTTTGGGCGCGTGGTGGTCTTCACCACCGCCCACTGTCAGTTGATGGAGTATCTTGGTGTAGCAAACAAGATTATCGGTGTTTGCGACTCGAAATATATTCTCATTCCCGACATCCAGCGCAGGCTGCGTCTTGCCGAAGGCACGAAAGGTAAAATAGAGGATTGTGGCAGCTCTTTGAATCCCGATGTAGAGCGTATTGTCTCGCTCAAACCTGACGCTATCATCCTGAGTCCTTACGAGGGCATGAACCTTGGGCGGCTAGAGCGGTTAGGCATCCCCGTCATTCTTGCGGCAGACTATATGGAGACTTCCTCGTTAGGTCGTGCAGAATGGATGCGCTATTACGGACGGCTCCTCGGATGTGCCGGCACAGCGGACTCACTTTTCCATGTTATCGATTCAAGCTATCAAAGTTTGAAGGCTTTTGCTGCGCGGTTGCCGAAGGGTCGGAGTGTGCTGACCGAACGCAAGACGGGGGCAGTGTGGTACACCCCTGGTGGCAGGAGTACTGTTGCTGTGACCATTCACGATGCTAACGGTGGCTACGCTTTTGCTGACGACCGCCACAGCGGAAGCCTGGCCTTGAGCTTTGAGCAGATTCTCGCCAAAGCGGGTCAGAGTGACGTGTGGGCATTCAAGTTCAACGGTATGCGACCGCTCACCAGGCCCGACCTCTTGCGTGAGTTTCAGGGCTACGAGTCTTTGAAGGCCTTCCGGACGGGTGAAATCTATGAGTGTAACTGTTCAAAAACACCTTATTTTGAAGAGGTGAGCTGGCGCCCGGATTATCTTCTGCGTGAGATGATCATGTTGTTGCATCCCAGTGCGAGACTTGGAAAGTTGAGGTATTATCAGAAACTGAAATAAGCCGTACATCTGTGGTCCCGCTATCAGGCCATTGCGGTGTTATCGTTTTGACAATTGCCGCACGACCGTTCCACAATTGCCGCACGATCGTTCCACAATTGTCGTACAATCGTTCCACAATTGCCGCACGATCGTTCCACAATTGCCGCACGATGGCGTAAGAATGTTATCGCATGGACTTGCTTTCATTTTGCTTCGGAAAAGGTGGAGACAATCGCCGATAAATGTTGCGTGTTGCCTCCGCTCTGTATTTGCAGAAGATGGAGATCTGCCCTCAAAAAGATTAAATTTTTCTGAATGATGATAAAACGTCTTGTGTTGATTTTTACGTGTCTGCTACTTTTTCTTGCCTCGCTGTTCCATGGCAGCGTGGAGATCTCGGTTGCTGAGGTACTTCGCGCATTGGTAGGCCACGGCACCGGCACCGATTGTTATATCATCGTCTACTCCCGTCTTCCTCAAGCGCTTACGGCGCTCCTGGCGGGAAGTGCACTGGCTGTCAGCGGCTTATTGCTGCAGACGGCCTTCCGCAACCCTTTGGCAGCTCCTGATATATTTGGCGTGACGGGTGGCGCCTCGCTGGCTGTGGCGTTGCTCACACTGGCACCGGGGGCTGTGTTTGGAGGGATTTTGGGCTATTTGTCATCGGTGGTTGCGGCCTTTGTGGGGGCCCTGTCGGTCACGGCTCTGATATGGTCGTTCAGTCGGAAAGTGCACAGCTCGGTGCTGCTTATCATTATCGGTATGATGGTAGGCTATCTGTGTTCCAGTCTCATCACGTTGCTCAACGCTTCCGCAACAGAAGAGGGCATTCGTAATTTTGTAGTTTGGGGAATGGGAAGCTTCTCAAGTGTCAGTCTGTCGGAACTGCCCCTGTTCGCGTTGCTGACGACAGGAGCCTTGTGCGCAACTTTATTGCTTGTCAAACCACTCAATGCCTTGCTTTTAGGACCACAGTACGCTGAGAGCTTAGGCATCAATGTTCGGCGGGTGCGCAATGAGCTTTTAATGCTTACAGGCCTTCTCACAGCTGTCGTGACGGCGTTCTGCGGTCCCGTGGCGTTCATAGCCCTTGCCGTGCCCCACATGGCCCGCCTCTATTCAGGTTCCGGCGATCATCGTGTGCTCTTGCCTGTGACTCTTGTAATGGGCTCGGCTGTAGCCCTGCTCTGCAATTTCGTCAGCACGTTGCCGTCGGGAGGTACGGTGCTGCCTCTCAATGCCGTCACCCCTCTCATTGGGGTGCCAGTTATTGTGTATGTGTTGGTGAGAAGAAAATAATAAAGGCAGTCGCAATGACTGCCTTTATCATTCATCCTTGACTAAACAATTGCTTTATCAATACGCGCTCTTGAACTCTTCGAGGAAGCGTGTGTCATTCTCGGAGAAGAGCCGGAGGTCGTTGACACCGTATTTAAGGTTGGCGATGCGCTCCACACCCATGCCAAAGGCATAGCCGGTATAAACCTCGGGATCGATGTTGCAGGCTGCGAGGTCGTGGGGATCGACCATCCCACAGCCAAGAATTTCGACCCATCCCGTGTTTTTACAGAAGCCACAACCCTTTCCTCCGCAGATAGTACAGGAGATATCCATCTCCGCGCTGGGCTCAGTAAAGGGGAAGAAAGACGGGCGAAGGCGTATCTTTGTCTCGGGTCCGAACATCTCACGGGCAAAGGTGAGGAGTACTTGCTTGAGGTCGGTAAAGCTCACACCCTTGTCCACATAGAGCCCTTCCACTTGGTGGAAGAAGCAGTGCGCACGGGCGGAGATGGCTTCGTTGCGGTAGACCCGTCCTGGGCAGAGCACGCGAATGGGCGGTTCGTGCTTTTCCATGTAATGCGCCTCGTCGCCGGATGTATGCGAGCGCAGGAGCACGTTTTTGGTGACATCGTTGGGATTTTGCGAGATAAAGAAGGTGTCCTGCATGTCTCGTGCAGGATGATCAGCGGCAAAGTTAAGCATGGTGAAGACATGTTGGTCGTCATCGATCTCCGGTCCATGGAAAAGCGTAAAGCCCATGCGCTGGAAAATCTCGATAATCTCGTTCTTGACGATGGACAGCGGGTGACGTGTCCCTAAGTCAATGGGGTAGGCGGTGCGGGTGAGATCAAGGCTTTCATTACCGGTTTCTGTAGTCTCTACAGCCTGGCGAAGCTGGTTAATTTTCCCCGTTGCGGTCTTCTTGAGCTCGTTGATCTTGATGCCGAACTCCTTCTTCTTGTCTTTAGCAACGTTGCGGAACTCGTCCATGAGCTCGTTTATCTCACCTTTCTTGCTCAGATACTTTATTCTGAGCTGTTCCACGTCGTCCGCATTCTTGGCGGAGAGCTGTGACACTTCTTTGAGAAGGTCGTCTATCTTGTCTAACAACATGATTGTAATATTTTCTAACTCATTCAACGCTATTCCATCGTTGATAATGCAAAGTTACTAATTTTATCCCATAAAGGATATGGTATCTTAAAAATAATGTGTAATTTTGCGCTTGTTAAATCGTGTGTTATGAGAAAAGTATTATTTGCGATCTTATTGTCTCTCCTCACCTCGCTGCTGTTGGTCCCCACTGGCTGCACGGATAAGAAACCACGCCCAGAACAGGACATGGCCGCGGATTCAATCTTGCCCGACACCTCAAAGGTGGATTCCACAGAGGCTTTGATAGAGGATACGCCAATGCCCAAGGCAGCTGATGAGCTTTTTGACGACTTCATCTTCAACTTTGCAGGCAATCGTAAGCTCCAGAGAAAACGTATTGTATTTCCCCTAAAAGTGTACAGAAATGGAAAACTCGCGGAGGAAATCCCTATGAACCGATGGAAAATGGAGCATTTCTTCATGCGCCAGCAGTACTACACACTCATCTTCGACAATAGAAAACAGATGGATCTGGTGAAGGATACGGCGGTGAATCATGTGGTGATAGAGAAAATCTTTTTCCGTAAGAAGCTCGTCCAGCAGTTCCTGTTCAATCGTATCAATGGGCAGTTCATGATGACTTCGATGAATTACAAGCCGATGTATACCAACAAGAATGCTGATTTCCTGAGGTTCTATGACCATTTCTCGCGTGATTCTGCTTATCAGGTAGCGTCTATGGCCGATGAAGTTGAGTTCGCAGCTCCAGATCCGCAAAACGATTTCTCCAATATCAATGGTGTCATTATGCCGCAGCAATGGCCCGACTTCAAGCCTGCGCTGATTCCAAAAGACAAGATTTATAATATCATCTATGGGCAACAATACATCGAGTCGAAGCGTAGACTGTTTGTAATCAGAGGAATCTCTAACTCGCTGGAAATTGAAATGTCATTCAGAAAGATTGGCAATCACTGGAAATTGGTCAAGTTTAACACTTAATTTCTCAAGAATGCTGGTAAAACACAATTATTCCCTGTTGCATGACAATACGTTTGGCATTGATCAGGCCTGTGATGAATATATAGTCTATGCCAATGAGCAGGATGCTGTTCGGGTGGCAAAAAGTGTGAAGTCGCCCTTTCTTCTGTTGGGTGGTGGCAGCAATCTTCTGCTGACCGACGATTTTCACGGGCAGGTAGTGACGCCAGAGCGGCGCTTCGACATCTCTGTCATACTGAATCACGGGAGCAATGAGCCTTGTCTCAGATGCTGGGCGGGCACCACGTTTGATGATGTGGTCGACTATGCGGTACGTCACGGTTATCATGGCTTGGAGAATCTCAGTCTGATTCCGGGGCAGTGTGGGGCCTCTGCTGTTCAGAATATTGGCGCCTATGGCGCTGAGATACAGGATGTGCTGACTACTGTCGAGGCCGTGGAGATGGGTAGCGGTAAATTGGTGACGATCCCTGCTGCAGATTGTGGTTACAGTTATCGGCAAAGCAAGTTTAAGCATGAATGGAAAAACAGATATCTGATGCTCTATGTGACCTATCAGCTCTCTCGAACTTTCAATCCGGTGCTTGACTATGGTAATGTACGCAGGCAGCTTGAGATCAGGGGCATTGATGAGAGTCGGCTTACTGGAGAATCGTTGCGGGATACTATCATTGAGATCAGGCAGTCGAAGTTGCCAGATCCTGCCGTGATGGGCAACGCTGGGAGTTTTTTCATGAACCCCATTGTAGATGCGACAACCTTTGAGCATATACGGGCGACACATGCTGGTCTCCGCTTCTTTGAAATGCCACAGCCCGATGGGACCCTGAGATACAAGATTCCTGCCGGCTGGATGATTGAGCAATGCGGTTGGAAGGGACGTTCTTTGGGTCGTGCTGGTGTATACAATAAACAGGCATTGATCCTTGTCAATCATGGCGGGGCTACCGGCAAGGAGGTCGTGGATCTTATGCATTCCATTCAGAAAGATGTGAAAGACAAGTTTGGTCTCGACATCAAACCTGAGGTCAATATCATTTAGATGAGGGAAATGGGTTTAAGTCGACATAATATTAATAGATAGTTCTTTTCATGAAACTGACCTTTCTCGGTACGGGCACCTCTACGGGCGTACCGGTAATTGGCTGTCAGTGTGCGGTCTGTAAGAGTATGGATCCTCGCGATCATCGCTTCCGGACGGCGGCATTGCTGGAATCGGACACCACGCGAATTCTTATTGACTGTGGTCCTGACATTCGTATGCAGTTACTTCGTGAGCCGTTCAAGAAGATTGACGGTGTGTTGTTGACGCATGAACATTATGATCATACGGGAGGTCTTGATGACCTTCGGCCTTTCTGTTATGCGTTTGGAGACTTGGACATCTATGCTAACCGCCAGACAGTTGAGACGGTGAGGCATAATTTCCCCTATTGCTTCACGTCACATCCCTACCCAGGAGTGCCTATGTTCAACTTGAGGGAAATAGTGAAGCATGAACCTTTCATGATAGGTGATGTCACGGTCCTGCCGATTGAGATTCAGCACGACAAACTTGCCATTCTTGGCTATCGCTTTGGAGCCCTGGCTTATATTACCGACATGAAAACCATTTCTGATGAGGAAATGAACTTTCTAAGGGGAGTGAAGACATTGGTTGTCAATGCCTTGCGGTGGGAGAAACCTCATCATAGCCACATGCTTGTAGAAGACGCAATAGCCTTCTCAAAGCGTGTCGGTGCAGAGAAAACTTACTTAATACATGTCACGCATCAGATAGGACTTTATGCAGAAGCGAATATGCGGCTACCCGAAGGTTTCCTGATACCTTATGATGGGATGAAAATTACCTTTTAAACTTGCGGTAGAGTTTCCACACAAGCATCAGGCCGTCAAGTACACCGGCACCTGTATTCATGATGCTTACAAAGCGTTGTGAAGGCTTAGCTGAACGGTTGAGCGCCGCAGGACTCTTGAAAAGTGAATGCCATTTTTCATCAATACGCTTGCTGTCAGCTTGTATATCTTTGAGCAACAAGGCTTTTCTTGAGCATATCTCTTCTATCGACTTATAAGATGTCGTCGTATTGTAGCTTTCTTTCATGATTGTAAATGTGCAGTTAACTCAACAAAAGCTTGGAAAGGAAGCGCACAAGCGGTCGCTCGATCCATTGCTTTCTAAAGACGATGAATAGAAGAAAAATCAGAAAATGAAATCCTGATACAATGGAGAATGCTGCTACCTGCCCTAAAGTGGGTCCTAATGCAAAAGCTATGGCAAAGCTAAGAAAAACGAGAACGAACACTAAGAGTAAACCAAGAATGACAGTCATGGCGATGGCTGTGAGGATTCTCACCGTCTTCTCCACGGTACCAAGCTTGATATACTCTTTCTGTAGGCCAGCGTAGTGTTTAAGTACATCTACAAGCTGGCCTATAGTCTCAATGTTTTGGTCGTTGGAAAACATCAACGCACTCCTTTCGTCTGATTATGCTTTGACGGCGTCGACAGCTTCTTTGATGTCGTCAACCAAGTTATCGGCATCACTTCTGTTGAGCTTGATGTCGTGCTTCTTGCAGAAATCATCCACGGTATCAGCAATTTTTGAGCGCGTATCAGCACCTTTCTCTGGAGCAAGCAATAAGCCTATGGCTGCTCCCGCAATGGCGCCACCAAGAAAAGTGGCAATGTAACCGAATGTCTTCATAATTCTTACCTTTCTTTTTATGGGTTTGTATGTAAAAGAGTTGTTAAGGGGATGACTGGTCAAAGTACCCCATGAATACTAATTGCAAACTTAGGCATTTCTTTTGATATTAAGGCAAATTGGAGAGTTTTTTTGCTTCTGAGAGTTATAAATAATATTAACAGCCTCCAAAAACCTTTATATCAAACGCGTTTAACAAACTTTATGTAGAGAAGGATTTATTGTTTGGCAATATTTTTGTAATTTCGCAGATAAAAAGGTTGTGACATTTGAAGAGGAAGTAACATCAATAATCTCTTAATAAGAAGTATGAAAAAATATTTGGTTTTGAGCGCTGCTCTTTGCGTGGCACTCGCTTTCACAAGTTGTAAGTCTCAAGAAAGTGCATACAAGAAAGCATACGAGAAGGCAAAAGCACAGGAAGAGCAGCAAACTGCCGTAGCCCAGACCGAGGATCAGGCATCGGTAACTCCCTTGGTGACCAAGCAGGCAGACCAGACTGCAGTTAGCAATGTTGATAATACGCCTGTACGTTCAGAAGACGTGACCCTTATTAGTGGCTCAGGTCTCAAGCAGTTCAGCGTCGTGGTAGGTAGCTTCGGCCTTAAGTCTAACGCGGAAGGTTTCCAGAGCCTTTTGAAACAGGATGGATACGATGCGCAGATTGTGTTCAACTCTGAGAGAAACATGTATCGTGTTGTATCGGGGACTTTCGATAGTAAGACCCAGGCCGTGCAGAGCAGAGATGCCATTCGTGGGAGTAAGTTCAATCAGAATAGTGACGCATGGCTGTTGTATAAGAAATAAATGCCGAGAATTCTCTCCATTGACTATGGCAAGAAGCGTACGGGATTAGCAGTTAGTGATCCTCTGCAGCTCATTGCCAACGGGTTGAAGACTGTAGACACAAAAGATTTGTTCAACTTCCTTTGCCAATATGTACAGGAGGAGGAAGTGGAACAGATCGTTATCGGAAAGCCATTGCAGCCGAATGGGCAGCCATCGGAAAACCTTGCAAGGGTTGAAAACTTTGTCAACCGGTGGCGTAAGTTTTGCCCTTCGGTTCCGATAGACTATTACGATGAGAGATTCACATCTGTGTTGGCTCATCGAGCGATGATTGAAGGTGGCGTGAAAAAGAAGGTACGGAAGGAAAACAAAGGTCTTGTAGATGAAGTTAGCGCGACGATTATTCTGCAAGACTATATGAACTCAAAAAGATGATATTACCGATTTATACTTATGGGCAACCTGTCTTAAGGAAAGTTGCTCAGGATATTACTGTGGATTACCCAGGCTTAAAGCAACTCTTGGTGGATATGTTTGAGACCCTTGATGCTTCTTCAGGGGTGGGTCTTGCCGCTCCACAGGTAGGCAAGAGTATTCGTGTTGTGGTGATCGACTTGGATGTTTTGAAAGAGGAATACCCTGAATATGCTGGTTTTCACCATGCTTTCATTAATGGCCATATCCTTGAGGCAGATGAAAAGGCAGGTAAAGTCTCAATGGAGGAAGGCTGCCTCTCAATACCAGGACTTAGTGAAGAAGTGAGTCGGCCTAAACGTATCCATGCCACATGGCTTGACGAGGATCTTCAACCACACGACGAGTGGGTGGATGGATATCAGGCACGAGTGATGCAGCATGAGTTTGATCATTTGGAAGGTGTGCTGTATGTGGATAAAATCTCAGCTTTTCGCAAGCAGATTGACCGTAACAAACTTAAGGCTATGGCACAGGGAAAGTTTAATGCAGCCTACCGCACAAAGCCTTTTCATAAGTAATCTTTTAGGAAACTTGGGCACATGAGGCACAGATTCATCCTCGTCTTTGTGGTATTATTTTCCTTTATAAAGGTAAATGCCCAATATAATGTAGACCGCTTGATCACCAATGGTGAGGTGGCGCTGCATTATGATGATTATGTGCTATCTATTCAATATTTCAATAAAGTACTGGCATTGAAGCCGTATCTTTGGCTTCCATGGTATGACCGATCCGTGGCCAAGTTCTATCTTGACGATTATATTGGTTCGGAAAGTGATGCTTCAAAGGCTATCGGACTCAATCCTTATATCGAACAAATCTTCGACTTGAGGGCAATCTCGCGCATCCGGCAGGAGAAATATAAAGATGCCATTGATGATTATGACCATGCCATACGCCTTAATCCGTCGGTTTCAAGCTTTTGGGTCAATAGGGCAATATGTCGCATGAATGTGCAGGATTATGACCAGGCATTGCTTGATGCAGACACGATTATCAAGCGTTGGTCGAAGATAGCTACGGCTTATTCGCTCAAAGCGGAAATATACCTTGATAAAAGAGACACGACGCAGGCCGACCGATGGCTTTCTCAAAGTCTGGAAATAGACTCTTACAACGCTGATGCCTGGACTACAAGAGCATACATTGCCTTAAATCGTAAGCAGTGGAGAACAGCGGAGAGCTGTCTTTCAAAGGCAATTCATCTGAGACCAAAGGTAGTTAATAATTATGTCAATCGTGCCCTGACAAGACTCAATATCAATAATCTCAGTGGAGCACTTGCCGATTATGATATGGCTATCGATCTCGATCCCAAGAACTTTCTTGCACATTATAACCGTGGATTGTTGCGGGTACAATTGGGGGACGATAACCGTGCGGTGGAGGATTTTGACTTTGTCGTAATGATGGAGCCGCAAAACTTTATGGCTATCTACAATCGTGCATTGCTCAATGACAAGATAGGAAGTCTGCGGGCGGCGATCCGTGACTATTCTAAGGTAATTGCGCAGTTCCCTAATTTCTGGGCAGGTCTTGCTGCCCGGGCCAACTGTTATCGGCGGCTCGGTATGACGAATCAAGCAGAACTTGACGAGTTCCGCATCTTTAAGGCCCAGATGAACAAGCACATCGGTATCCAACAACGTTGGAGTAAGTCCAAGTTGCGCGAAGTTCGCAAGCGTTCTGAAATTGACATTTCCAAGTACAACGAGGTGGTTGTGGAAGATGAGCCGAAGGTAGAGCATACCTATTCGAGTGGCATCCGTGGCACGATCCAAGACCGTGATGTCGAAATAGCTCTCTTTCCCATGTTCCAGTTGTCATATTTCGCTTATGCCAATGCTGTCGAGGGCTATCAGGCTTACGATACGGAGGTGGATCGTTTCAATACAGAGAAAGAGCCTCTTAAGAAGTTGTTGTTGGCTTGTAATGTCAAGCGGGAACGATTGACGGATGTACAGTCGAAGCAGATATTCCAGCTTATTGATGCGCTTACTGCCGGTATCAACGAAGAGAAGGATGTCCGTCAGCGTGCTCCATTGTTACTTCAGCGTGCCGTGGCATATTCAGAGGCGCAAAACTATAGTGATGCCATTTCCGACTTAGATGATTACCTTTCGGTGGATACAGCTTCTTCCTTGGGGCGTTGGGAGCGTGCTGTCTGTCAACAGTTGCTTAACGACTATGAGGCTTCTAAAGGTACGAAAACAGGTATTAAGCTCTCTCAGGTGGAAGGTGACTTTGCGGTTTCTATTCAATTGCAGCCAAAGAATGCCTATATCTACTATAATAGAGGCAATTTGTTTGCCAGTGAGAAAAATTATGCAAGGGCGATAGATGATTATAGTCATGCTATCAGACTTGATTCACGTCTTGCACAGGCTTATTACAATCGTGCGGTGGCTTTTTATTATGTTGGAAACATAAGGGCTGCACAAGGCGATCTTAGTCGTGCGGGAGAGCTCGGACTTTATGACGCCTATGCTTTAAGTAAGAAAATGGGCGAAACTGTAAGGAGAAAAAAATAGCTCCCAAGACAATACGGAATGTATAGGGTGCGTCTATTTCTTATAATAAGCGGAAGCAAAGGCTTATTGGTTTTCCAGAAGATCAGGGCGTAAGCGTTTAGTACGCTCAAGGGCTTGGTCCATTTCCCATTGCTTAATCTTCGTCTCATTTCCTGAAAGCAGGATCTCTGGTACCTTCCATCCCTTGTAGTCAGCGGGTCTTGTATAGATGGGAGCGGCAAGGAGGTCGTCCTGAAAACAGTCGGACAGGGCGCTCTGATCATCGCTGATCACGCCAGGTACCAGTCTCACCACAGCATCGGCAATGACTGCTGCTGCCAGTTCTCCGCCTGTGAGTACGAAGTCACCTATACTGATTTCACGAGTGATAAGATGGTCGCGTACACGCTGGTCTATGCCTTTGTAATGTCCGCACAGAATAATAAGGTTCTGTTGAAGACTCATGTCGTTGGCCATTTTTTGATCAAACTGTTCGCCATCTGGTGACACATATATGATATCATCATAGTCCCGCTCCTTCTTTAGGGCTGAGATGGCGTTGTCGATAGGTTCGCATTGCATCACCATCCCTGCGAAACCGCCATAAGGATAGTCGTCGATACGGCGCCATTTATCTTTGGTGTAGTCACGCAGGTTGTGAAGGTGAATTTCTGCGAGGCTTTTTTTTTGGGCACGGGAAAGAATGCTCTCGTTGACAAAGCCCTCTATCATCTCGGGCAATACAGTGATAATATCTATTCGCATAAAACTATTCTTCTGATGAAAATCTGTCTATAAACTCATTCTCAGAGATAACGGGGACATTGAGTTGGTGTGCTTTCTGACTTTTGCTGCTGGTGGAGTTGGCATCATTATTGATGAGGAACGATGTCGACTTGCTCACGCTTCCTGTCACTTTTCCGCCTTGGCTCTCGATATAAGCCTTCAGCTCGTTGCGATTTTTGTAGTGTTGCACATCTCCGGTAATGACGAAGGTGAGTCCCTTACATTTCGCTCCGGTAGCAGTGTTAGATGTCTGTTGAATCTTTAGTTCCAGCATGAGCTTGTCGTATGCCGTTTGGTTTTCTTCTTTGCTGAACCACTGTACAAACGACTTAGCTTTCTCTGGTCCTATGCCGGGGATAAGGGATATCTGCTCTTCAGCCTTAGGAGTGAAGAGGCTGCCTTGTATTGTTGCTTTGCCTTTTGCGAGATTTGTCAATTCCCCGAGTGGCCATGCGGATAGCAAACGGTTGCATACGTCTTGTCCACAGAGTGGGATATTGAGGGCATAGAGTAGACGACGTGCCTCCACGGTGCGTGCTTTCTCGATGGACTTTACGATATTTGAGGCTGACTTTTCTCCGAAACCATCAAGGTGCGCAATCTCTGATACATGAGTAGGTAGATGGAAAATGTCGGCGTATTCCTTGATCCACCCCAAATTGATAAAACGTTGTAATGTTTGCTCTGAGATGCCATCAATGTTGACGCCTTGCTTGGAGACGAATCTTGCGAACTTCTTTAATTGCTTAGCCGGACATGTAGGGTTGGAGCAGTGCAGTGTTTTCGTCCCGCTTGCCTCGCTTTCCGTAACCTCAGTGGGTGCTCCGCATACTGGGCAGTTGGTGGGTATGTCAAGACTCCCTACCTTTTTCCTAATATGAATGACTTTGGGTATGATCTTGTTGGCCTTGATGACTTCTATCTCTGTTCCTTTTCCGCCGATATTAAGCCGTTCACACTCACTGATGTTGCATAGTGAGGCTCGTTTGACAGTGGTACCTTCCAGTTCCACGGGCTTGAATACTGCAATGGGTGATATGGTTGAAGCTGCACAACTCCATTCTATGTGATCAAGTTCGGTCACAGCACTTTCGTCTGCCCATTTGAAGGCAAAGCCTGCACGTGTAGCATGGTGGCCGGTGATCGAACCGGTGGCGGCATAATTGGTATCATCGTAGGTGATGACAAGTCCGTCAACGGGGTAGGGGTTCTCACGTCGTGTTACCCTACGTGTCCAGCGGTCGATAGCTTTATTGATGGTGTTGATGTCGGGTTGCTGGATCAGTTCATGGTCCACACATCCAAGGCCAACAGACTTGAGCCAGTCCATGCGTTCTCCCCATGAGACGATTTCCTCGTCGGTATGGACGAGGGTGAACGGAATCCAATGGATGTGTCGTTGAGCCACTTCGTAGGGATCCTTCAGCGTCAGAGAGCCAGAGGCGAGGTTGCGGGGATTGGCATATTCTTCATCGCTCTCAAGATTAAATCTATCAAAATCCTCGTATGAGATGACAGCTTCGCCACGCACTACCACGTGTCCTTTGGCATGGATCGTCTTGGGGATTCCCTCAATGGCACGGGCGAGATGCGTGATATTAGTTCCCACATGACCGTCTCCTCGTGTCACTACCTTGGTCAGCGTACCGTCATCATAGGTTACCACGAGTGTCAGCCCATCGAGTTTCCATGATATCCAGACTGGCCTGCCCTCTGCCCATTTCACGAGGTCCTCTCGTCTCTTGGTCTTTGCCAGGGAGAGAGCAGGGTATTCGTGCGTCTCTTTCTGTCCGGCCATGGTGTCTGCCGAGACTTTATGGGTTGGTGAGTCTGGCAGCACGATACCTGTTTCCTGCTCCAGTTGGCGCAGTCGGTCAAACTTAGCGTCCCATTCGAAGTCGGTCATCAGCTCTCCCCGCCCATTGTAATAGGCGTCGGAGGCGGTGTTGAGCTCTTTGACGAGCTGCTTCATCAAGTTGGTGTTGCTCATGATATGTCGTGTTTCATTCGTCGTTTTTCCGTGCGTTGATGCGTGAGATCCATTCCTGTCGGCGGGTTTTGCGACGGCGGTTATGTCGCCTGATGTCCATGATCATCTTTACGCCAAGCCATACAAGGACGACCATGAGCACTGCAAATACGGCAATGAGCATATATAGATCTTGTTTCATGTCTCAGTTTCAGTTAGAAAGGGGGATGCCTCGTCGACGGACGCATCCCCCTCATCATTTATCTTGATAGGCTTTTGATCCTCTTTTGGCGATTACTCGTCGAGAACCTTAAGCTGATCTTTCACTTCGTCGTTTACACGCTGTGCAAACTCTTCCATCTTCATCTGGGCTTGCTCACCGCCACCCTGCTTGCGCATTGAGACGAGACCGGCGGCAGCCTCTTTTTCTCCGACCACCAGCATATAGGGCACACGCTTGAGCTCATTGTCACGAATCTTGCGGCCGATCTTCTCGTTGCGGTCATCGATATAGCCGCGCACATTCTGCGAGTCAAGATATTCCTGAACCTTTTGGGCGTAGTCGTTGAATTTCTCCGAGATTGGCAGAATAGCCACTTGATCGGGTGCAAGCCATAAGGGGAAGTGTCCGGCGGTGTGCTCAATAAGCACGGCAGTGAAGCGCTCCAGCGAGCCGAAGGGCGCACGGTGAATCATCACAGGAGTCTTCTTCGAGTTGTCTTCGGCCGTATATTCCAGTTTAAAGCGCTCAGGAAGGTTGTAGTCTACTTGTATGGTGCCGAGCTGCCATTTACGACCGATGGCATCCTTAACCATAAAGTCGAGCTTTGGACCGTAGAAAGCTGCCTCGCCGGTCTCTTCGTGTGCATGGAGCCCTTTCTCCTTGCAGGCCTCACGGATAGCATTTTCACTCTCCTCCCAAATCTCATCTGATCCGATATATTTGTCGGTGTCCTTCGGGTCGCGGAGAGATATCTGGGCATCGTAGTTGTTGAAGCCGAAGATCTTGAACACCTTGAGGATGATGTCGATAATACTCTCAAACTCGGACTTCACTTGATCGGGTTGCACAAAGATGTGGGCATCGTCCTGTGTGAAATTACGCACGCGGGTCAGACCGTGCAGCTCACCACTCTTCTCGTAGCGGAACACGGTTCCGAATTCAGCCACGCGAAGGGGCAGATCCTTATAGGAACGCGGCTTGCGAGCATACACCTCGCAGTGGTGGGGACAGTTCATTGGCTTGAGCATATACTCTTCATCGGGCTCCGGGGTATGAATAGGCTGGAAAGAGTCTTTGCCGTAATGAGCATAGTGACCGGAGGTGACATAGAGGTTCTTTGAGCCAATACCCGGCGTGATCACTTCTTGATAGTGATAGGGCTTGAGCACGTGGCGCAGCACTTCCTGCAGGCGCAGGCGCAGCTGTGTGCCTTTCGGAAGCCAGATAGGCAGACCTTTACCCACACGCTCAGAAAACATGAAGAGCTCCATCTCCTTGCCAATCTTGCGGTGGTCGCGGCGCTTGGCCTCTTCCAGCATGACGAGATACTCGTCAAGCATCTTCTTCTTAGGGAAGGTCACACCGTAGATGCGGGTCATCTGCTCGCGCTTGGCATCCCCACGCCAGAAAGCTCCGGCGACACTCGTGATCTTGATGGCCTTGATGGCACCTGTCGACAGCAAGTGCGGACCTTTACAAAGGTCGGTGAAGTTGCCCTGTGTATATGTGGTGATGGTACCGTCCTCTAAGTCCTGGCTGATGTGCTCCACTTTATATTGTTGCCCCATTGCCTCGAACTCTTTCACGGCTTCGGCTTTGGAAACTTCACGGCGGATGACCGACTCGTTTTTCTTGGCAAGCTCTTTCATCTTAGCCTCGATCTTCGGGAAGTCATTTTCAGAGATCGTTGTGCCCTTAGGAGGCATTACGTCGTAGAAGAAACCGGTTTCGATGGCAGGGCCGAAGCCGAATTGAATACCGGGGTAGAGTTCCTGCAGTGCCTCTGCAAGCAAGTGCGCAGAAGTATGCCAAAAAGTATGCTTGCCCTCGTCATCATCAAACTTATACAACTCGATGGTGGCATCATTGTTGATGGGGCGGTTGAGCTCTGTGGTCTCACCATTGATCCCGCAAGATACAACGTCACGGGCGAGAGCAGGTGAGATGCTCTCTGCGATTTGAAGTCCTGTCACTCCGTTCTCGTATTCACGCACAGAGCCGTCAGGAAATGTGATTTTAACCATGCTACAAATTAGTTTATCTAAATCGCGTGCAAAAGTACGATATATTTCTGTAATACAGGCCCTTCAGGTTGGTTTTTTATATAATATTTAATCTGATGGCTGAAACGTCATTATTTTAATTAGTATAATATTTCGGGATGTTTTTCAGGATAGATAATGCGTTCTCCGTTCTATAATGATTGTCATGCGATCGTTAAGCAGCTGTCGCACGATCGTCAAGCAGCTGTCGCACGATCGTCAAGCAATTGTCGCACAATCGTCAAGCAGTTGTCGCACGACGGAA
>ERZ772881.1127-NODE-1127-length-25527-cov-5.084092_pt1 | contig 25527 bp, 15 predicted proteins | sample MGYA00580581_ERZ772881 | MGnify/ENA primary metagenome ERZ772881 (study PRJEB29015, sample SAMEA2737668) | human gut metagenome | biome: human gut; feature: human-associated habitat; material: faeces | place: China | collected 2012 ...
AGAAATCAGTCAAATTCATAATCATTCCTTTCCAATAGTCAAACATAAGCCCGCAATTTTTATACCAAGGATTGGCCAGGCTGTATAAACTTTGCTAATTTGGATGATTGCGGATACTCATTAATAGAAAGACGTAAGCACGTAAAAAACTCCATAGAATGACGTTTTCCGATATTTTAAAAGGGTTAAAAGAGGCAGACGGACAACACACGGGGTATCCGGAGTCAAGCCATGGGTGATTATTCTCCTTATATAAAAAGTGCCCAAGCTATTGATAGGCTTGGATATGGGAGAATAGTTCTGATTGATTTCTGTCAATGTACCTTTCTATATACATCATCATCTATTTTTTCAACTCTACCACAAAAAGGAATTAGAGATAACAGAGGAAGAATTGATAATATACTTGAAGAAAGACAGTTAAGCTATTTGAGCAATATTCTTAAATCGTATTTCGCGTTACAAGAAAACTATGCCCGTATAGAGTCCTCAGTCTTGCATTTTGACTTTTTAATAAATACCTCTTTATGTAAGCAAATGATACATGCCTCGTTGACTCCTTGTTTAATTGACAGTAACAAACATATTACACTGGGAATTTGTATGTTAGCGTATTCAACAAGAAAACAAATAGGGAACGCCTTGGTTAAGTTACCTGGGGTTGACTATCATTTTGAATTGAGAAACGATAGATGGGTGCAAATCAATAATTCATATTTAACTGATATGGAAAAAGTTATTATTGGGCAAAGTGCAAATGGTAAAAGCATAGCAAACATCGCAGAGTATCTCTCTGTTTCGATAGCTACAATCAAGACTCACAGGACAAACGTATTCAAAAAACTTGGAGTTAACAATATTACTGAGGCCATACAATATGTAGAGGATTATAATCTAATTTGAGTATTATCTTCAAAACATCGTATCAGGAAAAAGTTGATATCGAAAAGTGGTTTTGTTGGATTTTCCACTGAAGATATACAGATCGGAATGTATAGTAATTACAAGTAACTAATTATCAATATTGTTTTATATCCTTTGTCGCTGAATAGTTACTTGCAATATACCTGCTACCTCTTATAATTCCCCTCCAACATCTTTTCCAAGCCCGAAGCCTTATAGTCCTATTCGTTGTTCTTTTTCCCTTTCCAGAAGGTTTCTTTCCTCTGCAAATCTTCACTATTGGTTCCCACCATAATCTCAAAGGTTCCTGGCTCGACAATGTATTGCATGCTGTTGTTCCAAAAGCCTAAATCACAGACGTTGAGCGTGAAATCAATGCGCTTGGTCTGTCCCTTTGGAATGAAAACTTTTTGAAATCCCTTCAATTCCTTCACCGGACGAACCATTGAAGCCACCTTGTCGGCCACATAAAGCTGCACGATTTCCTCGCCATCGTAACCGCCGGTGTTGGTCACATCGACTGAAACCTGCAGCGTACCATCGGCATTAAACTGCTTCGGACATTGCATTTCGCCATACGAGAACGTGGTATAGCTCAAACCATAACCAAAGGGATAGAGGTTTCTGTTGGGCACATCAATATGGCGAACCGTAGAACTGTGAGGCATATCGCCTGGGCGCCCCGAACGCTTATAATTGTAATTATTGGGAATCTGCCCCTCGCTGAGTGGAAAAGAAGCCGTCAACTTGGCCGAAGGAACTGCGTCACCAAAGAGGATATCGGCCACAGCGTTGCCACATTGCGTACCGGGAAACCAAGCTTCAAGTAATGCACTGGCCTGCTTATCTACCTTTTCCAGACACAAGGGACGGCCATTCATAAGCACAACAACAAGTGGCTTACCTGCCTTTTGCAGGGTGTCGAGCAACGCTTCCTGCTGTCCTGGCAAGCGAAGAACGGCTCGACTGCGCGACTCTCCACTCATCAAGGCCTTCTCTCCAACGACAGCTATCACCACATCACTCTGCTTTGCAGCTTCGAAAGCAGCCGAGAATTCATGCGTAGAAGAGTCGAGGAAGTCGCAACCCTGCACGTAGGTTACTGTAACATTGTTGCCAAGTTTCTTCTTAATACCGTCCAGCACCGTCACGACATCGCTTTCCTCACCGCGTGCTTTCCATGAACCCATCACCTCAGAGCGATTGTTTGCTAACGGTCCGATTAGTGCTATGCGCTTCGTTTGCTTGGAAAGAGGAAGCGTAGCATGGTCGTTTTTCAACAGAACCATTGACGATGCAGCTGCCTTTCGAGCCAAATTAGTGACTGCTTCAGAACGAATTTCGCGGCGTTCGCGCTTGACATCGAGGAAGCGGTAAGGGTCATCGAAGAGTCCCAAAGCGTATTTTGCACGCAAGATGCGCTCTACCGAAGTGTCGATGGCCTGCATATCAAGTTTCCCTTCACATACGGCCTTTTCCAAACAGCGATTATATAATCCGTCTGTCATATCCATATCTACCCCTGCATCAAATGCCATCAGAGCTGCATCAGTATCAGTTTCTGCCACACCATGGGCCTTCAGCTCCTGCACAGCGTTCCAATCACTTACCACAAAGCCATGGAATTTCCACTGATTGCGCAGGATATCGGTCATCAACCAGCGATTACCCGTTGCAGGAACACCATTGAGACTGTTGAAAGCCGACATGAAAGTGTGGACTCCTGCATCAACACAAGCCTTGAAAGGAGGCAGATAAACCTCGGCTAAAGTAGACAAAGAAAGGTCTACCGGAGCATAATCCCGTCCAGCTTGTGGGGCACCATAGGCCACGAAATGCTTGGCACAGGCATATACAGAGTTAGGTTTTCCGAGATTCCATTGAAATCCCCGCACACGTGTTTCAGCTATCTTGCATGCCAAATAGGTGTCTTCGCCTGCGCCTTCAACAATTCGTCCCCATCGTGGGTCACGCGCTATGTCGACCATTGGGGCAAAAGTCCAGTGAATGCCCGATGCGGAAGCCTCAATGGCTGCAGCCTTGGCAGTCTCAAACATGAGCCCTAAATCCCATGAACACGACTCTGCCAAAGGCGTTGGAAAGATCGTTTTATAGCCATGGATAACGTCGAAAGCAAACAGGACAGGTATCTTCAGACGTGAGGATTGCATATTTTTCTCCTGCAGTTTCCGCAGACTCTCAACACCCCCCACATTGAGAATTGATCCCACCATGCCACGAACGAAGAGCGAATCGGAAAGCGCTCCGCTTTGAGGTCCGGTCAAAAGAGAACCTCCCACGTATTGAGAGAGCTGTCCTATCTTCTCGGTAAGCGTCATCTTTTTAATGAGATCACGCACGAATCGGGTTTCCTTATCTACTGCACAAAGTTCTTTCTGCACCCGCTTTTGGGGCAGACGAGTACTTACATGATGTGCATTCCCAACAAAAAGCCCTCCTACCGCGCAGGCAACGGCTACAATTGTTCGTTTCATATTTCAGAGAATATTATTTTATTCAGATATAATTTCAATGGTCTGTGACGCTAAATCCACACTCTTGGCAGTAAGCTGAATGGTTGACGGCGTCCTTCCTGCCTGCAAAACAACCAGGCATTTACCGAAGAAGGCACGTCGTTCATTGGCTTGGAAACGCTCCAGAGAGAATGGACTTCCATTGTCGACACCTGCAATCTTGGCGTTTCCAGTCAATGAAAACAGAATATTATTTTCTGCCCATGGACATAGATTGCCATCCTTATCAACTACTTCCACGGTCACAAACAAAAGACTTCGGCCGTTGGCTTTTATCACCTTGCGGTTCGGAGTCAGCTGAATGTGATGCGGAGCGCCTGCAGTTCGGATTGTTTTTTCATTCACTTGTTTTCCATTTTTCCTTGCAACGACGCGCACTTCTCCGGGTTCAAACGTCACACGCCATGCTACATGATATTCATGTTCATTGCTTTTCCGGCGCACGCCTTGTGACTTTCCATTCACAAAAAGTTCCACTTCATCGGCTTGATTATAATAACACCACAAGTTAACAGTTTGCCCCTCGATCCAGTTCCAATGGGGGAAGACATGCAGCACAGGCTTCTTTGTCCACTCACTCTGATACATGTAGTAGGTATCTTTAGGGAAACCAGCTAAATCAATCAGCCCAAAATAGCTGCTTCGGGCTGGGAAATTAAAAGGTGTTGGTTCGCCGATATAGTCGAAGCCAGTCCATATAAATTGTCCTGAACAATAGGGAGTATGTTTCACAATGTCCCAAGTTTGCTCGTGAGTAGAGCCCCAATAGGCACAACAATTATCATATGACGAGCACATAAACGATGGTTCAGTGAATGGGCGCTTATCAGTTGGCCAACGATATAATGAATCACTCGGCATTCTATAATAGCCGCGCGTCTGCAAAGCAGATACCGTTTCGGTCATGATGAAAGGCTTTCCTGGAAAATCCTGAGGCACATCCTTCACTTTTTTCTGGTGATAGTTAAAGCCAATGACGTCTAAAGCCCCACTCTTAAACAAATTATTATCGGGTGAAACCTCATTACATCCTGCCGTGATGAGCCTCGTTGGGTCATAACGACGCACTATAGCAGCCAAGACTTGGGTGAGTTTTGCATTCAGATTAAGGGAATCACCTTGTGTAAGAGTAGCTTTATCCCGACTGTTATTCAGCAGAATATTCACATTTTCCAATGCAACGGTGGCATTCTTTGTTTTATTCCATTGTTCAAGTACCTCGTTTCCAATGCTCCAAAGGATAATAGAAGGGTGGTTACGATCGCGTAACACCATGTCTCTTAGGTCGCGTTCAGCCCATGTTTTGAAATATATTGAATAGTCATATGCCGTTTTTCCTTGCATCCAACTATCGAAAGCTTCGTCCATAACGAGTAATCCCATGCTGTCACAAAGGTTCAACAATTCGGGTGCAGGAGGATTATGGGAACATCTTATGGCGTTAACACCCATTTCTTTCATCATCACAAGCTGACGATAAAGGGCATCTTCATTGATTGCTGCGCCTAAACATCCAAGGTCACCATGTAGACAAACCCCATTAATCTTAATATTCTCACCATTCAGGAAGAACCCTTTCGCAACATCAAAAGCCACAGTTCGAATACCAGTTGTCATGGTGTCACAATCCAATACACGGCCATTCTCTATGATTTCAGTTGTAACCGTGTAGAGATAAGGCGAAGAAAGCGACCACAACTGTGGTCTCTGAACCCGCATGTGCTGACTGATTGTTGTTCCAGGAGCCTCAACCTTACAGGTCTTAGAGGTTTGAGCAACAACCTGATGAGCCTTATTCCACAGTTTCTGCCGTACAGTTACCCGACGACTGCGGCCACCTGGGTTCTCAATCTGCGTGTTGAGCGTGAGATTACCAATGCCTTTCTTTACCTTAGAAATAGCATGCACTCCCCATTCTGCTACGCGAATGTCCGTAGATTTTGACAGATAGACATGACGATAGATACCACATCCCGTATACCAATGGCTGTTGGGCTGCTGCGAATTGTCTACCTTCACGGCAATAACATTATCTCCCTGTTTGTCAAGATAAGGTGTAAGGTCGTAGCTGAAACTAATAAACCCATAAGGACGAGTGCCTACAAGCGTGCCATTTACAAAGACCGACGTGTTCATATACGCTCCATCGAAATGAAGAACATAACGAGACGTAGCATCATTCTCATGCAAAATCAAATGCTTACGATACCACCCTTTACCACCTGGCAGTGCTCCACCATTGGCGCCCGAAGGATTTTGAGCATAAAAGTCGCCTTCAATAGCCCAGTCATGAGGTAAATCCAATAAGCGCCAGGCACTGTCGTCAAATGCCGATTGCTGTGGCTTATCATCTTGACGCAATGAAAACCTCCAGCCTTCATCCCACAAATGACGTTCGGAAGCTTTGCATCCTAAACCGCAAAACCACAATAGGGATATCACGACAAAACAGGAATATCGGAAAAGAAGATAGGAAGATGTTTTCATTTTTAAATTGTTATTTCACTACTATTTTCCGGCCGCCTACAACATAGACGCCACGCGGGAGGACACCTTCCTGCCAGCGATCAGCCACCTTGAGACCATTGATGGCATAAACAGAGCTGTCCTTTTGAGACGTGGTTTTTACCATTTTCACAGCTGTGTCACCTTTTCTCTCACCAACAACACGCACGCTTCGCAAATAATATCCCTTACCCGTTACTGCCAGCCCATAGTCCTTTAGCTCCTGGGCTGCTTGTGCATTGAGCGTAAGAGTATAGGTTTTTTCATCACTGCCTGCTGTTAAATTCAGGATGTGCCCGTATTTCTTGTCAGTAGAAAGGGCTGGCCTGTTGCGTTCGCCCTGCTCTGGTTGTCTGAATTGTCGTAAGAAAACCTGTGCTTTGGCATCAACATCCCTTACCATGATTTCTAATTGCTGGCCTTCTGTTACATCTTTAAATTGTTCAGCAGGGATAAGCGTTTCGCCCCATTGAATTTGCTTGAAGCCAACCCACTTGGCACTTTCTTTAGACGCACGGCATACGGAGAACAGGCGAATATTCTCGCCTTTCAGCACACAACCCTGGGCTTTTAGTTTATTGCAAAGGTCATCTGTATTCACAACGAAAGTCACTTGTGCGTCGAGTCGCGTAAGTTCTGGTTTTAATGTTGTGATAGATTTTCCGTTCTTGTCATAGATATCAAGTACAGATTTCCCTGCAACACGATATTCAGAAGCACTAAGCGTGTCAATATCTATCACGAGTTGATCACCAACTTTCAGGCCGGCAAAACGCTCTGCAGGGATTTCCAATTCCACATCTTTAGTTTTCCAATCCCAGCTCACCGGCTTAGAGCCGAGCCACAAAGGTCTATTCGTGCGTTTATAAACACGCATCCAATCAACATTCATTTCATAATTGTGAGGCACATTATTGAGATTTCCCCCATACTTAGGGTCAAGATTTGGATACAAAATTCCACCTCCCTTGCCATCAGGCTTGCCTCCAATGCCTCCATTGATTGCTACATCCCAGACATGATCAATATCGCCATCTACAAGATATTTATCTTTCAGAACCTCATTATACTTATAAATAGAAGTTCCGTTAATCATATAATCTTTTGTTGAGAACACCGATCTTACTCTTCCGTCTAACAGGAAACTTACGGCCAAATGGACTGAGGAATCGCCTGGCAAAGGATCGATTTGCACACCATAGACATGGAAATCAGCTGCCGGATCAAACGAAATCTCTCTTACACGCTCAGAGAATGGATTATGGTTATAACTGTTTTTGAGTTTGATAGCCTTGGTATCTTTTTCCTGATACCACTCTAACCCATGTACTGACTGGTGTAAAGTCCGCTTATTCTTGAACTTATAAGTATGCCCCTCCCAATTATTCACGATATCAGCATTATCATCGTTCACGAAGAATTCAAGCAGGTCAATCTCAAAGGTACTGGCACCCAAGCGGTGACGAAGCCATAATCCCATCCACGTTCCAAAATCATAAGGCACCTTTGCTTTTATTTCTATACGCGAATAAAGTGGATAATACTTCTCGACATCCCTGCTGGACAAGAATCCGGACCACCAACCTATGGTGGTAAAATTATGATTTGGCTTCAGCGGATAACGAGGGATTACGCTGTAATCTTCATTAACATCCGGATATTTGGGCTTTTTAATTCCAGTCTTTATCGCATCACGTGTGGCACGAATTGTCATAATTCCATCCTTTACCGACACCATTTGGTCGCGATAAGTCTGTGCCATACCTTGATCTTCATTATTGCCATAGGCATCATAGGCATAGTTTCTATCAGCATCTCCATAGAGTCCCCAAATCTTTTTATCAATAGATGTGCCATTGAACTCATCGCCCGGCAGACTGCTCCAGCCAGGTAAAGAGGGAATATTAGATACTACTGCCTGCGCATTTACATTGATTATCCCTATACTTAGGATACAAATAGTTATAAAGATCGTTTTCATTCGTCTTTCTTTTTGAGTTTTTCTGATAAGTCTCTCACCTTGGTTTATAAAGCGACTCCACCCCAACAACGGAATGCTCTGAAAAGCCTTGTAGAGTCATGGGATAGAACTCGCTTTATAATTTAATAGAAATTACTGCATAATCTGATAAAGATTGCAAAACCATTCAACATCACCCTTTAAGGCTCTGAGATTGTAGCCTTCTTTGAAACAAAGTCTATGGTTATCTTTGTTCCTGCTTTCCACACATAATCCTTATTAGGTTCTCCCTCACCATTTTTGCGATATAGGAAATCTTTGGATACAGGATCAATATAGACTTCACGCTTCCACGAGCTAAACTTCTGTGCTTTCTTAAATGCAGGTATATCGGGATAGATACGCATTCTGCCTCCTTTGGCAAGCGTTGCGCTCATAGTTCGTCCGTCAGCATTGGCTGTAAACAGAACAGACGAGCCACCACAATCGCCCGAGAGTTTCAATGGTTGTATAGCTATTTCACGCGAATCCAAGGCCACAAAAATGACATAGATGCCATCACTGGGCACAACAGCGCGATTATTGACTACGCTATAGTCGGTTACAGTCTTTAGCTTTGCAAAGTTTCCTTTTCCAAAAGCCTTCTCCGTTGAGAACTCCAAAGCCGTTCCTCCACGCAGATATGTGATATAGAACCAACGCGAAGCACCCGCGTAACCATTCTCAAATGATGCTACTTCGGGAGCATTCCAATCCCAGTTCCCAAAGTTATCGCCAGTCATATAAAGCTGGTTGACACCTTCGGGAATAAGATTTTCAGGAGTAGTCCCGCCAAAATTTGCTGTATTGTCAGCCATATCAAGGGTAACAGTAGTGCCCTTTGCAACAGGTAATGGAGGAATTTCGTTTGTCGCCACCCCTGGATAAACTACCTCCTTGCCATTACGAACTGTGAACTGCATTGTCGTCCAATCGCGTGCATTCTGCGCTGAGGTTGCGAAAAGATTGAGGTTGCCTGTTTCGGTTGTTTCTACTGACAAGTGAGTGCCGTTGAGTGTCAAAGGTTCCTCTTTATCAGCCAACGCAGCTCCCGAAGCATAAACCTTGGGCGTTTCAAAAGAAATCAACTTGCGGTCTAAGTTCACATAGACCACATAGAGGCCTGAGGTTTTCACTGTGGCTCTTCCACTTCCATCCAATGTAACACCCTGCATTGTTTGCAATGAAGAAAATGCCTGAGAGCCATCTTTTGCCGTTGCCCATTCCACAGTTTGACCGGCCTGCAAATAGCATAAACGCCAGAATTCGCCATTACCAACAGCACCCACAGGAGCCATTTTCACCACATCATTGGTATTCCAAGCCCCGAAGTTTGTGCCACCCATATAAAGTTCGCTGGCAAGCCCTGTAACTTCAACACCTTTTCCCCCCATGCGTGCAGTAAACTTCCCTGTGAGAACACTGTATTGCACCTGCACACTATATTGTCCCTTCAAAGGGAATTTAAGCTTCACATCAGACTCATTAGTGAGTGGCTGATAAGTATCATTGAGCTGATTGGTGCGTTCAGCTGTAGCAGTACCCGTGAATACGGCCGACAATGTGTCGTTTACCGTGTCGTCATCACGCAGATAAAGTGTCTTGCCGTCGTTCATATTGAATACATATTTACCAGGCAACAGCTGTTGGGTTGAGTCTGCATTGCTCCAGGTTACAACATGTGTAAGCTTATCATAAGTCACGTTGCTGAGCGCAACGTCATTGCTTCCGTCTGCCGTAAGCGCATTGTCACCCTGCATCGTAAATTGAATCGGAATGACAGTCAACTCTTTTCGCTGTTTGTTGACAACGATTTGATAAAGCCCTTCGGCTGGAACAGAGAAACCTTCACCGCCTTTTATCAAGCTATAAGCCTTAGCACTGACGTTGGAAAGCGCTATATCACCTCCCTTACCATAGGCTACTGGCTGTCCGTCAGCGCCCACAAAAGATATCTGAAAGTGCCCGTCTTTCTTCAGCCAGGCCCGAATGCTCAACATATTGGCATGAGAACCAGCCGTCAGCCGCCCTGTTTCAATAGGCAGAGAAAACTCAGAGGAACCTCCTGAAAGGTAGACTCCCTCGGGAACATTCACCACCTCATCGTAGGCTATGTTGTTTTCCGTACAAGCTGTTGCGCCTAAAACGCACAGCATTGTTACGATATGCTTTAATTTTATCATGATAATCTGATTTTATTACCAACCTTTATTTTGTTTCCATTGCTTCAACTTGAGTACTTCAGACTGTGGTATTGGATACCAGTACATCTTGGGTTGAAATACTCTTTGCTCTACCACTGCAGGTGTATAAGTGAAACCACCCCCGTTCTTTCTTGCAATCTGCACACCCATGAGCGGACTTCCAAGGGTAGAAGAAGCGATTTTCCAACGACGTACATCCCAGAAGCGATGTTCCTCAAAAGCTAATTCTACGCGCCGCTCATGCTGAATAGCTTTACGCATCTGCTCTTGTGAAAGTCCTGTTGCTATGTTAGGAAGCGATGCCCGATGCCGAACTTTATTGAGATAAACTTCAATATCAGGGTTCGTTGGATCATATTCATTAAGCGCTTCAGCATAATTCAAATAGATTTCTGCCAAACGAAACAGCGAAACAACATGTCCGCTGCTGCTTCCTCCTGTTTGAATGTTCACATCCTCATTGAGGAACTTTCGCAGATAATAGCCCGTTTTTGTGGCATTTGGGTTAGGGATAGCATCACCACCTCCAGGATAAGCCGCAACCTTTTTGCCTTTGAAAGACGCAACATTCATCAGAACTGTCGCAGCTAAGCGTGCATCCCGATTCACATAAGGCTGTGCTGCCTTGGCTGGGTCATTCCAATCAAAGGGCGTTCCGTCAAGCATCTCATAGTCATCAACTAAGTTCTGCGAAGGATTGGTGCCTCCCTTTCCACCAAAACTTACAGGGAAATTACTCTTTTCAAAACTGGAACTGGCGCCGTATCTACGTACGAAAATATACTCTTTGTTTTGGAAATCATTCTTGAACAAATCACCATAAGAGGCAGCCAATTCATATTGATTGAGATCGATTACAGCCTTAGCTGCATCGGCGGCAGCTTTCCACAGCGAAGCATCTGAAGGCTTGTTGGCTTCATCAATGTCGCCAAAATCAACGTAAAGCGGACTGGCGGCATAGAGCAACACACGGCTCTTTAACGCCAAAGCCGCACCTTTCGTTGCACGCCCAAAGGCATCGTTAACATTACGCCAAGGTGTAAGTTCAAGTGTATCAGCAGCCATATCACACTCCTTAGCTATGAAATCCACAACCTCTTTCATTGTTGGTCGCGGCGTGTTCTCATAGTTTTCATTAATGCTAAGCGTGGAAGTAATGATAGGAATCGGTCCGTATCGCTTCAACAATTCAAAGTGGAAATAGGCTCGAAGGAAGCGAGCTTCAGCACGCCACATGCGGATATCTTTCAGGTTATTGGCATATTCCACCTGCTTGTCTGGATCCAATCGTGTAATATCAAGATTGATATGGTCGGTATTCTCCAGCAAAGTACAACATTTAGAGATGCCCGAGAAGAAGCGATTCCAATTGTCATCAGGATTGTTCAAAGCATTCCACGAGCCATTATTAAACTGCTGAATATTCGACGACTCAATAGCAAATTCTGCATCATCTGTTGCTGCTGCCAACGTTGCTCCACTTGAAAAGCGATCTAAACCGTCAGGGAGCAGGGAGTAAGCGTAGGTGAGATATTGTCGCGTCCGATTATAAGAATCAAACGTTGCAGTCTTATCAATAAACGAATCTTCCTCACGATCCAGAAAGTTATTACACGAACTGAGGGTGAGCACCATGCCTATTGCCACTAAAGTGAGGCTATTTGAAAAAAACTTTGTGTTCATGAAATAAAGTTTCTAAATGGGACATTAATTAGAATGCAAGTTTCAAACCCACACTAACAGTACGCATGAGCGGATAACTTAAAAGATAATCTTGCTCAGCATCGCCCAATTCCCCAAGGTGATCCAGCGTAAACAAGTTAGTTGCATTCACATAAAAATAAACACTGCTCAAATGCAATGCATGCGAAACAGCATCAGACAGTTCATATCCTACCTGCACATTGCGTAGTCTCAGGAAGCTTCCATTGCGGCGCCAGAAGGTAGAAGTGCGATAGTTATTGCTGAAATCAACTGTCGACAAACGTGGATATGTAGCATCAGGGTTCGTAGGTGTCCAACTGTCAAGAGCCAAATTGGAAGCTGTACCGTTGTTCTCGAAAGAGTAGATATTGGCTCCTCGCAAATAGATGTCACGCTGAGCAACCCCTTGGAACAGCACGCTAATATCGACCCCCTTATACTTGACGCCTCCACTTAACATATAGTTCCACGCAGGAACAGTCGTGTTTCCAACGGGATGTGCATCATTATCATCGACGACTTGGTCACCGTTATAGTCTTTATACTTGATGTCTCCAGGTGCAACATGTCCAAATTGAGGTTGCGGCAAAGTGGCTTTTAACTTGCCATCACTGTCAAAATCATTAGCTGTATAGAAACCTTCAGCTTCCAAGACGATAGGTTTCCACACAGGATGGCCTTTCTTATAGAGATAGCTTTCAGCCTTGACATCTTCTCCCTGCTCGTCAACTCGACTCATGGCATACCATGTTCCAGCCTCAGCAAAATAGGTAAGTTTGTCGCGAATATTGCCTTGATAGCGTACCTTTAGTTCAAAACCATGATTCGTCACCTTGCCCACATTCATCAAAGGAAGTATACCTCCATAGGAAGCGCCAACGAATCCAAGTATTTGTGCATAAGGAAGCGTCAGAATATCTGACTGAGTTTCGTGGAAGATATCAAAATTAACAGACAGGTTCTCCCAAAATGTAGCATCGATTCCTACATTGAACATACGTTTCTTCTCCCATGTTACAGAAGGATTGGCCAAAGTTTTTTCGGTGAAACCAGAAGATTGAGAACTTCCAATGCCAAAAAGATAGCTTCCCTTACCGCCATAAGTTTCGTCATAAATATAGCGGGCTGAGGTTTGATTATTACCCGTAAGGCCATAGGAAGCACGCAACTTTAAGAAGTTAATCCATGATATTGTTTTCATAAACGACTCATTGTTTACCACCCATGCAGCCGACAATGCAGGGAACACACCGAAGCGATGACCCTGTGCATAGTTGTCAGTTCCCATATAAGATACTACCAATTCGGCGATATACCGCTTCTCGTAATCATAGGTTAAACGTCCCGCAAAGTTTACATAACACTCATCATCACGCACATTATACACCTGATAGCGGTCGTTGAGCATCAATAACATGGCATGCAGACCATGCTTGCCGAACCGACGTTTATAATCAATCTGTGCTTGTAATCCCACACGTGACTGGCTGGTTCGGAATCCTTCTGTAGCTGTCAGAGCTGCATCTGAGCCATATTGCATATAGCTGTAAATGGGATTGTTCTGTGCATCAACGCCAGTTTGGGTCAGGGAATAACGTGCATAATCACGCGTCTTGGGCGACGTCTCCGCCATAAAATTGTGATAGCCAAACATAACTTTGGCGCTCAAGCCACCCACAAAAGCACTAAAATCATACTGCAAACCGAAAATAACCTGTACCGACCGTGAGTTCTCTTTATACAAACCACGATTCAAAAGATTGGCCACAGGATTCGTATATAATGAAGTACCACCAATACTACCATTCGGATTATAGACTGGGAAAGCATTAGGAGGAGTAGTCCAAACAGACTTCAAGTAGTCTTCTGCCCCGCCACCGCCAGGCGTAGTCTTCTCCGCAAGGCTCACTCCTGAATAAAGAGAGGCTCTGAAATAGCGTGTGATGTCAACATCCAAGTTGGCCCTGAAATTATAACGAGCATAATCCACATTGGCACTTTCACGTCGCTTAGAGTCTGTTCCACGATAGATACCATCATTCTGCAGTAATCCTGCCATGACATAATAGTTCAATCCGCCGCCACCTCCACGGAAGGTAAGTTCACCCATCGTCAGAGGAGTTGTATTCTTATATATTTGCTTTTTCCAATTTACATTTGGATAAAGATAGCCATTACTGCCCGACTGATAGGCTGCAAGTGCATCATCAGTATACATGGGTGCTTTACCGTCGTTGGCAAGTGCTTGATTATAGAGGCTTGCATAATGATAAGCATCCATCGGAGTATCCATAATCGTTGGCATTTGAATACCGGTCTGCATGCGGAAACCAATCTTCGGAGCAGAGCGATAGCCTTTCTTCGTTGTAATCAACAATACACCATTTGCGCCCCTTGAACCATAGATTGCCAATGCCGCGGCATCTTTCAACAAAGATACTGACTCTATTTCTTCTGTAGAGATATTGTCCAATGGTGTTTCAAAGCCATCAACAAAGACCAGCATCTGCTGTTTCCCGTTGAATGAACTCACACCGCGTGTGAACATATTCTCCATATAAAAGTCGTAGCCAGGTTCCCCCGATTTCTGAAGAATTGATAATCCTGGAAGCAATCCTTTTAACGAATTGCCCACTGTTGGCGATGTAATTTCCATAAGTCGATCACCTTTCACCGTAGAGATGGCAGCTGTCTGCGCCCACGAAGGCTGTACACCATAAGGAATATGCATCGCCGTAGTATCAGTGACATCCTGTGCATGTACTGACAAACAGAACAGCATAAGAGCACCTCCTGCAATATAATCTTTGTATTTCATTGTCCTATTATTTTGCAATTTAAGGTTTACTTGATATTACCATCCAGGGTTTTGAATGAGATAGCCTTTATTAACTTCTTTCTGGTCAATGGCATATAAATAACAGTTATCATTCCAGAAACGATGCTCGAACACATACGGTTCGTAATGAATATGGATCTTGTTACCATCTGTTGAGCGAATTTTCAAACCATAGAACTTACCTCTCATCACTCCTTCTTCACCGGCAATGCGCCATCTGCGTATATCCCAGAAACGATGATCTTCGAATGCCAACTCTACCGAACGCTCATTACGGAGCTTTGTCCGGAAGGCTTCTTTCGTCATACCTGCAGGGAAATCTGGCATGCCAGCCCGTGAACGAATGAGGTTTACGGCATCATAAGCAGCCTGTGACGGTGCGCTTTCATATTCGTTAAGTGCTTCTGCATAGTTTAAATAGAGTTCTGCCATACGGAAAACAGGCCATTGCACATTGGCTGTATTGCTGCCATTCACGTGCAGTATACGCGGAACCCACTTATGAAGCAAGTGGCTCGTGCGATCCATTGCCGACTTTTCCGAACCTCCATCAAGGAAATTAATAAATGGAATTTCATCATTCCAACTGCTGCTGTGATAAGCAACAGTCTGCTTAAATCGAGGATCCAGACTATTATATATATCAATAAGGTTGTCACCGCCATTCATATTCCAATCTGCCGGCTGACCATCTGAACGCTTCTCATAGTGCTTGACAAAATTGAATGTCACATATAATCCAGCATCTCCCCAGGCCTTATTCATGGCCCATGTGGGCAAGTCTGCCACCAAAGGGCGACTGGTTGTCTTGAAGTTTCTATACTTCATGTTACCCAGAATGATTTCCACATTATCAGGAATAGTCCACACATCTTCATAGTCTTTATCGGGATTCCCCGTGTTATAAAGATGATAATGTCCAGAAGCAATGGCTGCATCAATGGCTGTCTTAGCTGCATCAGCTGCCTTTCTCCAACGCTCTTTGTCATAATTCCCATAGCCAATGAGCTCTTCATGCCCAGGGAATGCCATATAAGGTGTATTGGTATTGAACAACGGACTCGCTGCATAAAGCAACACTCTTGCTTTCAAAGCCAAGGCCGCAATGCGCGTTGCACGCCCTAACTTGGCATTGTCGGTGTAGTAATCAGGGAGATATTGTGTAGCTCTATCACAGTCAATGAGGATAGAATCTATACAATCAGAAAAAGAGTTACGAGGACGTTGTGAAAAGTCCGTTGGTTCAATGACCTCCCTAACGATTGGCATACCACCATAACGATAAACGCTCTCCCACAACAACATGGCTCTCATGAAGTAAGCTTCGCCTGTAGCGCGCTTATTAAAATCAGGGTCTCCTTCATCAAAAGGTACGTCATTGATGCGTTTCAAAATGAGGTTTGCCACGCGTGTTGTATGATTTCGCAAATAAAAACGGCAGTCTTCATCCCATGTAAAGTTGCTATTCGTATGATTACCTGCATTCCATGCAGCATTGCCCATAGCCCATGTAGCAACGTCCTCACCTTCATCACACGCAGAAGCCAACGTGGAAGACGACAACAACCGGCGGTCGGTATTTGAACTACTCATGCAGAAACCATAGGGCATTCCCTCTGCATAGAGCGTTGTCAATAACTTCTCTGCATCTGCACGTGTTGAAAAAACCTCGTTCTCTCCATAATCAACAGATGGCGGAGTTTCTAAAAAATCAGAACAAGATGCCAGCAAAACAGAAGCAAAGACCCATGCGATATATAAAAGTTTCTTTTTCATACGAAAGGATTTTAGAATTGAATATTTATGCCCACATTGTAGATTTTCTGCAATGGGTAGGTATTAATCTCCGTTGCACCACCTTTGGATGGAGCTTCAGGGTCCAAGTCAATAACATCTGTCCAGGTAAACAGATTGGTGCCGCTAACATACAAACGCAGGCTCTCCAAACCTAATACCTTGAGCTGTCCCTTGCGGAAAGTGTAGCCAATCTCTACGTTCTTCAGACGTAAATAGTCGGCATTACGAATCCAAAAGTTAGAGTCTTGATAGTTATTATCAGTATCTCGTGAGGGACTCATTGACAAACGAGGGAAGCTTATGGGTTCTCCACGCTCATAACGCTCCTGTGTCCAACGTTCTAATATCAAGGTCTTTGCACTATTATGTGCATTGATGAATGGCCACAACGCACGGCCAAAATATTTAATGGAGACATGGGATGCCCCCTGAAAGAGTGCTGAACAATCGAAACCACGCCAGCTGAAACCGGCAGAGAAACCATAGATAATCTCCGGAGTGGGCGAATATCCAATGGGCACCATGTCGTACATGTCAATCTTTCCATCCTTATTCACATCAACATAACGCATGTCTCCTGGCTGTAAGCGATTGCCATTCCAACTGCTTACGGGACGATCGAGGGCGTTGATTTCCTCCCATGAATTGTAGAATCCATCGAAAAGGAGACCAAAGAACTGTCCAACACGGCGTCCTGTACGCATTTGATAAGCATATTTCTCAGGCACTTCGTCTTGAAAGAGAATCTTATTACGTGCAAAAGAATAGTTGAAACGCCCCCAATAATTAAAGTCACGGAAGTTGTTGCGATAGTTGACATCGAGCTCAAACCCCGAGTTTTCCATTTCACCCATATTATAGGCAGGCAACGAAGCACCTATCAGCATGGGCGCACTGTTTCGGTTTGAGAGAATATTGTTACGGCGTTCCTTGAAGTAGTCGAATGAAACTGTGAGATGATTCTTCAGGAAATTCATGTCGGCACCTATGTTCAGCTTACGGGCTTTCTCCCATGTCAGGAACGGATTACCTAAGCGTTTCTCTTCAATCATCTGTGAATAAACAGGGTCTGAAGAGGAACCAAAATTATAGCCCGACAGCTCTCCGCTTGTAGAACCATAGACAGAAGGCAGATACAGGAAGCGGTCGCCACCAATCTTATCGTTACCAACCTCACCATAAGTAGCTCTCAACTTCGTATAAACAACCCAATTGTTCTTTGGAAAGAAAGGTTCTTCACTGATAACCCAACCTGCAGATACCGCAGGAAAGAAACCGAATCGGCGCCCGGAAGCAAAGTTCTCCGTACCATTATAGCCCATGTTGAATTCTGCCAAATAGCGATTGGCGTAATCATAAGTAATGCGTCCCACAATTCCTTGATAAGCATTGGGAACATGGTAGGCCAGTTTGGGAGAATAATATTTACTTTGGTTATAAAGCAAGAGTACGGTGGTCTGATGCTTTCCAAATGTTCCGTCATAATGAAGACCTGCCTCAAAATACACTTTTCTATTTTTGTCATATTCGAAACCGCCTCCCCATGTGCTGGCTTCATTCTGTGGCACGAGAACAATCTTTGTGGGATCGCTCGGATCTCTCTTCGGAACAAAGGTCTGCATCGTTTTCACAGAGAAACGTTTACTGTTATAATAACTGTCATAAGAGGTACTTGCATGAATCGACAATCCTTTCAACAACAATCGTGATAGGTCGTATTCGAAACGCAAGGTTGTATTAATCGTGTTGGCATTGATATCATTATAGCCATTGTTCAACAGCGCCTGCCATGGGTTTTCATCATCGATGGTGTTTTCAAGACGCACTAATTTTCCATCAACCATACCTGGAGTACCCAGTGGTGTAGCCCAGGATATTTCTTTCCAAAGGTTACTATTGCCCAGACCCGGCGTACGGATATTATTGATTTGCGAAGACAACTGCACCGTCGCCCTAAAGTCTTGTGTGATATTAAAGTCGAGATTCGAGCGGAAGTTATAGCGTGTGTCTGAGGCATTCACGTCATGATGACGGTCAATCTTTGTATACTTGTACATGCCTCCCTGATTAAAGACCCCCGCAGAGATAAAGTATTTCACGCGATCTGTGCCGCCCGAGATATTGAAGTTGTGTTGTGTACGCATTGAAGCCTTACGCAGGAACGTGCCCACCCAGTCAGTACTGGGGTGCATGATAGGATCTGTTCCGTCACGATAAAGCTTGATGTCTTCGTCTGTAAAGCGTGGAACATAAGATGTTCCCTTAGTGTAGGCATCATTTTTCAATGCCTCGTTATACATCTCACAGTATTGTGCACTATTCAAATAATGTGGCAAGGCTGTGGGCGATTGAACAGCAACATTGCCCGAATAGCTCAGATGGGGCTTGCCTCTCTGACCTTTACGCGTTGTAATCAAGATAACACCATTCGCACCACGGACACCATAAATGGCCGTGGCGGAAGCATCTTTGAGAATGCTCACCGACTCAATTTCATTGGGATCAAGGCCATTATAATTGGGACGCTCTACGCCGTCAATCATCACCAAAGGTGCAGTATTGTCAGAAAATGTGCTCACACCACGAATCAGCAGTGTAGAATTGTCTTCTCCCGGCGCGCCACTTCGTTGCATGGCAATAAGTCCAGGCATCTTACCCACCAGCATATTACTGATGTTGGCCTGTGGCGTTTGCACCAGGTCTTTTGTCGTTACCGAAGCGATAGCACCTGTTACAGAAGCCTTTTTCTGTGTTCCATAGCCCACAACCACCACTTCATTGAGATTATGGGCAGCATCCTCATCCAGGGTTATCTTAAGATTTGAATGATTCTTTACTGGTATTTCGCGTGTCGCGAAACCGATATATGAGACCATAAGCGTACTATTCGCCGGCACATCCAACGAGAACTCACCGTCTACATTCGTAATGGTTCCAATCTTTGTGCCTTTCACAAAAACACTTGCGCCAATGATAGGTTCACCTGTTACATCACGGACAATACCCGAGAGCTTGTTCTTATCCGATGGAGACAGCGTGTTCCCCATTGATGGTTTCGCTCCCTTTCGCTCACTGTTCTCATTCTTTCCCTTCACCAGCACTATAGTGTTGTTGTTAAAAGAATACTGAATTCCAAGCGAAGAAAACACTTGAAAGAGTGCTTTTTCCAATGGCCAATCCTTACATACACATGTCACTTTCGTCTTGGGTTGAAGCACGCTGTTGCGATAAACAAACGTATAGTTCGTTTGCTTCTCAACCTGGCGAATAAACTGACTCACCTCTTCATTTTGAAGATTAAGGCTGACTTTGCCATGCTGCGCCAGCAACATTGTCGGTATAAGCAGCAATACCATTACCAACAAGAAACGCAGAAGACTTCTCCCTCTACTTTTTAGTTTGTTTGTCATATGATATATAGATTTTAGGTGTTAGGCTTTATTCAATGACTACATTCCCATGGCTTACGCTGTATTTGAATTTGTATTGCAAGCTCAACGAATAAAGCACGCTTTCCAAAGTTTCATGATAAAAGGCGCCCGTAAGCAAGTCGTCAGTCAACTTCTTATTGCGAAGCTGGATGCTTACTCCATACCAGTTTTCGATTTCCTGCAACACTTCGTTCAACGGTTTGCTGTTAAATGCCAAATAACCATCCTTCCAGCGCCCGTCACAACCGTTATCATTGTCACAGATCTTCATGCTATGCGCTGCAGATTGATAAATAGATTTCCGTCCCGGAGAAAGCCGGTAAGACTGCGGAAGGCTTTTGGCCGAAAGACGAACTGCACCTGAGAACAAGGCTGTTTCTACCTCACCGGAATGGCATTTCACATTAAACTTTGTACCTAAGACTTCAATCTGCATGTCGTTCACATGTACACGAAATGGACAACTCGCATCTTTGGTAACATCAAAATAGGCTTCACCTTTCATTAAAACCACCTCACGATGCTCGCCCGGCTCTACATTATAGCGCAACTGGCTATTGCCATTGAGGCTCACATGGGTGCCATCGGGCAACGTTATCACGCTCTTGCTTCCGGCCTTCACATTCACGTAAGTATAAACCGGCGCTGACCGACTCAAGGACTTGAGTCCCCAATAACCACCACCAAGCAGGGAAACCACCACCGCGATTACCGATGCATAGCGCAAAAGCTTATGAACAAACTTGCGATGCTGTTCCTTTCGTATCTTAGACTGTAGGCCATGCAATATTCTTTGCTGCGTTTCATGACTCATTTCTGTGAATTCTGATGATAGAGAAAAGTCCTCACACATCAGATTCCACAACTCATCATCGGTAGTATGAGCCACCTCCTGCTGCAATTCCTTAAAATCTTCACGAGATAATTGTCCCAACAAGTATTGCTGATATAGATCTTCTATACGTTTTTCCATAAAATAGTTAACTTTTAAAATGTATACGCAAATACCTAAACACAATACTCAAAAACAACCTTTGTTAACATTTTATGGAGTATTGTGTAACAACTCCATCTTTTTAGGCATGACAAATTCTGAATGACTAAGAAATAGTCATTCTCAGCAAAGAGTTCATCGAAGGAGTTCTCCTTGGGAGCCAAGTCGGAGACTCCTCGACAATATGTTTTTGACGGAGCCTTCGGAGAAAGTCGTAACTATGAATACTTCTTACTTCTTTTATACAATGGCTATCGTAAAATGGTGCTCTCTGAATCTTTTATATTATATTTTGGAGAACGGCGTGTAGCCTTTCCATACTCTAATACATATATAAATTTAACAGAAGCATATGCATTATCAATATCTCGTTTAATACTTTGAGAGATAGCATAATTGTCGGCAAAGAGCGACTCGTTTATTCTGTTCTTCTGCAAAAAAAGGTTATTTGTTGCCAGAGCTATAGACAGGTTATTATGGTTCCATTCTGTAGTCAGCCCATACAGCCACGGCGTTTTAACATGGTCTTGGTAATTTTCAAGCATTTTAGTCGATGACTGGCAGAATGCTGAAAATAAGAAGTCACCGATATAATAATTAGCTTGCATACCTGCCCGCCAACTGCCTTGTCGTTCATGAGCATCCCAATTTACTGCATAATAAGAATAGCCACCATCCACTTTTACGTTAAAGCTATTACTTGGTTTCCATGTAAGTGAGAGTGAAATAGAACTCTGGTGGCTACGTGCGTTACTGCTAAATGAATTTACAATGTGTGGTCCCTCTACGTTATAAATATTTATAATAGCATTGCTCATATACATATAGTAAGTTGAAAGGAGTACTGACCATTGCTTGTAATTTACAGAATAGGTGAATCCTGGTCCTAACAATGTTGAATTATCCATATCAGGATTTCCGCGACGAATCATAATAGAGTCTATCTGCTGTTCAGCCCGATTGGTTGAACTTAAAGAAGGAAAAGTATTACCAAGCGAGAAGAACACTTTAAGGCGTTGTATCCTATCTGGCATCCATGAAGCCGATAGTTGCAAACGAGGTGCAAACTGTTTGGTAGCTCTATTGCCATGTAACTTATACATAAGATAAGAAACTCCGGGGTTCATATCAACCATGACTTTCTTCCAACGCGTATTATAATCTGCGAATAAGATAGTTTCAGACGAACGTAGGTGTTGAAATAAAGGTGAAGAGCCGCCATAGTTATCTTGAGAACTACGTAAGTATTCATGAAAACTAAATGTTAAACTGCTGGTCTTTGCCAATAAGATGTTATAATTAATATTAAACTTTGAATAGACATAATCCTCCGTAACGTCATTTCTAAGTATGCTGTGCTCTATAAGGGTGCGGTCATAACGATTACGGGCATAATAACCGTCTATAACTGCATCAATACTCTGATTTTTGCCAACAAGGCTATTGTAATATATATAAATGGTAGGTTTCAAAGATTTATCATGACTATATAGTGAACTATTAATCATGTTGGCTTCATTAGATGACTCATATTGAACACTACCCATAAGGGTATTATCCCTATTATTTTTGGCTTCTACACCCACACGTACCATCCAAGTTTGCTTATTCGTCATCCGACTTAAACTAGCAACAAAATACTTCACGATCTGCTTTTTATCTTGATGGGGATAAGTAGTGTGCTTTGTAATTTCATCAGATAAACGATAGTGCTCTATAGAAAGAAAATCTGATTTAGGATTTTCTATCTTATAGCCTGCCCAGATGTTGGTGTTATAATTATTGAAATTATATTTCGAAATTACATTATAATCGCCTTGTAAGAATCCTACTGTCTGCTGAGCTTCTAACTGTGTGTAGCCCCCAGCAGTGTAATTTTTTACCACATAGTTTAAAACGGCTCTATCCTTTGCATACTTTCCTGTAGGAATATCATAATATTCCACTCGCATAACATCCTTTGGACGCAGACCTTGAACCTCTCTGAATGAGGCTTCCCGACCATTGATATATAATGTTGCAAGACCTGCTGGAGTCTGGATGCTCCCCTCTTCGATGTTTACATCTACACCTGTAATCATCATATTCCTTACTAATTCAAGCCCTGAATGCGAATGTCTGCGTTGTTTATTTGTGGGGATACAGTTATAATGATCCGTCTCCTGCTGAATCAATTTCCCAGTTACCACCACTTCTTTCAAAGGTTTTGAAGAATTGATAGTATCATTTTGTGACAGTGCAGATGTTGGGATGAGAATGTTTCCCAATATTATGACGGTATATAATTTCATTTTTATCTCATTATGCTGAGTCACATCATAAGTAGAACCTATAATGTGACCCATTTTAGTTCAGGCTATGCCAAATTTTTATAACAATGGCAAGTTCCCATTTCTGATGGGTAACAAACAGCATCACAAATAGGCATGTGTGATGTATCTCCATCTCTAGTGTCATTAACTCCACCTAGGATCTTTGATTGCAATTCTACTGTCAGATCTCGGGCGATTGCAAACTTTGCATCGTTCTCCATAGAACGTTTTGTCTTTAACTCAGAGAAAAATAATTTCACCATACTGTAAAAATTTAAATAATTAGAAAATCTGCTGCTTTAATTTGAAATAGGTTTCTACAAATTCTTCTATATGGTCCTTTGCAAAATGGCAGCAATTATTATTTGTCCCATAAAATTTATTCATGATCCTTGAATGGGGGCATCCGCCTCCACAAAAAGGTAACAGAATGCATTTCTGACACTCTATATCACAAAATGGATCTGCACCTACCATATACTCAGCCAGTAGGTCTAATGAAATCTGATCTATTTTTTTAATATTGCCAAGACGCATCTTTTCATTGCCTAAATCTGTCCAGCATTTATATAGCCAACCATCTGGACCAATCAAAAGTCCATTCTTTTGCCTAGCTATGCATTCAAAATTATACCTTATAGGTAATAAAGACTCTGTAGGTATCCCTAACTTCTGATATGTGCTAATTATATAAGATGCCTGTTCCTCATTAGAATAACATCCTGTGCAACTGTTTCCACACCCATATGACTCTTTTATAAAACCTATATAAGTGTTAAAGTTGAGGCTCCTATATCTTTGGCGAATCATTTCATATACTTTATTGAATTGCTCTGGGTTGTTTTTGTCAACATTAACTCTAATTGTCTTTGATATCCCATCATAATGCGACAAAATATCTAACCCATTTAGAATCTTGCTAAAAGTATCTTCTCCTCGGCTTCCTTTTCGTCTTATGTTGTGAGCCTCCCCTAATCCATCAATAGTCACATGAACAGTATTTATCTTTAAGGACTCTAAAGCTTTAGCCTTCTTTTCGTCCATATTAACTCCATTTGTGATAATTTCAGCCTCATATCGTTTTACATTTGGTAAAGCGAGCATCTTTCTGGTCAAGCTAATTATCCTAGGGAAAGCTAACAAAGGCTCTCCTCCAAACCATGAAACATGAAGGTGTTCGATTGTCTTATGTCCTTTAATGAATGCTATTATTGCATCCTCAACACTATCATCCATATGTATTTTGGGATGACTATTTTCGAAACAATATGAACAATGTAAATTACATGCCATTGTTGGAGCAATTGTTAGTGACATCGAATTACTATCCATTCGATTATATTGCTTCAAAAGTTTGAATTTAGCAAGTTCAACATCATCATCATTAACTAAAATTCTTCTTTGGACTAATTCTTCGTAAGATACTGGATCGAGTTCTGTATCTTTCAAATTCCCTGCCTTTATATCCATTAGGATCTTGGCATTATTACTGTCAAGTTTCAAAACAGAATTAGACATCGTATTAAACAAAAGATAGTTATCTTCTGTCTGTGCTTTAAATAGAATATTATATTTACTCCACTTCATATTACATGTTTTTACAGCCTAATATTTTTATAAGTAGTCGATAATATTTCGATTGCAAATATACAAATAGTATTGTTTAAAACAAGAAAAATAGGTTCTTTTCAAAATTCGTATTTTGTTAGTAATCATTACATCACAATCCCATACTGTCTTATTCCGTCGGATTGACCGTCGAAGCTATCTTATTAGTCACGAGAACGCGCTGCATCACTGTAAAACCTACCGCCATAGAGCAAGCAAGTAAGCCACAAGCCAAATAATCCCATACTTTCTTCATAAATACTTGTTTTTTTATTGATTATTAAAAATTTGATGATACATGCAACAATGTGTGCACATAAAACCCCAGTAACAAACAGTCCTATCATTTCTGGCCAATTATTGGCGAGAGTGGATATTTCAAATCCTGCTGCAACAACCAAGATGACAGACCAACCTTCAGGGGTATTTGTGGCATAATCAGGAGAATATTTCGTTATAAATTGAAACATATATTTGAGCTTTTATTATGTTGCAAGAATTATTCAACTAAGTATTATATTTCAAGCAAAAGTAGGGGGAAAAAATGGTTTAGGCAAATATAGATGTTATTTTTAGTTCTTTTTAACTTGCTGAAGTTCCCCATCCCATATAAAGTGGTCTAGAATAACAGTTCCTCGATAATTTTTGGTTCTTCCGTTAAATGCGTAGACGCCTATCATGCAATGCATATAGTCTT
>ERZ772881.1148-NODE-1148-length-25096-cov-49.554690_pt1 | contig 25096 bp, 20 predicted proteins | sample MGYA00580581_ERZ772881 | MGnify/ENA primary metagenome ERZ772881 (study PRJEB29015, sample SAMEA2737668) | human gut metagenome | biome: human gut; feature: human-associated habitat; material: faeces | place: China | collected 2012 ...
CCTATGGGGTCCGAACTACACTTTTAATTGTGTCCTTGACAAGGGGGCCAGTTCACGGCTTCGCCGCAGTTTGGCCTGCTGGTGGATAGAGTCATTCTCGTGGGGCTTCTAGCTGTTAGCTTCTAGCAGCCAGGAAAGCTCATTAGCCTACGGCACGAATGACTAATGGAACCATCAGTGGAAAAGCGCCGCAGGCCAGCCAGCCTTCCTAAATGCTAACAGCTAGAAGCTAGAAGCCCCCGCAGGAGTGACTCTTTCCGTAAGCATGCCAATCCGCGGCGGAGCCGCTGATCCACTAACCCACTAACCGCACGAATCCGCCATTTGCCCATTCTCCCCTTTCGGTGCTATAATGGGTAAACGCAATATATCTCAGTTGTCATCTGTTAACCAACTCTAAAAAACAGGAGGAACGATGAAAAAAGCAATTATACTATCCAGCGGGGGCGTGGACTCTACCACCTGCGTATCCCTGGCTGTGGACCGACTGGGAGCAGAAAACGTTGTGACTGCTTCTATTTTTTATGGCCAGAAACACAAGAAAGAAATCCTGGCGGCCCGGAAGGTGGCGGAGTACTACCACCTGAAGCACTATGAATTCGACCTGTCCCAGATTTTCCAGTATTCCAACTGTTCCCTCCTGGCCAATTCCACCCGGGAAATTGTCCACGAGAGCTATGCACAGCAGATCGTGGAAAACGGGGAAGGGAAGGTATCCACCTATGTACCTTTCCGGAATGGCCTCATGCTGTCCACCGCCGCTTCCCTGGCGGCTTCCCTCTTTGAGGATGAGGACGTGGACATTTATATCGGTGCCCATGCAGACGATGCAGCCGGCGATGCCTATGCCGACTGCAGTGAACCATTCCTGAAGGCCATGGGTGATGCGATCCGCATCGGCACCTACGGCAAGGTTCACCTGGTATTCCCCTTTGCGGAAATGAATAAAGCCGGCGTAGTGGCCACGGGACTCAAGCTGAAGACGCCCTATGAGCTCACCTGGAGCTGCTATGAAGGGGGAGACAAACCCTGCGGCACCTGCGGTACCTGCATCGACCGGGCCGCCGCCTTCGCCGCCAACGGAGTAAAAGATCCGGCGCTGAAATGAATAGAATTGAGATTTGAGTGAAGAGAATTGAGGTCCAACGGCTTGCATGCTGATGGACAGAGTCATCAGGGGCGGGGCTGCTAGCTGCTAGCTGTTAGCTCCTGGGAAAGCTGATCTGCCTGCGGCGTTTTCCGTATGATGTTTCCATCAGTCATTCGTGCCGTAGGCTGCTGATCTTTCCTGGCAGCTAGCCGCTAGAAGCTAGAAGCCCCATGCCGGTGACTCTACCCGTAAGCGGCAAACCCACTAACTCACTATATACGAAAGGACTATCCCATGTATACCGTAACAAAACGAATGGAAATTTCCGGTGCCCATTTCCTGCACCTGGATTATGAAAGCAAGTGCTCAAACCTCCACGGGCACAATTGGATCATCACCGTCACCGTACAGAGCGAGACCCTGGACAAGAATGGCATGGTGGTGGATTTCAGCAAAATCAAGGAGACCGTGAATCAGTTCGACCACCACCTCATCAATGATGTGCTGGGAGACCTGAATCCTACGGCCGAGAATATGGCCAAGTGGATCTGCGACCACATTCCCCGCTGCATCCGGGTATCTGTGCAGGAAACGGAAGGAAATGTGGCAACCTATGAGAAGTAAGTACGCCTTTGATGACGGCCTGTTCCACATCACCGAGATTTTTGACAGCATCGACGGCGAAGGGAAAAGGACCGGTTTCATGGCCACCTTCGTCCGCCTGGCAGGCTGCAATCTCCGGTGCAATTACTGCGACACCGCCTATTCCCTGTCCCTGGCGGATACGGAAGAAGCCCTTACGGAGGAAGCACTGCTGGAGAGGATCCGCCGATTTCCCTGGAAGCGGATTACCCTGACCGGCGGCGAGCCTATGCTCCATCCCCTGCACCATCTCTGTGAAGTCCTGGGAGAAGAGGGCTATGACATCAATATAGAAACAAACGGCGCCGTTCCTCTGTGGCGGGAGCGGCCGGCAGGGGTCTTTTATACCATGGATTTCAAATGCACCGGAAGCGGCATGAAATCCTATATGAATCGGGATAACTTCAAACTCCTGGGCCCGGAGGACGTGCTGAAATTCGTGGTCAGCTCCGTCGGAGACATGGAGGAAATGAAGGAAATCGTGGAAAAAGATTTCCAGAGACCCGATCATCCCCAGTTCTTCGTGAGTCCCGTGTGGGGGCGTATCGAACCATCGGAACTGGTGGACTTTGTAAGAAATAACAGGCTGCAGGAAGTACGGGTCCAGGTGCAGCTCCATAAGATCATCTGGGACCCTGACAGGAGAGGCGTTTAATTATGGATATGGAAAAACTGGAACAGGCAGCCCGGCTCATCATCGAAGCCGTGGGGGATGACCCAAACCGGGAAGGACTGCAGGAGACACCGAAACGGTTCGCGGACATGATGGCAGAACAGTTCGCCTATACCGGCGTGTCCAATGAAGACATTGCCAAAGAATTTGAAAAAACCTTTGCCACCCCGGAAAATGACATGGTGGTGGTGAAGGATATTCCCATCTTTTCCCACTGCGAACACCACATTGCCCTCATGTACAACATGAAGGCCGCTGTGGGCTACATTCCCCATGGCCGGGTCATCGGGCTGTCCAAGATTGCCCGCATCGCCGATGCGGTGTCCAAGCGGTTCCAGATCCAGGAACGGATTGGCACGGATATCCGGGACGTCATGAAACTGGTGACGAAATCGGAGGATGTCATCGTCTACATCGAAGGAGAGCACTCCTGTATGACTGCCCGGGGCATCAAGAAACCCGGTACCAGGACAAGAACCATCGCCTCCTCCGGCGCCTTCAAAAAGGACGGAGAACTGAGAAAAGAGTTCATGGAACTGGCGGGGAAATAAAAAGTAAGATCGAGATGGAGACCGAGATCGAGAAGATCAGCGGCTTCGCCGCAGGAATCGAAAGTGCCGTACCGGAAAGGGCGGCACTTTTTCAGATTCGGGGATGATTATGGGTAGAGTCATTTCGGCGGGGCTGCCAGGGAAGCGCTGATTAAATCGTTGGCAGATTTTATTCTTGGATTTTTATGCAATGCAAGGAATAATCCGACGCGAAGCGGCTGTTCCGCTCAAGGCTCACTGCTCAAAGTTCGTCCCGTACTCATGCAAAATTGCAAAAAATATAAAAAATTTGCGGCGCTATATAATTTGTGCGCTGCACCACCATTCCTGATTCCTGATTTTCACCCACTAACCCACCAACCCACTAACCCACTATCTCACTATTTCACTATTTCCGGAGGTCCTATGAACTACAAGAATATCCTTCTCCTGGCCGCCCTGGCAGCGGCCATTCCTTTTGCTCCCATGGAAGCGGAAGATAAGATTTCCCCGGACTATACCATGGAAATCGAAGACCAGGGCCGGCTGGAACAGTTTTACCGCATGAACGGTCCCTACGAAGTCGAAAGCCAGGTTCTGTCGAAGGGCAGGGAAGAATACGGCGGCTATACCTATACCCTCTGGTATCCGGCTGGCCTTGGCCGTTACCGCAGCTGGCCCCTGGTGATCTGCCTCAATGGTACCGGCGGCTCTGCGGAAAACGATGAACCCCTCTATGAACATCTGGCGTCCTGGGGGTTCCTGGTCCTGGGAAACAGCGATCCCCAGACCGGTCCCGGGTGGTCCGGGGAATATGGAATCCGGCAGATGCTGCTCCTGAACGGGACCAAAGGAAGCTTTCTCTACGGCAAAGTGGATACAAAACATATCGGAATCATCGGTTATTCCCAGGGCGGCGCCGGCGCCTGGCACGCTCTGGACAGGGACCATGGCAGCGCTTACACCGCCATGGCCACGGTGTCGGCGGTGACGAAGTCCATCAGCCGCCGCCTGAAACTGGACAACTGGCTCTATGATACGGGAAAAGCGAAAATCCCGGTGTTCATGGTTTCCGGGAACGGCATCCTGGACCGGGACTTTATTTCTCCGCTTAAAGAGATGAATGAAAACTTTGATGCCATGACCCAGGCACCCTACGCGGCCATGGGACGGAGGAAACATACGGACCACCTGGATATCCAGCGGGATGCCGATGCCTATCTCACAGCCTTCTTCTGCTGGCAGCTGAAAGGGGACCTCCGGGGCCATGAAATTTTCACCGGTCCCCATGCCGAATTAAAGGAAAATCGGGGCTGGGAACATGTGAGGATTAAAGAGTGAAACCCCGAGGACATGGGCGGTTAGCGTGCCGGTGGATAGAGACCTTCATGCGGGGGCTTCCCTGGCTGCCGGCTTTTAGCAACTGGGAAAGCTGGCCGGCCTACGGCATGAATGACTGGCGGCGACATCGAGTAGGAGGCGCCGCAGGCTGGTCAGTCTTCCTAACTGCTAGAAGCTAGAAGCTAGAAGCCCCATGCTAATGACTCTATCCATCAGCATACTAACCTGCTATCCCACCAATCCACTCTTTCCTTCCCCTCTTGTGGTATAATAAATTAGATTGTATGTCCAATTTGCGGCGGCTGTGGGAGAATGGCCGCCAAAGAGGACAGATTTTACTACAGGAGTGTTATATATGAAAAATTCTGATATCCGTCGCGAGCGGCCGCAGAAGAAATCCTCCTTTTTCAAAAGGGTTCTTATTTTCCTGCTGGTCATCGTGATGATTGCCGGAGCCGGTGCGGCGGCGGGGTTCTTTGTGTCCGTATCCCGGCACCTGCCGGACGTGACGGCCAATATCCAGCCTAACGCTTCCTCCCGCATCTATGATGACAGGGGACGGCTCATTACCACGGTGCATGCAGAGGAAAACCGCATCCCCGTGCCTATCACCCAGGTTCCGCAGAACCTGCAGAATGCCTTTGTGGCAGCAGAAGATGTGCGCTTCTATGAACACCACGGCATAGACCCCCGGGGCATTCTCCGCGCCGTGTGGTCCAATGTGATTACCCACAACGCCACCGGCCAGGGCGGTTCCACCATTACCCAGCAGCTGGCAAGAAATGCCTTCCTTACCCAGGAACAGACCCTGAAGAGAAAACTGCTGGAAGTGGTACTGGCTCTGCAGATTGAAAACAAGTACACCAAGAAACAGATCCTGGAAATGTACATGAACCAGATTTACTTCGGCCAGGGATGCTATGGCATCCAGACAGCGTCCAAGGTGTACTTCGGCAAAGACGTGAAAGATCTCACCCTGCCCCAGTGTGCTATGCTGGCCGGACTTCCGAACAGCCCGAACTACTACTCCCCCTTCCGGAGCCTGGAAGCGGCCAAGTACCGCCAGGGTATCGTACTGGACCAGATGGCCAAGTACGGCTATATTTCCCAGGCCGATGCAGAGGCTGCCAAGAAAGCGGATCTCCACCTGGCAAAGCCCCAGACCAATAAAGGCACCGACAGCACCGCTTCCTATTTCATCAGCTATGTCATCCAGACGATAAGTGATAAATATGATTCTGACGCCATCTACAAAGAAGGGCTCCAGGTATACACCACCCTGGACCTGGATATGCAGAAGGAAGCAGAAAAGACGCTGAAAGCGGACCTGCCGAAGGGAAATAAGGACTCCAAGGGACTCACCCAGCCCCAGGGCGCTCTCATGACCATTGAAGTAGGTACCGGCCATATTAAAGCCATGGTTGGCGGACGGGGCGAAGACCATTTCAACCGTGCCACCCAGATGGTTCGTCAGCCGGGCTCTTCTTTCAAGCCCTTCGTATACCTCACGGCCTTTGAAAACAAATTCAGCCCCTACGACACCGTAAGTAATGAAAAGAAGACCTACGGCGGCGGATGGACTCCGAAGAACTACGGCGGCACCTCCGGTGGACAGGTCACACTGGAAGAGGCCCTCGTTCACTCCATGAACATCCCCACCATTGACCTGGCCAATAAAGTGGGTATGAAGAAAATCCTGGACACCGCAGAAGCCTGCGGTATTTCCACCCTCGTAAAGACAGGCAAGAAGAACGACGATAACCTGGCAGCCTCCATCGGCGGCCTGACCAACGGCGTTTCCGTCTACGATATGGCCAAGGCCTACAGCGTCTTCGCCAACGGCGGCAAGCTCATCGAACCGACGGCCATCATGAAAGTGGTGGATCGGAACGGCAACGTCCTGGAAGACCATTCCGGCAAACAGGAAGGCAAGCAGGTGGTCAGTGAAAATGCGGTGTACCGCCTCACCAGCATCCTGGAAGAGGTTATTTCCCGGGGCACCGGCGGCAACGCTTACATTGGCCGTACCGCAGCCGGTAAGACAGGTACCACCGATGATGAACACGATGCATGGTTCGTGGGCTATACCCCTGAACTGGTCACCGCCGTCTGGATTGGCGATGATACATCCACCAACGCCGGTTACACCGGCGGCACCATCCCTGCCGCTATCTGGAGGGACTTCATGAAACAGGCCCTTACCGCCTATAAGACAAAGAGCTTCGACATCCCCCAGGCAGTGAGAGAAGAAAATGCAAGAGCCCAGGCCGCCCAGGCTGCCCAGGCCGCAAAAGCAAAGAAACAGGAAGAAACGAAGAAGAAGGACGATAAAGCCGCCCAGGCCAATAAGGTCGCAGGAAATAAACTCCTGGACCGCATTACCGGCAAGGATACGGCTAAGCCTTCAGAGGCGGACAACAATAAGACCAACTGATCAGTGGCAATAAAAAACAGCAGCACCCATTATGGGGCTGCTGTTTTTTAATAAGATTTGAATTGTGTGAAACATTGAGGCCTCGCGGAGAAGCCGCAGGCGAGACATTAGACAGTCAGACGGTCAGACGTCAGACATGCTCAAGGTTACGCCGGGGCGAGCAGCTGGTATCCGGTAGTTGGGGTTATTGCGGCTCCGCCGCAATCCATCCTGAGGCTTTGCCTCGGCCCTTCTCCAAGGGCCTGCATTCTGATGGCTATCTTACATATTATGGATATCGGTAAGCATGTGCCCTTAGAGAAGGGGGCAGCCCGAAGGGCGGGGATGGATGGATCCGTCTCAAAGAGGCGGAATCTGCGAATCCGATAAATTCAGCGCTGCTCCATGGATCCATGGCGGCGTTACGATAAAACAGTTATTTTAAAGACTATATCCTTTTTGCTTTCATATTATAATTTTATTAAATAAACTATTTCCGCCCCAAAACATCCCCATAAAATTTTTTTCATCCCGATATTTATAGTGAGGGGGCAAAGGCCCCTGTGTGATCAGAAAGGGATGGTTATGATGGATATGGTTATGAATGGATCCGTGGATTGGGCAGGCCTCCTGTCCTACTGGCTGGGAATGATTTTCTACGCGCCCTGGGAAGGACTGTACGACCTGCTTCCCTGGCATGAGGCCCTTTCTGCCTGGCGATTGGACTTCATGCATGATTTCATCACCGGAAGCCTTTTCCCCTTCATTGGTTTCCTGGCTGCCTGGATTGGGATGAGTATGATTTTTGGACCTTTTATGGGCTCCATGGCGGCGGTCCTTCTGGCAGGAATTTCTCTTTTCCAGGCCATGCCCGGCGCATCGGACTGGGAAATACTCTTTTCCCTTTTGAAGAAGATCCTTGGCTTCTATGTCTGTGTGGCACTGGGGCTGGCGCCCTATGTGATACCGCCGGTCCTTACTGTGCTCACTGCATTTTCCCTGAAGCAGGGAGTTGTCCGTGTCCTGGCAGGAAGACCGTGGAAGAGGCTCCATGATACAGGAAGATAAGAAAATGGTATCTGCCTCGGATATTGGCCCATGGCACCTCTTAAAGACGAAGCGGCAGGTAAAACCAAAAGATTTCCCGTGATAGGAAATCTTTTGGTTTTACTTTGTCTTTTTATTTCTTCCCCAGGTTACGGAAGAGCATTTCTACGAATTTCTCGGCATCCGCATTCAGGGCGACCTTTGCGGTGATGGGGTCCCGGAATTTCTTTGTGTTGTGGAAGTCTGCCACCATGCGGCCGTCGCAGGGACCGCCATAGGTATCAATGTCCACGTTGGCGTCCGCCAGTTCCGTGATGACCGTGGGGTCGATGAGGTAAGCGATGGCCAGGGCGTCGTGGATGGGCGCCCGGTCATTGTCGTAGCGGTAGAGGAGAGTGGAGGCCACAGTACCCGGTGTGTGGCGGAGCTGGAAGTTATGCTCCGACACATCGTTCACTTTGAGGTTATCGATCCGCTTCTGCACCATGGTGGAGGCGAAGATGGCTTCCGGCGTGCCCAGGTCATGGAGTTCCTGATTCTGCTCTTCGGTGATGCAGGCCCGCCAGGTGGCATCCAGGGGGAGGATGATCTTGGGAATGGGGGAGTCCATCACGATTTTGGCGGCTTCCGGATCGGCGTAGAAATTGAATTCCGCAGCGGCGCTGGCGTTGGCACCGGTGTGGCCGCCGCCCATGATGACCATTTCTTTGATTTTTCCGGCAATCTTCGGCTCGATGCGAAGGGCCATGGCAATGTTGGTGAGGGGGCCTACGGAGGCCAGGGAGATGTCACCGTCCGACTCCATGAATTTTTTGACCAGGAAAAAGACGGCGTGTTCCTTCTCGGCGGTAATGCGGGCTTCCGGAAGGGGCAGGAAATCGCCGTGGCAGTCATTCAGGGTAACCCGGGGGAGCCCCGGCTTCCTTCCGGGGATTTCATTGCAGAATATGGGATTCTCGCAGCCCCGGTACACGGGGACCTTTGATTTCATGAACTGTACCACCCGCAGGGCATTTTCCGTAGTTTTGGGGACGATGCGGTTTCCGTTCACCGTAGTAATGGCCAGGAGGTCGATGGATGGATCTTTCATGGCCAGCATGATGGCGATGGCGTCGTCGGAACCGGGGTCACAGTCGAGGATTACTTTTTTTGCCAATTTCATTTCTCCTTAGATCGTAAAAATATAGGATGCGGTCATGTCGACCAGAAGCATGATGAAGAGAAGGGGCGCCGTCCGTTTTGCCAGGCGGATAGGCGTGATGCCGGCGGTACCGGCGATGGCGATGAGGGCACCGCACACCGGGGAAGAAGCCCGGCCAATGGAAGTGGCCAGCTCCATCGGGAGAAGCAGGGTAAGGGTGGGGACACCCAGTTTGGCTGCCACCGCCGGAGTGAGGGGACCGAAGGCAAAGAAGGGAGCGGCCCCGCTGCCCATGATGATGGCGAAGAGATAGGTAATGGCGGTAAGAAGAATCATAATAATCACCGCGGCTCCCTGCATGTCGGAAATCATATTGGTAAATATGGTGATGCCGCCCAGGATCTTGATGCCCTCTGCGAAGACGGAGGCAGAGATGATAATGGATACCACGGAAACGAAGACATTGGCCATGCCCTTCAGGATGACCGCCATGTCGGCGGGAATGGCACTCCTGTCTTTCCGGCGGATGAATTCACAGAGGAAAGTGAATGCAAATCCGATGAAGTTGGCGGTGATGACGTCTATTTTTGTGGAAGGAATGAAGTAGTCCGCAAAAACGATGACCAGGGGAATGAGGGGAAGGAAAATGTAGAAGAAAGGAACATCAGGGTTCTCAATTTCCTGTGTTTCCGATACGTCCCCTTCTTCCTCGGCATGGAGGCGGTCCTTTCGGTCAAAGTACCGGTAGTAGAAAGGAATGAGGACAGCGGTGACGAGGATGATGGCCAGGGCTGCCTTGGACTGGTAGTCCAGAAACATTTCCACCACGTTCATCTGGGCCACGGTGGACATGAAGAGGGTACTGCCGTCGTTGGGGCCGTAGTCCAGGCAGAGCAGGGCCAGCACCGATGCCGCGGTAATGGGCCGGATGCCCAGGGCCATGAATACGGGAAATACGGTGGCCAGCATGAGAACGGCGAGGCTGGCCTGGCTCGTGAGGACCAGCTTCAGGCACATGCCTACGAGGTAAAAGGCGGAAAGAAGGAGGTACTTGTTTCGGATGCCCCCAAGAACATGGCTGGCGGTGAAGGCGAGCTTCGTGGATGCGCCGATGTGCTTCATGTAGGTGGCATAGCCGGTGACCACCATGATCAGGGTGCCGATGCCGGCAATGTTCTTCTTGAAGGTGGCTGTGAGGAAGCCGAAGGTGTCAAGGAACACATTCCCCAGGGATCCCTTGGGCAGGATCGGGGTGCCCGTCAAAAGGCTGGCGGCCATGAGAATCACGATGCCCGAAGCAAAAAACACGAAAATGGCATTATACTTCTTCAGTATAAGCCGGGCCACCACCACGGCGAAAAGGATGGTAAGGCCAATGAGAAACCAGTCAAACATGAAAGCCTCCTGCATAAAAAAAGACGGTCAATTGCCGTCATTATATCGTTACGGTCAATTGCCGTCAATGGGGGAGTGCTGCTTCACAGGAAAAAGCAGAATTGAGAGCTGAAGCTCCGCCGCAGAGTTTTGCGTGCATTTGCGTGCAGATGGATAGAGTCACTCCCATGGGGCTTCTAGCTCCTGGCTCTTAGCTGTTAGGAAAACTCGGTGGCCTACGGCATGAATGACCGGCGGAAACATCAGATGGTAAATGCCGAAGGCGAATCAGTTTTCCTGACAGCTAACAGCTAGAAGCTAGAAGCCCCCACGTGAATGACTCTACCCGTAAGCTACGCCACGCAGCGGATGTCTGGCTTCAGGGTCCGGAGGACCTGAAGATCTCGATCTCGGCCTCAATCTCGATCTTTCCACTGACTCACTAATCCACTATTCCCCAATCCACACGATCCGTCCGCCCTGCTGTTCATAGAGGCGGTGGGAGATGGAGAGGACCGTGCGCTTTGAAGACGCCCGGTCCAGGGCGGCCATGACCCGTTTCTCGGTGAGGGAGTCCAGGCTGGCGGTCATTTCATCCAGCAGCAGGAGGGGCGGGTTGAAGACCAGGGCCCGGGCAATGGCGAGGAGCTGGAATTCGCCCTGGGAGAAAAGCCCTTCTCTGCAGGGGGTGTCCAACTGTTCCGGGAGGCTCATGCAGGTGTCGTAGAGCCCTGCCAGACGGAGGGCTCTTTCCATGTCTTCTTCGGTGACCCGGGAATCGCCCAGGGTAATCTGGTCTTTCACGGTGCCCCGGACCATGGGGTAGGACTGGCTGACAATGCCGAATGTTTTTTGCCGGTCTTCCGGCGGGATAGCGGCAGGGGACCGGCCGAAGACGGCGATGCTGCCGCCGGTGGGTTCATAGAGGCCGCAGATGAGCTTGAAGAGGGTGGTCTTGCCGCTGCCGGTGCGGCCGGCAATGGTGATTTTTTCACCGGCCTTGGCGGTGAGGGAGAAATCATGGAACAGGGGATGGTCCCCCTCATAGGCAAAGGACATGTGGGAAATGGAAAGGGGAAGGGCCCCTGTTTCTCTGGGGGACGTTTCGGTGGTTTCCATTTCCTTTTCACCCAGAAATTCCCGGATTCGATGGGCTCCGGCCATGGCGGACTGGATGTTTTCGATTTCCATGCCCATGCTCTGGAGGGGGGAGAAGACTTTGTCCACGTAAGCAATGAGGGCGGCAGCAGTGCCGGCGGTCATGCCAAAGAGGGCGGTGAAATCGGTGCCGCTGACGGAGAGAATGCACATGAGGGCGATGAGGAGGGCGCTGGTGGTGAGGATGATGGGGGAATAGATGGAGTCGTAGAAGTTTGTTTTCTCCATGGCGGAAAAGCTCCTGCGGATGGAGGCACCGTAGCGGCGTTCCATGAAATCTTCACATCCCGCAAGGCGGATGGTGCGGATGGTATGCATGGTTTCCGGAATAATTTCATTGGTTCCGGCCACGGCTTTCCGGTTCTCCACCTGGGCCGCCAGCATGCGTTTCTGGAAAGCCCTGGTGAGGAGGAAGAGAAGTGGCAGGGCGATGAGGAGGAGCAGGAAAAGTCCCCGGCTCAGGAAGAATACGGTGATGAGGATGGAAATAATTTTCAGTGCGTCGGCGGCCATGCTGATGATGCCGGAGTCGAAGAGGTCTTCTATGGTGTCCACGTCATTGACAAAGAGGGAAGCCACGGCGCCTCCTTCGTGGGTGGTGTAGTAGGCTGCGGGAAGGCGGGAGAGTTTATCCGCCATCACGGTGCGGATATGGTGGGTCACTTTCTGGCCGAATACGGTGATATAGGATTCCTTCGCCGAATCGGCGAGGCCCGACAGGGCGGTGAGGCCGAAGTACAGAAGACCCAGGAAGAGCAGTCCCCTTGCGGTGGCGCTGCCGGCGGTGAGGCTGTCGATGGCCTGCTGGAGAATCAGGGGCGGCAGGACGCCCAGTACCAGGGACACCAGGATGACTGCCAGGAGGCAGGCCGTGAGCCGGGGGCCCATGGCAGCGGCGGACAGGATGATGCCTTTCAATGTGTGACCGGATGGTTTCATGATGACTCCTTTGAGAAATAGTGAATTTGGTGGGTTAGTGGGATAGTGAGTTAGTGGGTCAGCGGCTTCGCCGCGGGCTTTGAGCCTTGTGCTGTACAGCCGTTATGTGGCTGGGCGTGTTTACGGGTTGGGTCATTCGTGCGGGGCTTTTAGCTGCTAGCGGCTAGCTTCCAGGGAAGCTGATCCGCCTGCGGCTAATGAGTAGCTAGTGGCTGGTATCTGGTAGCTCGGGTACCAGTTGCTTCGCAGCAACCCACCCACCGCTAACGCGGTCCCCCCTCCCTTGCAAGCAAGGGAGGGTTAACTCTTTCCGGCGTAGCCGCGGGGCTCTCAACTCTCAAAACTCAATTCTATTATTTATTCTGCAGGCTGTACATTTTTCGGTAATCTTTATTTGTCTTCATCAGCTTCTCATGGGTGGAGGTGTCCACCTTTCCTTCCGGCCCCACCCAGAGGACCTGGGAGAGGGAAGGGAAGAAGCGAAGGCGATGGGAGATGAGAATGACCATGGACTCCTTGAGGAGGGGACGAAGACGGGTAAGAATATGGTCTTCGGTGGTGTAGTCCACGGCGGAGAAGGGATCATCCAGAATGAGGAGGGGCCGGCGGTGGTACAGGGTCCTGGCCAGGGCGATGCGGGCCTGCTGGCCTCCGGAGAGGCGGATACCTCCTTCTCCGATGGCCGTATGGATGCCTTCAGGGAAGGAAGCAATGTCCTTTTCCAGGTCCGCTGCCCGGAGGACTTCCTCCAGGTTTCCCGGTTTTCCGAGTCGAATATTGTCTTCTATGGTAGCGGAAAGGAGTTCCGGGTCATGGCCCATGTAGGAAACCAGTCCTGCCGGGGCGATTTCTTTCCCCAGTTCCCTGCCGCCCCAGGTGATGGAACCGGTATAGGGGGATTCGGCGAGAAACAGGCGGCCCAGGGTAGATTTTCCGGAGGCCACTTTCCCGGTGACCCCGATGATTTCTCCGGGCTTCGCGGTGAGGGAGAAATTACGGATCACCGGCTTTTCACCGCCGGGGTAGGTGAAGCTCACATCCCGGACGTCCAGTTCCGCCGGGGATTCGGCATGGAGTCCTTTTTCCGGAATATCCGACAGGTACCCGTGAATCCGGGCCCAGGAGACTTCTGCCTTCTGCACGGCATTGAACAGGTGGGCCGCATGGGAGGATTTCACGGCCAGGTGGGTGAAACAGGAGAGAAAGGTGGCGAAGGCAGCGATGTTCCAGTCCGTCCAGCCACTGCCCATGACGTTTTTCCCGCCCAGCCAGAGAATGAAGATGGCGCCGGTCATGGCGATGACCTGGTATAGAGGTTCCATGGTATTCTCCCAGAGGTTGGAGCGAATCATTTTCTTTTCATAGCCCTCCAGGTTTTCCTCGTACCGGCTGTTCTGTGCCTTTTCTTCCCCAAAGATACGGTAGGTGAGGGCATTTCCGATGCGGTCTACCGTGGCGGAAGACAGGCGGCCGGCGGATTCCTTGGACAGCCTTCCGGCGGTGGTGATAACCTTTTTCAGCTTTCCCGCCAGGATATAGGCGGCCGGCGGGAAGAGGAGCACCAGCACCGTGAGGCGCCAGTCATAGTAAAGAAGCATGGCTGTATAGGCCACCATGACGACGCCGGTGTCGAAGATTTCCGTGGTAAATTTCCGCATGCCCTCTACGCAGGCATCCACGTCGGATATGACCCGGGTCATAAGACTGCCGGTTCCTTTCTCCAGCAGTTTCTTTCGGGGGAGCCGGATGAGGTGGCGGTAAATGACCTGCTTCATGAGGAGGCTCGTTTCATTGGCAAACCGCCGCACATAGAGCCGCTTTACATAGCGCATGGCCTGTACAAAAAATATGGAAAGCACGTAGGCCAGGGAGAGGAGGACCAGGTCCTTCGCCGCCCGGCTGCCGCCTAAGATGTCGGCAATATGCTGGGCCAGCTGTCTTTCGAACCAGGGCGCCAGCACGAGTCCCACGTTGTACAGAAGGCCGCTCACCGTGGTGATGGCCAGCACTTTTTTCTCTCTCAGGAAATAATAGGCCACCCGGTGGGGGCCCGGTTTTTTGTCCATGGGGTTCACTTCCTTTTCGGGTATTTGCTTTCATTATAAAACGGGATACAGGGGGCATGTCGTAAAGAATTGATAAATAAATTGTGGGAGAGGGAAAGATTTGAGAGTTGAGAGTTGAGAGTTGAGAATTGAGGTCCAGCGGCTTCGCCGCAGTATGGATTAGCGGGGACATTAGACAAATCATCTGCGCTGCAGATTCCACCTCTGTGAGGCGGATCCATCCCCTGCCCTTCGGGCCGCCGCCGTTTGGCGTAAAAGGAAGGCGCTTTGATGGGCAGGCTAAGCGCCTTTTGTATTCAGGCCAAACTTGGAGGTCCTATACAGGACCTCCATCTCCAAGGGGGCACGCTTTTAACGGTTGCCTCGATAGAAGGGGTAATGGGTAATGTTCCATGTAAAATAATCCGTACCCATGCAGGCCCTTAGAGAAGGGCCGCGGCAAAGCCGCAGGATGGATGCCGCGAAGCGGCTGATTCTCTGTGAGCGGTAAGCTGACAGCTGTAAGCATTCAAGTGGCTGAGATGGCGTGCACACGTATGGGGGTTTCTGGCTGCTAGCTTTTAGCTGTTAGGAAAACTCTACAGCCTGCGGCGCTTCCTGCCTGGTATGGCCGTCACTCATTCATGCCGTAGGCTGTAGAGCTTTCCTGGGAGCTAGAAGCTAATAGCCAGGAGCTCCGCTCCAGTGACTCTACCCGCCAGCCTGCCTTACAGAAATAATCTGTCCGCCAGGAAATAGCCCAGGGAGACGAAGAGGAGTCCTCCTGCCAGCTGGAGGAAGAGGTAGAAAAATCCCTCCACCGGATTTCCGCCGAGAAAGAACTGCATGGTCTCATTCATGAAGGAGGAAAAGGTGGTGAGTCCCCCCAGGTAGCCTGTGATGAGGAGCGCCGCGGCGCCGGGAATGGGGTAGACCCTTGTCAGGAGGACGCCCAGAAGGCCGATGAAGAAGGAACCGGCACTGTTCACCGCCAGGGTGCCGTAGGGAAAGAAGGGGCCCGCCAGTTTGGTGAGAAGCAGGGTGGCCCCATACCGGGAAAGGGCGCCCAGGGCGCCGCCGATAGCAACAAGTAGAGGAAATACGTAAGATGGCATGGGAATAGTCCTTTCTGAAAATAAGGGGGGTGCCGGTGGCTCGTGTCACTGGCGCGGGGCTTTTGGCGGTTAGCTGTCAGCAGCCGGAAAAGCAGGACCGCCGTGGCACGGAGGTAAAGGTCTCTTTCAGGAACAAAAAAAGACTCCTGTCCCTAAAAGAACAGGAGTCATCATCTCGAATGAGCTTGCGGCTTCGCCGCGGCGAACTCCATCGCCGTTTTGCAAATGAATTATAGCACGGGGAAAATGGAGGGTCAAGGGTAAGGGCAGTGGTGAATACTTGAATTTCACTGGTATGAATTGATTATCGCCATAGCCTTGAGCTTTGAGCCTTGTGCCTTGAGCTGGCCAGCCTGCGGCGCTGGCGTGGCTGGGGGTACGTGCGAACGGGCGGGGGCTTCTAGCTGCTAGCTTTTAGCTGTTAGGAAAGCTCTACCGCCTACGGCATGAATGACTGGCGGCGACATCGAGTAGGAGGCGCCGCAGGCTGGTCAGTCTTCCTAACTGCTAGAAGCTAGAAGCCCCATGCTAATGACTCTATCCATCAGCATGCAAATCCGCCGCAAAGCGGCTATCCGGTTCAAGGCCCTGTCCGAAGGACCTGCTCTCCTCGATCTCTGCCTCGATTTCAATCTGCTCACTGTTCCTCTATCATACTAAAATCTCCTTTTCCCCCTTTACAAACGGCACCAAGGCATGTATACTATTTCCAACTTCAGATTTTGAATACAGCTTCACAGCACAGAAAAGACGAAGAACGGAAGCGAGTGAATCGGTTTCCTTGCAGAGAGCTGCCGGATGGTGAAAGGCAGCAGGAGGTCCTCACAGAGTCGTCCGGGAGTTCCGTATCTGAACAGAGTAGGATATGGCGAGTGGCATCGTTAGGGGCCTTAGAGTATAGTGCGAGGTGGTACCGCGTAGGTGTTACGCCCTGGTTGATTTTTATCAATCAGGGCGTTTTTTGCAGTATGGAAGGAAGGTATCCCCTGCCGGTGCTGAGAAACGGATTTCAAAGAGAAAATGATTATTCCAAAGGGGGATCTTATTATGGGTATGTTCAAGAGAAGTCATAAAGTAGTTTTAGCAGGTTTAGCTGCCCTTGCCGTTATGGGCATCATGACAGGCTGCGGTATGTCCGGCGGCGATAAGAAGGCCGCTGCCGCTTCCGGCAATGGCCAGAAGGTAGAGCTGAAAATGGCCTACCAGCTCCCGGCGGAACACCATCTGTCCAAGAGCGTAGAAAAATTTGCAAAAGAAGTCCAGGAACGGTCCAAGGGCCAGATTGAAATCAAGATGTACCCTGCCGGCCAGCTCTACAATGACCAGAACATGAATGACGCCCTCATGAGCGGCGGCCTGGACATCGGTATGAACTCCACCGCCCGGTGGTCCATGGTGGTACCGGCACTGAAGGTACTGGATATGCCATTCGTTCTCACTTCCTACTCCGCCGTAGATAATGCACTGGACGGAGACCTGGGGAAGTCCCTGGACCAGGAAATGGAAAAGAAAGGCGTCCATCCGCTGATCTGGGCTGACTACGGCTACGTACAGTTCTGCAACAACGTGAAGAAAATCGAAAAACCGGAAGATTTCCAGGGCATGAAGATCCGCTCCTACTCCGAAACCTCCGCCGATATCATCCAGGCCCTGGGCGCATCGCCGACGACCATGAGCTCCTCCGAAGTGTACATGGCCATCAAGAACGGCACCATCGATGGCCAGTCCTCCGGCCAGACCGCTATCCTGTCCCGTAAGATTTACGAAGTGGCCAAGTACCTCACCGTCACCAACAACTCCTACGTAGAATTCCTGGTAGCCATGAACGACAACTCCTGGAAGAAACTGACACCGGAACAGCAGAAGATCATCACCGATACGGCCAATGAAATCCGGGATGAAATCCGGAAAGAAACAAAGGCAGAAGATGAACGGTGCCTGAAGGAACTGGAAGCCAAGGGCATGGATGTCTACGTGATTCCGAAGGATGAAATCCATCTGTGGCAGGAAGCTACAGCTCCGGTGGTTGCCAAGTTCGAACAGGAACAGGGTGACTTCGGTAAGAAACTGGTGGATGACTGCCTGAAAGCCAGCGCCGCTGCGAAGAACTAATGGAGATCGAGGTCGAGGCCGAGATCGAGGTGGCCGGCCTGCGGCTTGTACGGCTGGGCGTACGTGCGAACGGGCGGGGGCTTTGAGCCTTCAGCCTTGAGCCTTGAGCTGGTCAGGCCCTTCGGGCCGATTCCATCAGCAGTTTCCTACCTCGGGGGCTCGAGACCTGGCTCCCCCGTGGGGGAGCTGTCTGCGAAGCAGACTGAGGGGTGCATTGGGTGGCAGAGCCACCTGACGGGCTTTCCTGAAAGCTAATAGCTGGAAGCTGGCTGCCCCGCTCCTGATGGTGCTATCCGTAAGCCTGCTAATCTGTGGTGGAATTTAAAAGCTGCGCCGCTCTGTATTCTGATGCGCCGCACCACCATTCCTGATTCCTAATTCCTAACTCACTGTCTCACTGTACAAAGGAGGGCTGTCCTGTGCGTTCTATTTACCATATGTTTGACCGGTTTCTCGGCGTCATCACCAATGCCGCCGCTGCCATAGCGGGGCTTGCCATTTTATTGACAGCCTTCATGATCTGCTATGAAATTATTGCCCGCAGTATTTTCCACCATCCCACGGTATGGGTGATGGAGATTTCCACCTACTGCCTCGTGCTGGCCGGATTCTTCGGCATGGCCTACACCATGCGGAAAAATGGCCATATCTGTGTGGATTTCCTCTATGGAAGGTTCCCGAGGAAAGTGCAGAAGGGGCTGGACATCATTACGTCCATCCTTTCCCTCTTCGTCATGTACGTATGCATGACGGAGTCCACAAACTACATGCTCATGAGCAAGGCCATGGGAGTGGTCTCCCCGTCCCTGCTCCGGGTACCCCTGTGGATTCCCCAGACCTTCATGGTCATCGGTTTTGTGCTGCTTTTCCTGGAAATCATTAACCATCTCCTCGGTGATTTCTTCGCGGATGGAAAGGAGGGTAAATAAATGGTACTGCTCGGATTTGCACTGTTTATTATTTTCCTCCTCATCATCGGCATGCCGGTGGCTTTCACCCTGTCCCTGGCGGGCATCCTGGGTATCATCCAGTTCGTGGACATGTCCACCCTGTCCCAGGTACCGGTCATTGCGTTCAAGACGCTGGACTCCTATGTACTGACTTCCGTGCCCCTCTACATCCTCATGAGCCAGATCATGCTCACCGGACGGGTGGGCAGCGGCCTCTTCGACCTGGGCAGCAAGTGGATGGGCCACCTCCCCGGAGGCCTTGGCATTGCCACCATCTTTGCCTGCGCCATCTTCGCCGCCATTTCCGGTTCCTCCGTGGCCACCGCCGTCACCATCGGTGCCATGGCCATTCCGGAAATGCTGAAACGGGGCTATGACCGGAAACTGGTGGTGGGCTCCGTGGCTGCCGGCGGCACCCTGGGCATCCTCATCCCGCCGTCCATCCCCATGATTCTGTACGGTACCATTACCGATGAGTCCGTGGGCAAGCTCTTCATGTCCGGCGTCGTACCGGGCGCCCTCCTGACCCTGGCCTTCGTGGCCTACATCGTTTTCGCTTCCTGGAATAAACCGAGAGAAGCGAGAGCCAGCCACGCAGAAAAGATGAAATCCCTCCGGGAAAACATCTGGGGCCTCCTGCTGCCGGTGATCATTATCGGCGGCATTTACACCGGTATCTTCACCCCCACCGAAGCGGCGGCGGTAGGTACGGTGTACGCTCTCATCATTACCTTCTTCGTATACCGCAGCATTACCATCGAAGATATGCCGGCTATCCTCCGCTCCACCATCAAGACCTCCTGCATGATCTTTGCCATCATGGTGGGCGCCATGCTCTTCGGTTACATCCTTACGGTGCTCCAGGTGCCGCAGGCACTCATGTCCCTCGTGACGGAAGGCCACTTCAATAAGTGGATCGTCCTCCTGGGCATCAATATCGTGCTCCTTATCCTGGGCTGCGTACTGGAAACGGTATCCATTATCCTGATCACCCTGCCCATGCTGTACCCCATCATCAAAGCCCTGGGCTTTGACCCCATCTGGTTCAACGTGGTGCTCCTGATCAATATGGAACTGGCCCTCATTACCCCGCCGGTGGGCATGAACCTCTTCGTCATCAAAGGCATCAGCGAAGACAGCACCATCCAGGATATCATCTCCGGCGCCGCTCCCTTTGCGGTCATCATGATTCTGGAAATCGTAGTTCTCTGCTTCATCCCGGGCATTGCCACCTGGCTGCCGTCGGTACTGAAGTAAGATGGTTCTCTAAAGGAGACCGTGAAAGAATCCCTTTCACGGCCTCCTTTTTCTTGTGCTTATGGGTAGAGTCATTGGCACCAGGCCTCCAATAACTAAAAAGAGTTGAGAATTGAGAGTTGAGAGTTGAGGTCCCGCGGCTGTGCCGCAGAATATAAACCTGGCTCCCCCGTCGGGGGAACTGTCTGCGAAGCAGACTGAGGGGGGCATTTGCGGCGAAGCGCCAATCGCACAGCCAATCGTCATCTGGCCAACTCAATGCCCAAGGCTAAAGGCTAAAGGCTCAAGGCCCCATGTAAATGCTATAATAAGGTTAAGTGTACGTTTAATTTTCACAAGGAGGCGCTATGATGGAAGCAACCTGCGTGGGCTACATGGATTCTCCTATGGGGGTTATCCGCATGGAGGCCAGCGATACAGCCATCCGGCGGGTGGACCTGGTGGAGAAGAAAGGGGAATCCCGGGAAAATGAAATCATCCGGAAATGCCGGACAGAACTGGAAGACTATTTCCAGGGCGAAAGGAAGACCTTCGACATTCCCCTGGCGCCGGAAGGAACGGCGTGGCAGGAAAGGGTGTGGAAGATTCTGGAAACCATTCCCTACGGTACCACCACGTCCTATGGCATGGTGGCGGCGAAGGCGGGCAATCCCAAAGCCTCCCGGGCCGCCGGTGGTGCCATCCACAATAATCCCATTCTCATCCTTATTCCCTGCCATCGGGTGATCGGAAAAAACGGGAGCCTCACCGGCTTCGGCTCCGGACTGGACAATAAGAGGTATCTGCTGGAGCTGGAAAGCGGCGCTGGCAGGTAGGACTGCCGGCGTGGGACTGGGTGATGGCTGGGAATTGTGCGTACGTGCAGGGCTTCTAGCTGCTAGCTTTTAGCTGTTAGGAAAGCTCAGCAGCCTACGGCGCCATCTCCATTAGCTGATGGTTATCCATGCCGTAGGCTGGCCCGCTTTCCTAGAAGCTAGCAGCTAAAAGCTAGAAGCCCCGCACGTACGCACGCCGTCCAGCCAGTCATTACCCGGCCCGCAGGGCCTGATCAGCTCAATGCTAAAGGCTAAAGGCTCAAGGCCCCATGCCCCGTGCAAATGTTATACTATAGTTAATCATTCATTTATTTTCACAAGGAGGCTGCTATGGATTACACTCGGATTCACACAGACATTGCGAAAGGTATCGAGACCATTACACTGGATTATGGACCTACGCTGAATGCGCTGGACATGACCATGGCCCAGGAGCTGGCGGATGCACTGGAAGCGGCGGAAGCGGACAGGGCGGTGAAAGTCATCGTCCTCACCGGCGCCGGCCGGGCCTTTTCGGCGGGCGGGGACATCCGGTACATGAAGGCCCACTGCGATGAACCGGACTTCTCAAAGAAATCCATGGCTCCCCTGGCGGGAAAGCTTTCGGAAATCGTGCTATACATGAAGAAAATGTCGAAGATCATCATCTGTGCCGTGGCGGGAGCCGCTGCCGGCGGGGCGGCGAACCTGGCCTTTGCCTGCGATTTCATATACGCTGCGGATAATGCGAAGTTCCTCCAGGCCTTTGTGGGTATCGGCCTCTGCCCGGACACCGGCGGCGTATACTTCCTGCCCCGCATGGTGGGAAGCCATCGGGCCTTCGACATGTTCGTTACCGGCCGCCCCGTTTCCGCCAAAGAAGCGCTGGAAATCGGCCTCGCGAAAGAAGTGACCACGAAGGAAGAACTCATGCCCAAAGTCATGGCCTTTGCCGAAAAACTGACGGAAGGGCCCCTCCTGGCCTATGGCAATATGAAGAAGCTCATGTTCGCCAGCCTGTACAAGGGCTTTGAAGATTACATGAAGGACGAAGCGGTATACCTGGCCCAGTGTTCCGGCAGCGAAGATTTCAAAGAAGGCATCACGGCGTTCCTGGAAAAGAGAAAGGCCGAATTTAAAGGAAAGTAATGGGGATGGTATGGTTGTGGGTAGAGTCACCGGAGCGGAGCTTCTAGCTTCTAGCGGCTGGCAGCCAGGAAAGCTGATTCGCCTACGGCGCCAGACCTGCTGGTTCTAAGGCTTTTCATGCCGTAGGCTGGCCAGTTTTCCTAACAGCTAAAAGCTGGCAGCCCTGTGCCAGTGACTCTTACCCAAAGCATGCCAAACCGCGGCGAAGCCGGGACCTCAACGCTCAACTCTCAAAACTCAACTCTTTTTTATTCAGGAGTCCATGATGAACAGATTTACATCCTTTACTGCCGGTCCCCTTTCTGTTACGGTGTACGGGAAAGCGGGGGCGGAGTCCATCATTTATATTCCCCAGCCGGAACCGGTGACGGAGAAAGTGTCTTTCCTTACCGATGAATTCCCGGTGCTCCTTGCGTCGGTGGACGGCATGGACTGGAACGGGGACCTCTCCCCCTGGCCGGCACCGAAGGTTTTCCGGGGAGAAGAGGACTTCTCCGGCGGCGCTGATGGGTTCGCCGATTTCCTGGAACAGGAAGTATTCCCCAGGGAGAGTACCTTTTCCGAAAAGCCCCTTCACCGCATGATGGCAGGCATCTCCATGTCCGGCCTCTTTGCCCTCTACATGGGTACGAGAAAGGGCAGCCTGGAAGCCATCGCTTCCATTTCCGGTTCCCTCTGGTTCGATGGATTCGTGGACTACATGAAGACCCACGGCCTTTCGAAATTGGTGAAGCGGGTCTACCTGTCTCTGGGGGACAAAGAAAAAAGGACAGGAAATCCCCGGATGGCGAAGGTGGAAGAAGCCACTCTGGCAGTGCAGGATATCCTTGCCGGGGAGGGCATGGATGTCGTGTATCAGGCCAATCGGGGCAACCACTTCGTCCACGGCGACGAACGGCTGGAAGAAGCGGTACGGTACCTGATGACCGGGAAAATGTGGAAGGGTCCGCATAGTGTATAGGGGCCAGGCCTGGATCTAGGCCTGGATCTACAGCGGCTTTGCCGCGTATAAGAGTGCTGCATCCAATGGGTGCGGCACTCTTATTTTTTATGCATACGACAAAGACAGTGACTCCATGGGGCGTAGAGGAGTTGAGAGTTGAGGTCCAGCGGCTTCGCCGCATGAATCCATCAATCCATCCTGCACCTTTGGTGCGCCCCTTCTCTAGGGGCTGCATGCTTAATGGTTATCTCATATATTGAGGAAATCGGTAAGCAAGTGCCCCCTTGGAGAAGGGGGACGGCCAAAGGGCGGGGGATGGATCCGCCTCGAAGAGGCGGGAGCTGCGAAGCAGGGGATACGTACAAATCCCGTTAATCCATCCTGCGCCTTTGGCGCGGCCCTTCTCCAAGGGCCTGCATTCTGGTGGATAACCCCACCTATTGAGAATACCGGTAAGCAAGTGCCCCCTTAGAGATGGAAGTCCTTCGGCCGGGCTCTAAGGTGCTCGCTTAATGGGCAGGCTATGCTCGCAAATGAGCCCGGCTTGGGCATCCTCTGCAGGATGCCCACATAGGACTTCCAAGTTTGGCCTGAATACAAAAGGCGCTTAGCCTGCCCATCAAAGCGCCTTCCTTTTAGGCCAAACGGCGGCAGCCCAAAGGCCGGGGGATGGATTCGCCTCGGAGAGGTGGGATTTACGCTTCACTCTTTGCTCATCACTCCTGATTATCCAGCCCCGTTTCCATGCATGATAATATAGCATACTATAATAGGCCTGCTATGCGTAATAAATATTTGATAAAATCTCAATATATAGTATACTTAAATCTATCCATTAAGGATATAAGTATATTATTTTGGAGGGATTCAAATGGAATTGATTTTGGGGTTTATGGTGCTCCTGGCCTGCCTGTTTATGGGGATCAAGCACGGGGGCATCGGGCTGGCTGTGATTTCCGGCATCGGCCTTATGGTGTATACTTTTATTTTTCACTTCAAACCGGGCTCTCCGCCTATCGGTGTCATGCTGACCATCCTGGCGGTGGTGACCTGCGCCGGTTTCCTGCAGACCTCCGGCGGCCTTACGGTGATGCTGAAGGCGGCGGAACGGTTCCTGCGGAACAATCCGAAACACATTACCATCCTGGCGCCGGTGACCACCTGGTTCCTTACGGTTCTCTGCGGCACGGGCCACGTGGTATATACCATGTTCCCCATTATTTATGATATTTCCATCAAGGAAAATATCCGTCCCGAGCGGCCCATGGCGGTGTCGTCCATTGCTTCCCAGATGGGCATTTCCGCTTCCCCCGTATCGGTGGCTGTGGTGTCTATCGTAGGATTTATGGCAGCGGCGGGATACCAGTATTCCCTGCTCCAGATACTGGCGGTTTCTGTGCCTGCCACCCTGATCGGCGTTCTCTGCGCCGCCTTCATCAGCTACCACAGGGGCAAGGACCTGGCGGACGATGAACGGTTCCAGGAAATGATCCGGGACCCGGAACAGCGGGATTACGTATACGGGGAACAGGAATCCCTGCAGGGAAAGAAGCTGCCCGCCTCCTATTACCGGGCCACCATCATTTTCCTCCTGGGCATCGTATGCATTGCCATCCTGGGGAACTTCCCGGATCTCCTGCCCCACTTTGCGGACGCCAAGGGCAAGATGAAAGCCATTTCCATGACCACCGTTATTCAGATGGTGATGCTCTTCGTTTCTTCCATTATCCTCTTTGCCTGCCATACGAAGGCGAAGGAAGTCGGAAACAGCCAGGTCTTCCGTGCCGGCATTGTGGCCCTGGTCTCTGTATATGGCGTAGCCTGGATGGCGGACACCTACTTTGCCAGCCAGATGGGCGTGCTGAAGGGTTTCCTGGGCTCCGTAGTAACCAACTACCCCTGGGCCTATGCGCTGGTCCTCTTCTTCACCTCGAAGCTGGTAAATTCCCAGGGCGCTGCCGTGGCCATCGTTATGCCGATGGCACTGAAACTGGGCATGGACCCGGTGATGGTCCTGTCCTTCATCCCCGCCTGCTACGGCTACTTCTTCCTGCCCACCTATCCGTCGGACTTGGCGTGCATCGGATTTGACCGGAGCGGCACCACGAGAATCGGGAAATTCGTGCTGAACCATTCCTTCATGCTCCCCGGCCTCACCGGCGTCTTCACCGCCTGCGTGGCAGGCTTCGTCATCGCCCATATCCTTTACTGAGGATATAGGAAAAGCCGTGAAAAAGTAAGAAAACTTTTTCACGGCTTTTTGGATAGAAAAAAGAGTTGAGATTTGAGAGTTGAGAGCCCCGGTTTCGCGGCTATGCCGCATCCATCTGAACTAGTCAACGGAAAGTAGACACTTTTCTCACTTTTTTCATCACTCTGACTT
>ERZ772881.1161-NODE-1161-length-24846-cov-27.431447_pt1 | contig 24846 bp, 17 predicted proteins | sample MGYA00580581_ERZ772881 | MGnify/ENA primary metagenome ERZ772881 (study PRJEB29015, sample SAMEA2737668) | human gut metagenome | biome: human gut; feature: human-associated habitat; material: faeces | place: China | collected 2012 ...
TTGATTAATGATACACTATCGGCGCCGTTGGCTTCTGCTGCCCGCGCCATTTCTGCTATATCTGTAACGTTGGGAGATAGCTTGACGATAAGTGTCTTTTTGTAAGCAGAACGCACTGCTTGTACAACTTCTGATACTCCTTTAGTTGTCACCCCAAATGCCATACCTCCTTGTTTTACATTAGGACAAGAGATGTTTAATTCGATAGCAGGAATTTTGTCAAGTTCATTAATGATCTCTGCAGTCTTTACATAGTCTTCAATGGCTGATCCGGAAACATTCACAATCATGTGGGTCTGAATGTCTTTGATACGGGGATAAATGTGATTTGAGAAATATTCTACACCCTTATTTTGCAGTCCTACAGCGTTTAACATACCGGATGGGGTCTCTGCCATGCGGGGATACGGGTTACCTTCACGTTTGTGAAGAGTAGTACCCTTTACAATGATACCGCCTATTCGCGTTATATCAATAAAATCCGCAAATTCCTCACCATATCCAAATGTACCCGAAGCTGTCATTACTGGGTTCTTCATTTGTAGTTTACCAATGTTTACACTTAAATCTGCCATAATAGTTTATTTATATTGAAAACAGGACCTTCTTTACAAACGCACAAATGCCCCTCTGTGGTGTTTTCAACGCAACAGAGGCAGGCTCCTATGCCACATGCCATTGTATTTTCCAATGATACTTCGCAATTGATATCGTTACCTTTGGCATATTTGGCTACTGCCATCATCATGGGTTTCGGGCCACATGTATAAATCTGCTCGAATTTTATTTTATTCAGTATGGAATGTTGGGTCACATATCCCTTTTCTCCATGGCTGCCGTCTTCGGTTGTAGTATAGACCTCTCCGTAAGCGGCAAAATCTTCTAATTGGAGCAGATCTTTGTTGCTGCGTGCCCCCAAAAGGAATGTTGGTTTACTGCCGTTTTTAGCAAGTTGTTCACCCAAGTAGAGCATAGGGGCAGTCCCTACACCTCCGCCCACTAATAATAGCTTATCAGAAGGCTTTTCGGGCATTGTGAAGCTATTTCCGAGTGGGAGTACTACATTGATAATCTCTCCTCGATTTACTTGCGCAAGACGTTTTGTTCCATCACCTACAAGTTGGATCAGAAACCATACTTCGTTGCGTTGTCTGTCTACATAATTAATAGAAATGGGGCGACGCAGGAAAGTGGTGGGTGAACCATCTATCCGAATTTCCGCAAACTGTCCCGGTAGCATTTCCGGGAGGACGGTCTGAGAGGTCAATTTCAGCAGCACATAGTTGGTATGCAATCTGAGATTCTCAGTTACTGTCAGGTCTAAAATAAATTTTTTCATGTATTGTTGAAAGTAAATTCGTATTCGTCCTGCAAAGATACGGGAAATTGTGCAAACAGTGATTTATCTGTCTTATTTTTCTCCTCTGAATGTCTCATACGTATTATCATCGAAGAAAATTCTTATTTCAGTTATTTTTCTGGAAGGCTTTTCTATGTATCTAATTTCTTGTTTTACAATCTCTTTCGGGGTGTTTTGGGAACTTTCTAACGGCATTTCCCTGCGATTTTCCGGAGTAACTGTCCCGTTGGGCGGAATTATGGCATTCTCAGCAAATAAGGAAGGTTGAAAATCAGAAGCTGATTGGATGCTTTCTTCGGATATATTGCCTTGCCCATACAACAGCCATTCCAATTTTACATAGTTATATTTCTGATGTACTTTCATAATAACATCCAAACTGGGGTTGTTCCGCCCATTCAAAATATGAGAGAGAGTGGATTGCTGAATACCTATGCTTTCGGCGAAAGCACCGGAAGCCATATTCTCTTTTTCCATGATAATTTTAATCCTATCTTTTATTTCCATATCCTTTGAAGATTTACAAATGTATGACTTATTAGTTGATTCACAAAAGTAAAGTGTTTATTTAGCTTCGCACAAAAGTAAAAAATAAAAATCACAAAAGCAAATTACAAATATAATATTAATATTTTAGATTTGTAAAGAGAGTGTGATATATTGCTCTTAATATTTTGGGTATCGATGTGTATGATTGTAATATCTATTAAATCTTTAGTTTATATAAAACTTGTATATATCTGAAAAACAATCACTTTTATGCGTTACTATATACCTTGATGCTCTTTATATCACAAATGTTTCTGTATCTTGGGCTATTACCTGAATATTAGATTGATATATTGTTTTTTTCTTATTGAGTATTTAATCATTAGCTGGTATTAAAATAAGTGTTAACCACTCTCCTATTACATCCACAATTGTAAATGTATATATGTAATGAAAGTGTAATCACAAATGTAATTCATGATTTTATTGTATAAAAACAAAGATATTACTTTTGTGAATGTATATTGTGTTACATACATACTTCACAACTGTCATATCCTATCGTTAAATATGCAACAAATAGTAGATATTTATCTATTTTTTCTTGTCACTGGAGAACCCTTCAAGTAAAATTTGTCACTCATAGTTTTACATATAGGCTATAATGCCAAAATATTGCATTATTTCCATATAAATGCCCGTTTAAATGAAATTATTCAATTCTGAGAGGCTTTAATTTATTATAAATAATTGATCTACAGTATTATATATGCGTTTTGTTAGGCTGATTTTTTTTCTATTCCAGAAAATATAGACACTTTATGTATGAAAATGACATTATGATACAGGTTATGATATTCTGTTAGCATCATGATAAGGCTATGAATATTCATTGCTATCTTCAATAAGGGTTAGCTTCATTGTGTTTCTATTATATTGTATGTGTTGTATTCTTTTTATCCTTTTCTGCCTTTGGGATAAGGAATGTATCATACTACTTTTACTGAGAAATCTATTTTATGGGAAAATAGACTCTTATTCTGACTAGGTTCGGTATTAAGGAGGCAGAATGACAGAAGGCTAAATAAGAATGTAAAAAAATAGGTTAGTTACTACCAGAGAAGAAGGTATTTGATTACGGAGGATACATTTACTCCCCATACCACACTTCGATATTGGTAAAAGTATGATATAGGGAGCAGATACTGAAATAAATTGTTTTTTAATGAAGAATCTTGAATACTAATTCACGAAGAATATCTCCATCGCTTATCGAGGTATTGCCTACACCTTTCGATTTTGCGTCTGCATATCGTATTTCTCCTACAATTTGCATTGTCTTCACTCCAGTGTATTTCCGCATTGCCGTCAGGTAATCGCGGGCTTGCCACGGGGTTTTAAGCCCTAACATGGTAGCCACTCCCTGTTCTGATTTATCCGGTGCATAGTAGGCCAACATTAGGTTTGAGTAAAAGTTGAATAGTAAAGAAAGCGTCATTTGTATCGGATTTGTTTTAGGATTTTCTTCAAAGTATTTTATTATTTTATTGGCCTTGAGTACATCCTTTTCGACCAGTGCACTACGCAATTCAAAATTATTATAGTCTTTACTTATCCCTATGTTTTTCTCTATTTGTTCAGGAGTTACGCGTTTCTGACCGCCGGGTAATGTGATGATCAGTTTTTCCAGTTCACCCGTCAAACGGCTAAGATCCGTACCCACAAAATCAGCTAACATTGCGGTAGCTTTAGGCTCCATGTCTATCCCTTTACGTTTCATATATGAACTGATAAATGCAGGCAGCTGTGCTTCTTTTATCTTTTTGGATTCGAAAAGAATACCTGTTTTTTCAATTTCTGCAGCTAACTTCTTTCTGCGGTCCAGAGTGCCATGTTTATGACAAACCACTAATATTGTTGAGTTTAACGGTTTTTGCAGGTAATAAGACAATTCTTCTATATTGCGGATGGCTTGTGCCTCTTTTACTATCACTACCTGATGTTCTGACATCATCGGGTAGCGCTTAGCGGCATTAATCACAGTCGCCACATCCACATCTGCACCATATACTACGGTCAGGTTAAACTCTTTCTCAGTATCCGTCAGTACGTTGTCGGTAATGTAATCGGCTATTAAGTCGATATAATACGATTCTTCTCCCATCAAATAGTAGATGGGACGATATTGCTTGGCCCTCAGTTCTTTGAGGATGTCATCGCAAGTCAGTTCTTGTTTGGCCATATAAATATAAGTGTGGCGTTACCAGTCGAATTTCAGGTGTTTTACAGTTTTCTTTTCATCAATGATCATTCGTAGCGAGGCGATGCCTATCTCTACATGCTCCTCTACATAGTTTTTGGTAACGATGTTGTCGCTTTTATCAGTTTTCACTCCTTCCGGAATCATAGGTTGGTCGGATACGAGTAGTAAAGCTCCGGTCGGGATATGATTGGCAAAACCGCAACTGAACAGAGTTGCCGTTTCCATATCAACTGCCATTGCACGAGTCCTTTTCAGATACTCTTTAAAGGTGTCATCATGCTCCCAAATACGGCGGTTGGTTGTATAGACTGTTCCTGTCCAATAATCGCGAGCATAGTCACGGATAGCCGATGATACGGCACGCTGCAGCATAAATGCCGGCAGGGACGGAACCTCCGGCGGGAAATAGTCGTTTGAGGTACCTTCACCGCGGATAGCGGCAATTGGCAGAATCAGGTCACCTATTTTATTTTTTTTATCGATTCCGCCACATTTTCCCAGAAACAGGCAGGCCTTTGGAGAGATGGCACTCAGCAGATCCATAATTATGGCGGCATTGGGACTTCCCATGCCAAAGTTGATGATTGTGATTCCTTCTGCACTGGCAGAGATCATATTGGCGTCTTTACCCAAAATGGGAACATTAAATTTCTCTGCAAATATTTCTACATACTTGTTGAAGTTAGTCAACAGGATATACTCTCCAAAGTCTTCCAAGTTACGTTTGGTGTAACGGGGTAGCCAATTAGCTACGATTTCTTGCTTTGTTTTCATAAGATTCCATTAAATTTGTGCTTCCAATAGCAGGAAGCCATTATTTAACTTACAAAAATAGTAAATGTTATCGTTAAACCTACCAGTATTTGACACTAAAATCGCCACTCGAAATGGAAAAAATGTTATTTTCGATGTGATTCGCCGTCGTTATGTCGCATTGACCCCTGAAGAATGGGTCCGTCAGCACTTTGTACACTTTCTTATTGTTCATAAGGGGTATCCGTCGTCTTTGATGGCAAATGAAGTGCTGCTGAACCTGAACGGGACTAAAAAACGATGTGACACAGTGCTATACAAACGCGATCTTAGTGCCAGAATGATTGTTGAATATAAAGCTCCCCACATTGAGATTACGCAGGCTGTTTTTGATCAGATCACCCGCTATAATATGGTTTTGAAAGTTGATTATCTGGTTGTCAGTAATGGGATGCAACACTATTGTTGCCGGATGGATTATGATACTCAAAGTTATTCGTTTCTGTCGGATATTCCGGATTATGACGCTTTATAAAATTAACAATGTTAATGACTCTTTCCGGCATCTATTATCCTCTTTCCAGGAAGTTAATATCGTAAATGCAAGAAGTTAATTGTTTATCATTACGAAGTTAACTTTAACACACTATTAAAGTTAACTTCGTAATGATGGATTGTTCGTATAATAAACGGCTTGTAATCAATACTTTTGTTTCAAAAGCTAATTTTCATTGTATCGGTATGGCGCTAAGATGAAAATGCTTGGTTGACTTTTTGACAACTATAAAAAAGCCTATTGACACCCGAAACTCTGTCCGGTGACAATAGGCTGTGAAATGAAAAAGACGTTTTTTACAATAGAGAACTTGAAATAGAGGACTATTTCTTTTTCTTGCGATCCAATACGTTTTCCTGGAACTTTTGCATCAGCTCGTAGAAATTCGGGATATATATTGTTGCCAGTAACGTGTTCAGGGCCATACCGAAAACAACAGCTGCGCCGAGTGCGATACGGCTTTGCGCTCCGGCCCCTGTGGCGAACAGAAGAGGCATCACTCCCAATACGAATGCAAAAGAGGTCATCAGGATCGGACGCAGCCGGACATGCCCGGCTTCATAGGCGGCATCGCGAATAGAGTTACCTTCGGCACGGAAGTCGCGTGCCGCGGCAGCCGGTGACCATTTTATCGGCGCATTCCATGTTCATGACAATGCCCTCCGGACTCCGTTCGAAGCTATAGGCCTTGTCCTCGTCGATATTCATGTCCCGAGCAGTCTCTTTCACGTCAATACCGGCACCGGAGAAGATGAAATCCCATCCATATTCCTCCTTTTCCATGCTGATCATATGCCGGATTTTACGCCGGCTGTAATGGGTACTGGCATTTTCCATACCGTCAGTGGTGATGAAGAAAATGACATGGTCCGGAGCAAATTCACTATGGATAGACTTCACATATTTCACGGTCTTATCGATGCCCATCCCCACCGCATCCAGAAGGGCTGTGCTGCCCCCTGCCACATAGTCATGGGCCGTCATCTTTTTCATAGCCCTGATATCTACCCGGTCATGGAGGAGATACAGGGAGTGGTCAAAAAGAATGGTTGTCACATGACATTCTCCCGGAAGTTCTTTCTGTTTCCTGATGAAACTGTTGAATCCGCCAATGGTATCGTCCTCATACCCCGACATGGACCCGCTCTTATCGATGATGCATACCAATTCTGTCCTGTCTTTTCCACTTTCCATAATAGCCTCCTGTCTGAAGCACCGGGCTTCGTACCACTTAATTTCTCTAAGGAAGCGCTGATTAAATCGTTGTCAGATTTCATTCTTGGATTTTTATACAATGCAAGGAATAATCCGATGCGAATTGCGAGCTATTTAAGGAGAGTTATGACGAAGCAGTACATAAAAATCCTTATGAAATCTGACTCTGCGAATTAATCAGCGCTTCCCTAATATGAATAACGGCCACACTAGTGGATAGGACCAACCATCCATCTCAACATTCACCTGAAAGGAAACTTCCATGAAAAAATCCATTCTTACCCTGGCTCTCTGTGCCCTGATTTCCACGGGCTCCCTGCCGGCTTTTGCCAAAGAGGCACCGCGGGATAACTTTTTCTGGCTGGGCCAAATCAATAAGGCCTCCGATGTCATCAATACGGAGGAAGGGCTCCTGACGCCGGAGGAGGGCCATGCCTTTGCCAAAGGCATCCATAAAGTCCTGAAGGACGGAGCCCTGCCCAACGCGCCCCGTCCCCGGAACGTGGTGGCCTTTGAGCCCTATCTCATCAAGGCCGCAGGACCGGACATAACGAAGATTCACGCCGGCCGGTCGTCCCAGGACATGCTCACCACCGTGGGCATCATGGAACAGCGGGAACACCTCATCGCCATGGCCAGAGAACTGGACAAGGTGCAGGGGAATCTCATCCGGCTGGCCGAGGAAAACAGGAATACCCTCATCCCGAACTACACCAATGGCGTCGCCGCCCAGCCCAACAGCATGGCCCATTACCTCATCGCCTACGCCAATGCCTACAGCCGGGACATGGACCGGGTGGAGGAATACTATAAACGGCTCAACCGAAGCCCCATGGGCTCTACGGTGCTCAACGGCACCGGCTGGCCCCTGGACAGGGACCGCATGGCTTCGTACCTGGGCTTCGACGGCATTGCCTACAATACCTACGATGCGGGGCAGATCTTCCCCCAGGAAGCACCCATTGAAACCGGGGGCATTACGAACTGTATCGCCATCCACACCACCGGCTTCATCGAGGAAATCATGCAGCAGTACGCCCAGCCCCGGCCCTGGGTACTCCTGAAAGAAGAAGGAGGCAATACCTACGTGTCCTCCGCCATGCCCCAGAAGCGGAATCCCGGCATCCTGAACAGCTGCCGCACCGACGCCTCCACCCTTCTCGGCATGTCGGTGGAAGCCATGTTCCGCTCCCACAACATTCCCGCCGGCATGGCCGACGGCCGGCTGAACGGCACCCGGGACATCATGCCCCAGGCCACGAAGGTCCTTTCCGGCATGGACCGGATCCTGAATAACCTGGTCATCCACCCGGACCGGTCTCTGGAAGAGCTGAACCTGGACTGGACCTGCTCCCAGGAGATCGCCGATGAACTCATGAAGAACCATGGCATCCCCTTCCGGGAAGGCCACCACTTCGCCAGCGAAATTGTCACCTACGCCAGGGCCCACGATATTACGCCCCGGGATTTCCGCTATGAAACGGCAAAAGAAGTGTATCGGACAGTGGCAGAAAAGGACCCGAACCTGCCAACCGCATTCCCTATGACCGAGGAAGAATGGAACCACGCCAAAGATCCGGCTTCCATTGTAAGAAACCGGAAAGTCAAAGGGGGACCCCAGCCGGCAGAGCTTGACAAAATGATTGCCATGTCCAAAGAAGACCTCGCCCGCCATGAGTCCTGGGTGGAAAATACGGAGAATCACCTGAAAGAAGCAGAGGACAGGCTGGACCGGGACTTTGAGAAACTGTTGTAATATTTCAGTTTGTCGGGCTGTTGGTATTCGGTGTTGACGGGTAGAGTCACTTGCACGGAGCTTCTAGCTTCTAGCGGCTAGCAGCCAGGAAAGCTGACCCGCCTGCGGCGCTTCCTATAGCTAACCTCCGTCGCCTACGGCGCCACCTCCTTCCCGAGGAAGGAGGCTGACGGACAGCGGCTCTGCCGCAGTTGGATTCCTAACGACTCTAACCCTAAAACGTGAAAATGACTCTGCACGAGGCTCCTTCCTTGGGAAGGAGCTGCCCACAGGGCTGAGGTTAGCTGATGGAAATTGAAGAAAGCGCCACAGGCTGTAGAGCTTTCCTAGAAGCTAGAGGCCAGTAGCTAGAAGCCCCGCACGAATGACTCTATCCATCAGCACCTCTTCAACACCTCGTCAAACCGCAATTGGCTCTATTCTTTCCTGATAAAAAAGTACAGGAACCTATTCATGGTTCCTGTACTTTTTTATTGCTTATAATCCGCAGGCAGACCAGCCGCATTCTTCGCAGGTGGTGCAGTGGCCTTCCACGTGGAGGTGGTGGGAATGGCACTTCGGGCATTCCGGGACCGCCGCCTTTTCTTCCGGCGCCGGTTCTGCTTCTTTCTCCGGCTCCGTCTTCTTTGCGGTATCTACGCCAAGGATATTGCCCCGGCGGCAGCCATCCCGAAATACGGTGATGCCCTTGCATCCCTTTTCCCAGGCCTCCATATAGATGTGGTAGATATCCTCCACCGTGGCCTCGTTCTTCAGGTTCACGGTGCTGGAAATGGAATTGTCCACATATTTCTGCATGGCCGCCTGCATGTCCACCCGATTCATGAAGGGAATGTCATGGCTCTCCACCACCCAGGGGAACCGCTCCCGGATTTCCTCATCCGTCAGGGTGAGTGGCAGGTGATGGTATTCCAAAAGGTCCTTCACGCTGTGGGCGAAGACCCGGAAATGGCCGTGTACCGTTTCCATCTTATGGGTGGTGCGTTCATAGGAAATCTTGTACAGCGGTTCACAGCCGCCGGAGAAGCTGCCCATGAGGAGGGAAATGGTGCCCGTCGGCGCCACCGCCAGGAGGGTTCCGTTCCGAAGGCCGTTTTTATGGATTTCTTCGTAGAGGGCCGGGTCCAGGTCCTTCACCAGGTCCATGATGGGAGACTTCTTCGTGGCCTCCCAGCGGTAGTGGCCGAAGGTGCCCTTTGTTTTGGCCCGGTCGCAGGAGGAGCGGAGGGCGGTAAGGAGCATGACCTTCATCACATGGGCCATGAAGTCGTTGGCTTCCGGGCTGCCGTAGGTGAGCTTCATGGCCACCAGGGCATCTGCCACGCCGAAGAGGCCAAGGCCCAGGGAGCGCCAGTCGTCAATGCATTTCCTGTTCTCGTCCAGGGGCTGGGTATCATAGCCGTAGTCCACAATTTCGTCCAGCGCCGTAATACCGTCATACACCACCTGTTTGAACCGTTCCTCATTGAACAGGGGATGGCCGCTGAACTTATCATCGATCATTTCATAGAGGTTCACGCTGCCCAGGTTGCAGGCGTTGTAGGCGTTGCCTCCGAATTCACCGCAGGGATTGGTGATTTCGATTTTGTATTCATCGTACCCCGCCAGGAGATGGCGGTTATTGAGCCGGTCCACGAACAGGGCCCCCGGATCGCCCCAGTCCCACTGGGTCTCGCAGAATTCCCGGAAAAATTCCCGGGCTCGGATGGTCTTCCTGATTTCTTCTCCCGTGGCTTTCACGGTGAAATGGAGGGTGTACTCCCGGTCGTCCCGGACAGCTTCCATGAATTCATCGGTGAAAAGGATGGAAATATTCATGGAAGACAGTTTTTCCTCGTTCTGCTTGATGTGGAGGAATTCATAAATGTCCGGATGATCGCAGTTCAGCCCCACCATCATGGCGCCCCGGCGGCCATTCTGGCTGATTACTTCGCCGGTGACATTGAAAATCTTCAGGAAAGAAACGGTGCCCGTAGAAGTGCGGGCCACATTTCTCACCACGCTTCCCTTCGGGCGGAGGTTGGAAATATTGATGCCGATGCCGCCGCCATAAGAAAAGATGCGGGCGATTTCATAGTTCGCATGGAAAATGGATTCCAGGTCATCCTCCGGGGACGGAAGGATGTAGCAGTTCGACAGGGACACCCGGAATTTTCCCTTCGCCCCCGCCGCATAGAGGGTCCTTCCCGCAGGACAGAAGGATGTATCTTCCAGGTACCGTCGTACCCGTTTTCCCAAATCCGGATCAAATATGCCGCTGACCCGGTCCATAAATTCCTCGGCCCTTGTTTCGCCGGGATGATAGTATTTTTCTTTCAGTATTCCCTGACTGATGGGATTATCGTACCAGTGTTTCATATGGAATGCCTCATTTCTCACGAGATTTTTGTTGCTTCCTATATGGTAGCATATACAATATGTTGGGTCAAATAACATATTGTCATACTATATATTGTGTTTATCGCAAAGCATCGATATTCATGTCAGGTGGCCGGGCGCCATGCGAACGGACGGAGCCTTGAGCTGGCCAGGCCTTGCGGGCCGGGTGTCGGATGGCAAAGTTCGTGCGACCGTGTGGGGGCTTTTAGCTGCTAGCTGCTAGCTTTTAGCCGATTCGCCTGCGGCGTTTTTTATTAGAATTTCTCACCCCTTTGGGGAATAGGATCATTAAGATTCCGTTTGCGGCGAAGCCGCTAATCTACCTTATACCCCCGCCGTGCCAAGGCACGAGCCTTGGCATGCAGCCACCACCGGGCCAGGCCAGCGCAGCAGCGCCCGCCCCACCATCTTCAGCCCCATTCACCGGTCCGGCCATATCTCTCTGACAGTCAAAAAGCCGTGAAAGACTTTTGTCCTTCACGGCTCCTGCACTTACTCTATTTCTTTACTTCTTTTCTTCTTCCTCTTCTTCGTCTCCGGAGAGTACGTCGATGGAAGCGATGCGGTCACCATCTTCCAGTCTCTGGAGGATGACGCCCTGGCCGGCCTTGGCTTTCTTGCTCGTAATCTGGCTGGCCTTTGTCTTGATGGTGATACCCTGTTCCGACACCCCCACCAGTTCGTCGTTGTCGTCGGCTGCCACGAGGGCTACCACTTCGAAGCCCTTCTTGAAATTCCGGACACCCATGCCGTTCCGGCCCTGGATGCGGTAGGCATCGGCTTTGTTTCTCTTGGCATTGCCGTCGGCGGAAATGGTGAAGATATCCTTGTCTGCTGCAATGACAGCGCCCACCACTTCATCTTCTTCGCCATTCACTTCGCCCAGGCGGATGCCATGGACGCCGGCAGCTGCACGGCTCAGGGCCCGGACTTCTTCATCGTTGATGGAGAACCGGATGGCCATGCCGAAGCGGGTACCCAGGATCACGTCTTCGTCTCCCTTGACCCGGAGTACTGTCACCAGTTCATCGCCTTCATTGAGGCGGATGGCGATGAGGCCATTCTTATTGATGTTCTTGTACTCGGAAATGGCGGTTTTCTTCACGAAGCCCTTCTTCGTCACCATGAGGAGGTACTTCGTATCTTCTCCGGCTGCATCGATATCGAGGAGCTCCGTCACCCGTTCGCCCGGCTGCAGGCTGGGAATGTAATTGATGAGGGCACTGCCCCTTGCGGTACGGCCGGATTTCGGCAGGTCAATGGCAGTCTTCATATAGACCTTACCCTTATTGGTGAAGAAGAGAATCCGGTTATGGGTGGAGGTATTCAGGATCTTCCACACGTAGTCTTCATCTTTCATCTTCATGCCGGACACGCCGCGGCCGCCTTTTCTCTGTACCCGGATGTCGCTGGAATCCATGCGCTTGATGTAGTTCTGCTTTGTCAGGGTCACGGTCATCGGTTCATCGGGCACGAGATCGGTGATGGTGAAATCTTCCTGGGCTTCTGCGATTTCCGTTCTCCGGTCATCGCCGAAGTTCTTCTTTTCGTCCTGCAGTTCTTCCTTCACCACGTTCATGATCTTATCCCGGCTGGAGAGAAGGTCTTCCAGGTAAGCAATGGTTTCTTTCACGTCCTTGTAGTCCGCCTCCAGTTTATCCCGTTCCAGTCCGGTGAGACGGCGCAGGCGCATATCGAGGATGGCCATGGACTGCTTGTCGGAGAGGTCGAACTTCGCCATGAGGGCATTCTTGGCGATTTCATCGGTCCTGGATTCACGGATGGTCCTGATGACTTCATCGATGTGGTCCAGGGCAATGAGCAGGCCTTCCAGGATATGGGCCTTTGCCTTTGCCTTGTCCAGTTCAAACCGGCTTCTCCGGGTGATTACTTCTTCCTGGTGTTTCAGGTAGTAGTAAAGGATCTGCTTCAGGTTCAGGATCCGCGGATGTCCATCTACCAGGGCCAGCATGATGGCGCCGAAGTTGATCTGCATCTGGGTATGTTTGAAGAGGTTATTCAGCATGATTTCCGGACTCACATCGGCCCGGAGTTCGATGGCGATACGCATGCCGGTGCGGTCCGATTCATCGCGGAGCATGGTGATGCCGTCCAGCACTTTCTGCCGCTGCAGGTCTGCAATGGTGGAAATAAGGCGGGCCTTGTTCACCTGGTACGGAATTTCCGTGACCACGATGCGGTGTTTGCCCTTCGCCATGTCTTCGATTTTCGTCTTCGCCCGGACCGTAATGGAGCCCCGGCCGGTGCGGTAGGTGTCTTCGATGCCCTTGCGGCCCATGATGATGCCGGCCGTCGGGAAATCGGGGCCCTTGATGTACTTCATGAGGCCGTCGATGGTGATATCGGGGTCATCAATCATGGCGCAGAGGCCATCCACCACTTCCGACAGGTTGTGGGGAGGAATATTGGTGGCCATGCCTACGGCGATACCGTAGGAACCGTTCACGAGAAGGTTCGGGATACGGGACGGCAGCACCACCGGTTCCTGGAGGGAACCATCGTAGTTCGGCATGAAATCAACGGTATTCTTGTCGATGTCCCGGAGCATTTCCACCGTAATCTTTGCCATACGCATTTCCGTATAACGCATGGCGGCCGGGGAGTCCCCGTCCACGGAGCCAAAGTTTCCGTGGCCATCTACCAGGGGATAGCGGGTAGAGAAATCCTGGGCCATGCGGACCGCGGATTCATAGACCGCTGAATCGCCGTGGGGATGAAATTTACCGAGTACATCGCCCACGATACGGGCCGATTTCTTATAGGGTTTCCCCGGCAGCATACCGGCTTCGCTCATGGCGTAGAGGATACGGCGGTGAACCGGCTTCAGGCCATCCCGCACATCCGGCAGCGCACGGGTCACGATGACGGACATGGCGTAATCAATGTAGGAATTCTTCATCTGTCTCTCAAGGGGGGTATTGATGATTTTTCCTTCCTTCCATTCTATGGAATCCATACTTGCTCCTTTGCAGCCTCCGAAGAGGCACAAAAATAAGGACCGCAGGAAGCCCTGTGTCCTTTCAGAACTGGCTATTACATGTCATATTATACCACACAAAGGGCGCTAAAGCCATTTTAAGGCGTTTATAGACATTTTTGAAAAATAAATAAACAGTGGTGAATATATGTTTAACCCGTTAAAAGGCGTTTATATGCACACCATAGTAAGACTAACGGACCGGAACCGGGCAGCTGCCCTCGGGCCATCGTGTACGGTTCACTGGGCTTCACCTGTCACCCTTTAGCCCCATTCATTCGATTGAGTATAAGCCCGGTCAGCCCCCCTGACTCCTTTACGTACGGGTAAATTTATCCCCTGTAAATACAGTCCCTGCTATCTCAACTTCTCCCTTTTTTTCATCGCCGATTTTTGATATTATAAAGTATATTTACGCTTTTTTCTCTGAAGGATGTGGAAAAATGAAAAAATACCTGGCAGCCATCGTGATTGCCATCCTGCTGATCGGAGGCGGCGGCTTCTTCGCCTACGTCCACTTCATCAGCGGCGGTCCCTGGCAGGGCACCTGGTGGGGCGTGCAGGACGCCGGAGTGAACTGGTCCGGCGATCATATCCGGAACCTGGAAACCGTGACCTTCATCCGGAACGACGATAAGACAATAACCGTAGAGCACAAGGTGCAGCAGGGCAGCAAAGAAGTGGATGGCTCCCTCTCCGGTACCGGCGTGGTGGATGGCGGCCGTCTGGTAGTTACTCCGAAGAAAGGAGGCAAGGATGTGGCCCTTTCCTATAACACCATGTCCAAGACCATCGAGCTCCCCCTGACCAATGCGGACAAGTCTGCGGTCACCCTGAAGGTCCTTACTTCTGATAACAACGATGAAATGGAACAGATCCGAAGTGAAATCGTCCAGATTTCCCAGAAGCCGGAAAATAAAATCGACACCACCCTGTCCTCTTCCAAGAGCTGACAGGAGGTGCCGGTATAGACACGGATATTCGTATCCGTGTTTTTTTATTGGTTTCCCACAGATGTATCCCAAGCGGATAACTGGGGCTAAAGGTGGTGGGTGAACATCGCCATGCTCGTTCACCGGGTGGTGGGCGCTTCGCGCCGGGGGGATAAGGTGAATCAGCGGTTTCGCCGCCATTCCATACATCAGCCGCCACCGGCGGCGTTATATAAGGCTTTCCTTCCTTTTAAACGGAGCGCCCCACCCGGTTAACGAGCGCAGCGATGTGAAAGCCCCAACCTTTACGAACCATTTCCCCCTTTGAGACGATCACCATGACACACCCTTACTTTCTGTGGAGCGTGAAAATCACCAGCTCCCTCTCGCAGCTGAAGCGGAAGGGGAACCAGCTGGCGTCACCCCGGGAAACGTAGCCCAGGTGGGTGCCGTCGCTGTAGGCGCCCCGGGTGTAGGTGAATGGGGTCCACAGGGGCTTTCCGAAAAGGCCAAACTGGGTGCCATGGGTATGGCCGGTGAGGGTGAGGATGGCGCCTTTCTTAAATCCTTCATCCAGAAAATCGGAGTGATGGGCCAGAAGGATCACCGGCGCCCCGGCGGGGATGCCTTCGAAAGCTTCATCGGTCATTTCGTCCATTTCTTCTTTCATAGCCTCTCCCCGGGCCCAGGGATAGTCCACCCCCGCCACGTACAGGGTTTCCCCGTTTTTTGTAATGGCCCGGTGGTCGTTGGCAAGAATCTGCACCGGCGTTTTTTCCAGTTCTTCTTCGATGTAGTCTTTCCCCCGGTAGTATTCATGGTTTCCCCAGACGTAGAGAATACCATCCGGGAAGACCCCGTAAAACGTGGAGAGTGTCTGGGCTGCTTCCGGCATGTGGCGGATATCGTCGATCAGGTCCCCCGTAAAGAAGAGGACCTGGGCTCCCTCCAGCTGGGCCCTCTGGATCTCCGCCGGAAGGTCGGTATACCGGAAATAGGGGCCTATGTGAGTATCGGTCATTTGGGCTGCCTTGTACCCGTCAAAGGCTTCCGGCAGTCCCTCTACGTACACATCCACATGGGCCACTTCTTCACTGCGGTTCCCATCGATGGCGCCGTATACGCCGATGCCAAGGGCCATGGCCATAAAAAGGGCAGCCCCTATCCGGGCAATGCTGCGGATTTTTCGAAAGAAAGACAGCATGGCGCAGGCAAAAAGGGGCGCTGCTGCTATGATTTCCGCCACCATGATGCCGCACATGAGGTACCCCAGCCACAGGGACCAGCTGCCGAGGCTGTCATAGCCCCGGGCGTACCAGAGAAAGAATCCGGCAGCCGCAAGGCTGATGAGAAGACTCAGGGCAATGTATATATAGAATTTGCTTTTTCGATAGATGATAGAAAAAAAGACTCCATTCAAAAGTCCCAGAATGGAGAACAGGGTCAGTATCATCCGTTCAAACATGGGCGCTCCTTTCTAAAAAAGTGGGCAGCGGCCTCTGGCCGGGGCTCTGTCCTTCGGACAGGGCGGTGACTTCGTCAGGGCTAAGGCTTCCGCCTGGGCTTAAGGAGGAATATGGAATGGGGCCTGCGGCCCTGGGCAGCGGCCTCTGGCCGGGGCTCTGTCCTTTGGACAGGGCGGTGACTTCGTCAGGGCTAAGGCTTCCGCCTGGGCTTAGGGAGGAATATGGATTCGGGCCTGGCGGCCCTGGGCAGCGTCCAGATTGAGACAACCCGGCCGCCGGACCTGCTACCTCACCATCTGTTCCACATAGGCTGCCAGCCTGGCGTGGGGACCGGCCAGGGGGATTTCCCTGTATTCATCCGGCGTGAACCATCCGTATTCCCCTTCCGGAACCTGGAAGTTCTCCATCCGGTACGCTTTCATGTGCCAGATACGGTGGGTAAAGACATGGCGGTACTGCCAGAGGCAGTCTCCCGCTTTTCCGGAAAGAGCGGTTTCCAGTTTCTTCTTTGCCTCCTCTGCCCCGCCGGAAAGGGCCATGGGAAATTCCCACATGGATGCCAGCATGCCCCTGGACGGCCGTTTGTGAAGGAGCACCTTTCCATCCTTCACGATAATGGCGCAGGCCGCTTCCTCCTCTTTCTGCGGTTTCTTCGGTGTCCTTTTCGGCAGGTCCTTTTCCTTTCCTTCATGGAAAGCGCGGCACCGGGACAGGAGGGGGCAGGACTCACAACGGGGGCTCCTGGGAATACAGATTTCCGCTCCCAGGTCCATGAGGGCCTCATTGAAATCACCGGCCCGGTCCGGCAGGGTATCTTTCACCAGGGATTCGATGATTTTCCGGCCCCCGGCCTTCAGAATATCCTCTTCCACGCAGTACAGCCTGGCATAGACCCGAAGCACATTGCCATCGATGGCGCCTTCCTTCTTCCCGTAGGCCATGGACAGGATAGCCCCTGCCGTATAGCCGCCAATGCCGGGGAGGGACAGGATTTCTTCCTTATCCTCCGGCAGCTTCCCGCCGTAATGGGATTCCATTTCCTTCGCCGCCCGATAAATATTCCGGGCCCTCGTATAGTAGCCCAGGCCCTGCCACTGGTGCAGCACATCCGCCTCATCCGCACAGGCCAGGTCATGGATGGTGGGAAACCGTTCCATCCAGCTGTTGAAATAGGGCTTCACCGCTTCCGTCCTCGTCTGCTGCAGCATGATTTCTGAAATCCAGACATGGTAGGGATTCCGGGGCTTATCTTCCCGCCAGGGAAGGTCCCTTTTATTTCGGTCAAACCAGGAAAGGAGAATGGCCGGCCAGTCCTTGCCGGGCCTGTTCTTTTCAGTCATTTCTGCAGTCATCTCATTTCCCGGAAATCATAATCGAAGACGGTCTCCCCGTCTTCTGCAAAATAAATGGTGCCCCGGATCTTCCGGCCGCTGAGAATCATGGGCAGCCATACCCGGTCCGCCATCCACATATCGTCATAGGGAAAATCCTTCGGATAAAACCAGCGGGGATCCATCTCATCAGACAGGTGGGGCTCTCCCTGCCAGTTCCTGGCAAAATAGACGATGCCTGCATGGGACCACTCGGGGTCCGAGGGCTGGTGGAAATAGAGGTCTCCCACCATTTCCAGGTCCTCCGGTGCCATGAGAAGGCCGCATTCTTCCCGGAGTTCCCGGGCTGCACACTGACGCATGGTTTCGCCGGCCTCGATTTTTCCGCCGAAGCCGTTCCATTTCCCATAGCCCATGCCCCTCCGTTTCCGGCCAAGAAGAATGGCACCGTCACTGCGGACAGGATACACAAGGGAGGTATCTCTCATTTGTTTCCCGGCTTGTATTCTTCAAAATAGAGTTCTTCAAACATCCGCTTTCCCGGGGCGGTTTTATAGAGGCGGTGGTACAGAGCTTCATTCTGCTTCCGCGGCGCCCCGTCTTCATACTGGTTCACCAGCATGTCTGCTTCCGCCAGGATCTGGGCGTCGGGGCCATCGATGCTTCCGTAGGAATGGTGATGGGCCACAAGCCAGCAGATCCGCTCGATATCGCCTTTTTCAAATTCCAGTGCTTCCAGCATGGGCCGGGCTTCGTCAGGTCCCAGTTCCTGCTGGATCTGGCCATCATTCCTGCCAAAGCGCCTCTCCCCTTCATGGATGCCGATGTCATGGACATAGGCCGCCGCTTCCAGTCGGAAGAGGGTCTTTTCATCAAGCCCTTCTTCCATGCCGATCTGCCGGGCAAAGGCGTGAACTTTCAGGAAATGGTGGATTCTCCGGGGATCTCCCTTGTCATAGGTAATCATAGCTTTGCATAAAGCGGTTAATTTATCCATAATGGTTATCTCCTTTATTTGAGGATGTACGTAATAAACTACAAGCCAGGACGTATAAATGGGGCTAACGGTGGTGGGCCAGCGAAGCGGCGTTCATCCACAACCCTTAGCCCCATTTGCCCCTTATTATACTAAAACTTTCAACATATAAAAATACCGCAGCCATAGATGCTGCGGTATTCTTTCATTCAATATGACTTATTTGGAAAGCTTCTGGGCTACAGCGGAAGTGACATCTACACCGCCGTCAACGACTGCACCCTGTTCAAGGATGACATCGAGGCCCTTTTCCTGGCGAACCTGCTGGATTGCTTTCATGATATCAGAAAGGATGGGCTGCATGGTGGACTTTTCCTTCTGGTCCATTTCCTTCTGGAGTTCTGTAGCAATCTGCTGTTTTTCCTGGTCTGTCTTACCGGCAGAACGGCTCTTGAAAGATTCTTCTGCCTTCTGGGCAGCTGCTCTCATATCGAGCTGGGCCTTCTGCATCTTCGGGTGAGCTGCGAGAAGGGCATTGGAATTTACATAGCCGATTCCGGCTGCGGAAACGGAAAACATAGCGCCAAATGCGATCATACCAGCAGCTACTGCTGCTACTGCTTTATTCATCTTCATATGTTCCTCCTAACAAGGCTCTTAATTGAGAGAGTCTTAAGTAAGCATGTATTTCCGTGATACGTTTCTGCCGGTCCAAGATAACTTTCTTCCGGCTTTTCCCCCATCGGATAAATCACGATTTTTTCGAGAACGAAGCCGGGTGTCACATGATAGACCCGAAGTGTATTGAACCCTGCTCTGCATTTTATCGAAACTGTTTGTCTTCGAATCTGACTCAGAACACCTTCTGCCCATTTCTCTGCCTGATCACCGACCTGATAATCTTTCTCCACTGCGTTTACGGTTTCTGTCATCTCTTCATTTATCCTGACCGCATAAAGAAGTTGATTCTCTCTGGTAACCGGATTGGATGGCTGCATATAGAATTCTGCTTCATATGTTCCGCTTTCTTCCAAAACAAATTGATACTCCAGATACGGCGCATCCTGTCCCGGAACTGTGCAGGCATCGGATGGAAATGCCTTCATCGCTGAATTCGTCTTTCCATATCCCTGCAGATTTTCAAATTTTACCTGTCTGTCTTTGTAATTTCCAGGAACAGAATTTACATAATGTGCCGCTTCGATGCTGAGATACCCCATTGTATCCACAAATACATTTTTCTTATCCTGTAGATTTCCTGTATAAACCGGCACTGTAATCTCACATTTTCCTTCCGGTGTTGCAATCTCGAGCGAATCCTGAATAGTATCCTGGTTCGTTTCCGGTAATCTCTGTTTTATCAAGGTAAGATTCAGCCGCACTTTCTTCTGGCTCACGCCATCCAGCCATCCTTCCATCGGCTCCACAGACAGCCAGCCCGGTTTTTTCAGAACTTTGTACTCTGCCTTTAAATCACTCCGGCTATATAGGGTGACGGATGCTCTGGTACAGTCCGGATTTAAGAAATCCTTTAATTTCATCGTGTTATCCAGCCACGGGCTTCCTTCCGCATGCTGCGCCGTGCCGTCTGCTGCCACAAGGATGGATCTTTTCTTTAATGGTATGACCCGCATAACGACTGGATTCCTGCATTCATCTTCATTCCAGTGTGTAAATCCAATATGCTGTGACATTCCCATTCCATACCATCTTCCCTGATCCATCTGATGATACATTTCCACAGCTTTTCGATCCTGTTCCATGCATCTTTCCACTTCATCCACATAATCATTGGCACAGACCGCACCAAGATTAGCATAATAATGATTCCAGCCTGCAAGAATCTGCATCTTCACAAGATTCATTGTCCCAAATGCCGGATAATATACAAGCGCGATAAATGCGGACAGATTCTGCGGATTCGTTTTTTCAATTGTTTCATATACGTCCTGCAGTTTTTTCAAAAGCTGCTCTGCTTCTTCGAAGATCCTGCTGCTTTCCTTTTCCTGCACCGGATGATACGTCTCCGGGTTCAGTGCTTCCGGCCTTCTTCTGTGGATGATTTTTGTGTACTGCTCTAAAATGTCTGCAATAGTGTCCTGTGTCTCTTCTTCCACAGAACCGAATTGCTGTCTCACCCACTTTCTGGTGTACTCCTGCGTGCAGTTAAGCGCCCTGCTTCCCCAGCGATCAAAGTCATACGCCATGTCCAGAAAAAAGCTCAGTGGAAATTCCTGTGTGGCGATGTCTCCGACATTTACCATCCAGAGTTCCCGCACACCAAAATCGTATGCCATACTCATCTGCTCCCAGATTTTCGGCAGATAAGAACTGTTGATCCACTCATAGGAAACCGGCCATCCGTGGTAGTCCAGATGATAATACATACCATAGCCGCCTGCGTGTTTTCGCATCTCTTCTGTTGGAAGTGTCCGGAGATTTCCATAGTTATCATCACAGAGCATCAGAATCACATCCTCTAACTCCTCTGCTCCCATCAGTCCCTTTGTTTTTTCATCTCCATAGAAAAATTCTTCTACTTCTTTGTATAAGGCTATCATACGCGGAACCCTGGTCAGATCAGGATTGACATGTTCCTGAATCAGTTTTTTCTGCGTTTTCAGTACATCCCGCAGCAATTGAATATTATCTTCCAGTGTTGCATTCTTTCCCATGATCGCAGTATCCGCTTCTCCACGCATGCCGACGGTGATCACATTTTCAAACTTTCCGCTTCTTTTCAGTCCATCTTCCCAGAATTTTGTAATCCCCTCTCTGTTTGTTCTGAAATTCCAGGCATCTCCGTAAACAGAATTCTTTCCCCTAAGATATTTGTATTCTTCCCCCTGCCTTAAGCACGGCTCATGATGTGACATTCCCATAATAATTCCGTATTCATCTGCAAGCTCTGCGTTTAAGAGACCCGGTCCATCATCTGCAAATCTTGCGCTCCACATAGCCGGCCAGAGATAATTTCCTTTTAATCTGAGTAAAAGTTCAAATACATGATCATAAGCTTTTGCATTAAAGCCGCCAAAATTATGATTGCACCAGTTTCCAAATGCCGGCCATTCATCATTAATAAAAAATCCCCGGTATCTGACGGATGGCTCTTTGCTGATACAGGCCATGTCTTCCCTCAGTTCTATCTTTTCCTGCTTTGGCGGCATCAGTCCGCACCAGTCGACAAACGGTGAGACTCCCAGCATTTCCGATAAATGAAAAAGGCCATAAATCGTTCCTCTTTTGTCGCTCCCGGCAATTACAAGAAGGTTCGATTTTGTCCTGTTTTTTATTTCAGGAAAAATCCATGCATAGCATTCTCTCTTTTGTTCCAGCTCTTTTAATTCCGCACTCCCGGCTTCTTCCAGCTTTTTCAGGAAGCTGCTTTTTCCTTTCGTCGCGGCAATGATCGTCCAGTCCTCCCCGCTGCTTTCCAGTGTTTCCGGTATCTCTTTTTCTACCAGAATCTGCGGTTTCTTTCCCGATACAAGTTCCACATCGTGTGCTACCTTTTCCGTAACTCTGATTACGCCCGGAAAGGCACTTTGCTCCAGACAAATTCTCATAGGATTCCCTCCCGTATTTTATAAAAAGCCCCCATCTGTTTACTGGTTATCACCATTGTAAACAAATAGGGGCCTTCGGACTATTTAGTTCTTGTCATTCAATATGCAAAAATTGCTATTCTTTTTGTTCATTCGTTGATTGAGCTCTTTCTGTAAATCCTCAAAATAGCTCTGTGGATCGCATGCGTTGTATGCTTCCATATAGGAATTCCATGTTTCTTCAAAATTCTGTGCCAGAATCACCTGCGGAAGCCACCGGTGTTTTACTTCATCCATCCGTTCCAGTGTCTGTCCTGCCTGTGTATTTGATGTCAGTGAATTGGTATACGAATACATGGGATACCACACTCCCGGCGCATCATTTCTCCCAAGCATATCTACATAGTTTGTTACTCCATACGCCTCAAAACATTCCTGTATATCCCAGGGCTGGCTTTTCCAGAATTCTGCCGGTTGATTTTCCGGCGAAAATGCATTGATTCCATCTGACAGCATTCCTTCACTCCTTGGAAAATAGGAATATGTACAAAAATGCGTCTTTTTCAGTTTCTGATCATTTACCCTTACGCCCTGCTCCTCATTCAGATAAAATATTCCGTTTTCGTCTATCGAATAATCCAGATTTTCTTCTCCCCAGAAACGTAATTTCGTAATCTCCGGATCAAGGAGGTTATTTACAAACTGCATTGCCCCTTCCGGGTCTTCACAGGAAATGGTAATAGAAAGTCCTGACGCGGTATCCAGCTCTGCTGATCTTGCCGTATGCCACTGATTCTTTACTTTTTTGTCTATTGTTATCGGAAGTGGCACATAATCACATCCATAACTGCGCAGATTTCCGGAATCATACGCTGTCTGTATGGCATAATAAAACTGCCATCTTTGATCTACCATGCCAAGAACAGCACCTGTGGATAGTTTGTCCAGATATTCTTCATAAGTATCCAGAAATGTTTCCGGGCTGATCATTCCTTTTTTGTATTCTTCATTTAATTTCTGATAGTATCTTTTGGCTGTCGGTGTTGTATTATAGTCAATGACCTGCAGTGTATCTGGATCTACGATGCAGCTCCCATCATTCGGATATCCATCCAGAAATTGAGGAACATTCTCCAGACAAAAGTATCTCCAGTCATCGCATAAAATAGCAAACGGAATATTCGGTGTTCCATTTTCCAGGCAGGGATTTGCTTCCTGATACCGTTCCAGAAGATCAAAATATTCATCCACCGTCGTGATTTCCGGATAGTCTGCCCATTTCAAAACTCTTGTCTGAATCCAGAAAGCTTCTCCGCTGTGGATTACTTCCGTGTCCTGTCCCTGTGAAACTCCGAATTGTGGAATCCAGTAGATATGTCCGTCTGCCTGCCGAAACAGGTCCCACTGTTCCTCTGTCAGATAATTTTTTATATTGGGATAATTGTCCCAGTATTCGTCAATGGGAATCAGTGCTCCTGCATCATATAATTTACTTTCGCCGGAAATAAAATCCGGATACTCGCCGGCTGCAATATAAGCATTCAGTGCATTATCCTTTGTCTGTCCTTTCAGCCATGTTTCTTCACAATCGGCTCCGATCTGTTCAGCGATCTTCTTTTTCATATCATTATCCGAAGTGATCTCTTCCCCTGTTGTTGAAAAAAAGGCCGTATAATGACGGATCTGATTTCTGCTGTTCTGGCTCTGGTACAGGAGAGCAGCTATTCCAGCTATCATCAGACTCCCTGCCAGTAATAATATTGTTGTTTTTTTCTTCATTCTTTTCCCCTGTCTCATTTCCTCTTTCTATTTGTTATAATAAGCACCTGATATTCTGCAATAATACTTGCTAAAAATAACACCTAGGCCTCTGGCTTAGATATTGTCATTATTGTTTTTATTTTATTGCTTTCTACTTCTTGCACACCAAGGGCAGCCCCATGTTAGCCACTTCAATTAAATAAGCAAGCTAAAACCTATAATAAAAAGAGCCCGACGCATCAGGCTCTTTCAAGGTGTTGTCCGAAGACGGCCACCGCAATTCATAACTATAATGTACCACACAGGGTGAAATCCTGCAAGAAATTTTAAGAGTTATATGTTTTTCCTTTCAGCAGTTCTGCCGCAAGTGCCTCATTGATATCATCGGACAGATTGTTTTCCTCCGGTTTGCCGAAATATGTTTCCATTGCACGGCTTAAGGTATCAAACGCACCGGAAATGACCTACTGGAATGGTACAGACATCGAATATTCTGGATCCAGGAACGCAACGTCTGCCTGTGCAAAAATGATCTTACAGCAGTTGGAAACCAAACCGCCCTGTTTTATTCGTGGATCTTTCTGATATTGCACATTTTAACAAATTCCGGATCAAAATGCTTGACCGCAGTTCCCTGATAGCCAAGATCCAGTGAACTGATTTTCTGCATCTCCTCTTCAGTCAGTGTAAAATCCCATATCTGGAAATTCTCTTCGATTCTCGCTTTGTGAACCGATTTCGGAATGACCACAACGCCGCGCTGCACATTCCAGCGCAGAACAACCTGTCCTACGGTCTTTCCGTGTGCGGCAGCGATTTCTTTTACCATCTCGTTGTCAAACGGATTGTGGCGTCCTCCGCCGAGCGGTGCCCATGCCTCCGGCACGATCTGGTACTCTTCCATGACTTTTAATGCAGACTCCTGTGCGAAGTACGGATGCATTTCAATCTGGTTTACCATCGGCTGAACTTCCGTTTCCATAAGCGCCTTTAAATGATGCGGCAAGAAATTACATACGCCGATTGCCTTAATTCGTCCCGCTTTATATAGCTCTGTCATGGC
>ERZ772881.1178-NODE-1178-length-24584-cov-7.000612_pt1 | contig 24584 bp, 18 predicted proteins | sample MGYA00580581_ERZ772881 | MGnify/ENA primary metagenome ERZ772881 (study PRJEB29015, sample SAMEA2737668) | human gut metagenome | biome: human gut; feature: human-associated habitat; material: faeces | place: China | collected 2012 ...
GAGTGCAAAGGTATAGACTTTTCCAATACCTGCCAAATATTTCTCCAACTTTTTTTCTTTTTTTTTTATTATTGCCATATGTCAAGGATTTTAAGGGAAAGAAAGAGATGCCTTTAACCATAGACAGCAGGGAAAGAAAAAAGATGAGGGCGGCAAAGATCAAGGACGGAGCTGATGGACACAGAAAACGGCCTATGCTTAACGACATTTTGCTATTTGGAAACTAAAATGCCTTTCCAACCGTTGTCCACTCATCATCGGTCGAGAGGTGAAACTTAGACAGTACATCGCCTCCGCTCATGCCATTGGTAAACAACGCTCCGTCATATTCGGATATCTTATTGCACGTCACCGGCACCTCGCCAAAGGTATGCGAACAGACCGTGTTACCGTTGGCATCCAAGGCTGTCACCTCAAGGTGTAACGACTCACTGTCGCTCCTCGGGAAAGTGTATATCTCAAAGGTCCCCGTCTTGCCTCTCATCGCTTCGGTGACGGTTCGTTTCACTGTCTGACGCGACTTGACACAGCCCTCACCGGTCAGCGCATCGAGCGTGGAACTGCCACCGGTGTAATAGAACGTCATCGAAGCGACATTCTGCGGGATGACATCGGTCGTAGCTATACGCACCATGGCGACAACACGGTGCATACTGACATCGACATCCAGGCCTTTGTCTGCACCTACCGTTATCTGGTCACTCCAAAGGAACGTATCGGATATGTCGCTGCCAAAAGAGATCTTCTCTGCATCTGTCGTCGTAGGGCTCTTCTCCTGGTTATGGGCAAGGATGACGGCACGGTAAGTACCCGGAGCGAGTGCAACGGAGAGGGTGCCATAATCCTTATCATCTGAGCCTTGCGATATCTTATTAACCCTCGCGCCATCTTTATACACAATAAGTTCAATGTGTTTGCATAAACGAGAAATCTCCGTTGCCCTTGACTTTGCCTTATCAAAGTTCTTCTGTTCGAACTGCCTGACCTTAAACGTCACGAGGTTCGTACCGTCGGGCACCTCGGTTTCATTCCCCACATCAACTTTCTGACAGGCGGCGAAAGACAATGCCACAAAGAGTAAAGAGAAATAGGTCCACAATCTCATATGCAAAGGTTTTATTTTGTTTTCATTTTAATGGCAAAGATAAGAAATAATTTAATAACCTTTGACAACAATTCAGAAAAACTGCACGCGATTAAGCTTATTTTAAGTTTCGCGGTAGGAATATAACCCCTACCCGTAATTCTTTCTCAGTTGTCATACGCCATTAGTTTCCATTTTGCAAAAATAAGCAGAGTTTGGGAATGCGGCAAGGAAACATGCAGAATTATTAAAAGCGGCCGGCCTGATAGACAACGGGATTGATATGTTTGCAGAGAGCCGTGTAGCCTGGATCTTGGTTACATCCTCCGGAGGATTAAACTACAAGTCCCGATACCCGAAGATAATGCCTACGGATACCGGGATATTATGGATTCTTATTAGGATTACCGATGATTATTTGATGGAACCCGTGTCACTTGAGAAGTTCAGATAAACCTTTGAACCGGCATCAGCACCGACACGTTTCTGGTCGCCGCCTGTACCACGATAAGTGATGTTCTTACCGTCAATACCAACGATAAACTCTGACTTCCACCAGTCGTAACCGGGAACCTTCACATACATACGGAGATTAGAAGAGCCATCGCCAGCCAGCGAAGGCAGTGCAGGCGATACGAACTCGCCGTCAGCTTTTGAAGGAACCGTGAAGAGACCGGCCTCTTGCAGCTCATCCCAAGAGCCTCCGACAGAAGCACCGATGAGGTACACATTAGGCTTATTGAAGGTCACCGTGTAGTCGACGTTTTGGCCCTTGACCTTGGCAGTTACAATCATCAGATACCAACCCGGTGTGCCCGTGGCAATATTGCCATCGCTGGAAGCCTGGATAGAAGAAGCGTTGTCACTGGCAGGATCAACCGTGATTTTGCTGAAGCCGACCTCTTTGCCGTCCCAAGCCTGAGCGGTGTTGAACTTAACACCCGATGCGTCGATGTAGACCATATGCCAGAAAGCAGCTGTCGAGTTGCCGGCATCACGGGAGCCATAGACCTCTGTCATCGGCACGCTCTTCGGCCAATTCCATCCACAGAAGTTACCGATCAGGTACAGAGAAGAAGGACAGGCTGCTACAGGCAGAGAATAATTCAGATAGACCTTATTTAGAGCCACGGTGTTGGAGACGATCTTCGTATTGGGGATGGTATCACCTGTAGCAGCAGAGACCACGGCAGCCGTTGCGCGGAAATAAACGGGGATGGTCATCGGGAAGTCGGCTCCCGTCTTACCTTCATCGCACTCCATGCTCGTCAGAGTCTTTGCCAGCAGACTGGCATCAACATTCAAGGTTGAAGAGTTGAACGTCTCGTCAATCTTCTTCGCGTTACTCATGTCTGCCTTCGTAGCCACTTCCACTGAATAAACTGTACTGGCGGGGAATCCATAGTCGGGCTGGCTGCAAGTGAGACTTACCTTCGACGAGTTAGACAGATCAATAGTACTGCTTGTTGTTGCCGGTGTATTCAGTACGAAGGTGGTAGGCGACTGGATTGTCGGATTGTGATCCATATCCTTATCACAACTGGCCAACAGAGCCAAGCCTGCCATCATGCCGGCAAGTATATGAAACTTTTTCATTTTCATTGTTGTTATTTAGTTTGGTTCCAGGGAGGAGACAGCCGCCTCCTCCCTTTGCGATACATTAATAATCAGCGTTCTGCTTGAGGTTCTTGTTGGCATTCATATCATCGTCAGGAATAGCGAACAAGTTCAGATGCTTGTCGATATTGGTTCCCTTGATGGTACCACCTTTCCATGACCAGTTGTAGTTGACGTTACCTGCGAAGCGATCGAAACGGATCAGCGTCGTACGGCGATAACACTCGAAGTAGAACTCGCGGGCCCACTCGTCGCAGATGTCAGACAGCGTGAAGCTTGTCTTCTGAGCGGCATGAGCGCGTGCACGAAGCTCATTGATGTATTTGATGCCTTCCACCGTAGGAGAACCGCCATTGGCACGGGCTGTCGCCTCGGCATAGTTCAGATAGGCCTCAGCTATGCGGAACAGGAAGTAATCAGCATCAGGGAAAGTAGTATTCTTACCGGCACGGCCATCTGTGTAGTAGTTGTTGTACTTACAGGCAGCATATCCATCCGTGAATGTACCTAAGTTGGTGTTCTCCAAGCTGCGTTCCGCACCATTTTTTGCGATATTGCACATCAGTGCACGGTCATCACCGGCAGCGGTATACATCTCCTTGACGGTAGCCAGCTTAGGAGCATCGTCATTGGGGAAGAACTTGCGTACCATATCCGGACGGAGGCGGTTACCAGCCCAGCCTTGGGTTGTCCCGTTACCCTTCAGCGTGTCTCCATTCTCCTTGAGCCAGTATTCCTCACCATCATTGCTTCCTCCCATGATGTAAAGGGAGGTACCCCATGAAGTGGTCTTCACACCATCCTGCGGCAAAGCAAGCAGACACTCCTCCGTGGCACCGTTCTGTCCATTGTCGCCCATGAAGAGCTCCTGATAAGCAGTCCACTTGCCGGTGCCTTTCGTATGGAGCTTGTAAGGAGAGTTTGTGATGACCTGCTTGGCATAGTAAGCTGCGGAGTCATACTTCTCTTCTCCGGCATAGACCTTGGCATTCAGATAGATTCGGGAAAGGAGGAGCTCAGCCGTATACTTGTTGGCACGGCCGTAACCACTCTCGTTTTCCTTGGGGGCAGAAGTAGGAGCACTCAGCTTGCCCTCAACGTCACGCAGCTCGCTGACAACCCACTTAAAGAGATCAGCACGCTTGATCTGAGGAGAAGCCTTCGAAGAAATGGCTGTTGTGAAAGGTACATTGCCCCAACCGTCCATCAGGACAGAATAGTAGTAGGCACGGAGGAAACGAGCCTCGGCAGTCTTCTCTGCATCCTGACCGCCATAGGTGTTGATGTAGTGATTGCAGAAATCGATACCGCCATACAGACGATAGTAGAGACCTTTCAACATAGGATGAGAGGCATCAAAGCGGTCATAGTCAAACTCGGAGATACCGGTATCACCCCATCCGCAGATAGCCATATCGGTAGTGAGCTCCTGTGAATTGAAGAGCTGGCGAATGAAACCCGTGGTACCACCGTCGAGACCATCAATGTCACAGTCACCGTTGGCACCACCCTGTCCTGCTACAGCCATATTGGCGTAGCACTTGTTCAGCAGGTTGTCGGCGAGGTTTTCACCGCTGGTCTTCGTATTGGGATCGATAGGCGTGACATTAAGGTCACCTGCGCAAGAAGTAAGTCCCAAAGCCAATACAGCAGCTGCTGAAGGTATGATATATTTTAAAGACTTTTTCATTGTTGTTTCCGTTAAGATTTTAGAAATTCAGGCTAAGACCAACGATGAAAGAGATAGGACGCGGATAAACGTTGTTGTCGATACCTCCATACACCTCAGGATCAATACCCTTATACTTGGTAATTGTGAACACGTTGTTGACAGTACCATAGACACGACCGGCAAGACCATGATAGCTGCCTGTCTTAAACAAGTTGTCAAAAGAGTAGCCGAGTGTAATGTTGTCACACTTCAGGAAAGAAGCGTTCTGTACCCAACGGTCGGAAAGCACGGCGGTCACGCCGTAGCTCTGCCAGTTGTCTCCGACAGAGCTCAGCAGGCGGTTCTGCAGGAAGGCTCCATTGACCGTCTGCGCGATAGCTGTGTTGCTGACATTAGCCATACCGGCGGCAAGGTCATTGAAGACATAGTTGCCGATGCTGGCGCGGAAGTTCATACCGAGGTCCCAGTTCTTGTACTCCAGACGAGAGCCTAAGCCCATCGTGACAGGAGCCACCGGGCTCTTGTAGAAGTAACGGTCAGCCTGTGTGATCTGTCCGTCACCGTTACGGTCTACAACGACACCCTCCAGAGGCTTACCGTCCTTGTCGTAAACCTGCTGGTAGACATAGAACGCATTGGATGTGTGACCAACTGACTGTGCCTGACAGTTGTTGCCTGTACCGGAAGAGATACCACCAGTCAGCACGACATAACCCGCCTCGTCACTCATCAGCTTCGTAATCTTGTTACGGTTATAGGTAAGGTTGTAATTGAGGGTCCATCTCCAGTCCTTTGAATCCAGGGCAACCCACTTCACGGAAGCCTCAAAACCGGTATTGGTCATGTCACCGATATTGGAAGTCACCTTATTGCGGAAGTTTGAACCGGCAGGCACCGTGACAGTATTCAACAGATCTGTGGTCTTACGATAGTACCAATCGAAGCTACCGCTGAGGCGGCGGTCAAGGACAGACCAGTCAAGACCGAGGTCATAAGTGGTTGTCGTCTCCCATGTGATGTCAGGGTTATAAGCATTCGGACGGGCAAGGTTCCCATTGCCTATCACCTGGTAATATGAGCCGTCACCGGAGTTCATTGTGTAATTGGCGATATAGCCATAGTCCCCGATACCCTCCTGCTGACCGGTCTGACCGTAGCTCATACGATAGTTCAACTCAGACAGCCATTTGGCGGAGCGGAGGAAGCTCTCATCCTTCACTTTCCACATGAAAGATGCAGAGGGGAAGTAGCCCCAGTGCTTCTTGAAGCGGGAAGAACCATCAGCACGGAACGTAGCGTTAAGATAATACCGGTCCAGGATGCTCCAGTTGGCACGGCCGAAATAAGAGACGAGATAGTTCTCGGTCTTGTAGTGATAATCGTCCTTCACGCCGTCACCGTCGTAGTCAACACCTGTATCCGTGTTGACCTGACTGAATTTGCCGTTGTAAGCATCAAGATAAGAGAGTGTGCGTTTGTGCTGATTTCTCCAGAAGTGAGACTCCTCGGCACCTGCCATTACATCGAAGTGGTTCTTCAACTGGTCGTTGAAGTCGTGGGTGTACATGGCATAGACACTGCCCTGATAGTTGCGCTTCAGAATGCGGTCGAAGCCATAGCTGCCATAGAAAGAGGCGTCGGGGCACCAGGGCTCCACGTCTGTCCGCTGGTCACCATAGGCAATGTCAATACCTCCTGTAGCATGCAGGTGCAGGTCCTCAAGGCCATGAACCATATAATCGACATCACCGCTCATGACCAGGTCGCGGCTGATGGCACGGTCGTTCTTGCCTTCGAGCAGGGCGACAGGATTCTTAGGAGCATTGGTGTTCTGGAGATACCATGTCGTGGGGCTCGTAAGGACAGAGTTGTTGGTCCATGCATAATAGTTGTTGAAATACTGATGTCCCGTGAACGTATCATCCACGACACTGTGAGTCGGGTCCATATAAACGGCTGCGCTGACAGCGTTGGTGTTGGCAAAGCGGCTCTTGGACCACATACCCTTGACATTGACATTAATCTTCAAATGATCTTCAAAGAGATTGGGTGTCAAGCTCAGAGACCCTGTGTAACGCTTGAAGTCAGAGGTCTTCAAGATACCTTGCTGGTCCGTATAACCGGCACTGACACGGAACGGGAGAACCTTAGCCACCGTACCGCTGACGGACACCCCGTGATCCTGGCTCAAAGCCGTACGATAGATCTCATCCTGCCAGTTGGTATTGGCTTTGCCAAGAAGACCATAGGTGCCACTGCTCTTACCATAACGCTGCTCTATGAGGCCGCGGTACTCGTCACCGTCCATCACATCCAGTGTCTTTCGCTTCTGGCTCACGGTCATACTTCCATTGTAAGCCACCTTCAAACCACCGTGCCCTTTCTTCGTGGTGATGATGATGACACCGTTGGAACCGCGGGAACCGTAGATGGCTGTAGCAGAAGCGTCCTTCAACACGGTGAAGGATTCGATATCTTGCGGGTTGATCATAGACAACGGGTTGGCCAGACCTTTAACGCCAGTATCATCCATGGCGATACCATCGATAACGTACAACGGGTTGTTACTTGCGTTCAGAGAGGCACCGCCACGAATACGGATCGTAGAGCCGCCACCAGGAATACCGCCATCACTGGTGACAGAAACGCCGGCCACCTTGCCCTCGATCATGTCCTGGGCGTTGACGACCAGGCCTTTGTTTTTGGTATCAGGAGCAAGCTGGGATACAGAACCCGTCAGATCTTTCTTCTTGGCTACACCGTAACCGATGACCACAACCTCGTTCAAGGCTTTGGAGTCATCCTTCAATGTGATGACAGCGCCATTGGCAGCTGCTACCTTCTGCGGTGTCATACCAATGTAGCTGATTGTGATCTCTGTACCCGGAGCTACATTAATGGAATAGTTACCGTCGAGGTCGGTAACACCTACTGCCTTACCGTTGGCAGTGATGGTGGCACCCATGACAGGCTCGCCGGCAGCATCTTTCACTTGTCCCTTGATGGCACCGGACTGTGCCCAGGAACTGGCCGCTAACAGAAGTCCGCCCGTGAGGACGAGGGCTCTGCGTGGCATCTTGAATTTTACCTGCTTCATCATTTGCTTTTTAATTAAGATTGGTGTATTTTAGAATTTTTCATTTTCAGCTTTTCGACTGCAAAGTTAAGCGATTTTAATTGACCTGCATCAATTTTTAACAGAAAAATGCAAAAGGTAGCGCGCAATCGTTTGCATGCAAGAAGAACGAAATGGTTACATGCAGCATCTTCCATGAAAAAGCCGAAGGATTGCCCATGAAAAGACCGAAAGACCGTCAACTGAAGATTCTAAGAACACGAATAAACGAATGGCCATGCAGACGACATGGAAGAACGGCCCGATTGTTCTATCAGCTCAATGCGGCAGTCGTCACTGTAACTGACAGTCTGTTACCCAAATAGCTAAAACTCGGGCAGCACTCACAGTACCCTGGAATTGTAAACATTTATAATAGAAAAAAGCACTCTGTGAGGCATGCATTCCAGAGCGAGAAAGTGGACGGAAAGTGGGATATTGATTGGATGGAGGTACCTTAACGATTGAATCATGTCACGTTTACGGTTAAAAGACAATGTGATGACGGTTGAAACGCGTTACGATTACGGTTAAAACGCATCGCGATTCAACTGCAGAGGCAGTCCGATACAGGCTTAATGGCGCAGGAATAAGGCTATCCAGGTATCTCAATGAAACCGGAAATAATACAACTGATTGATAAACAGACATGTATGAAAATAGCAAATAAGGCCATTATTCAGCCCAACAACAACTCCTGACTGAAAAGAATCGATTCTCAGAGAGGTATTTGTCAATTAAAATACAAGTTCACGACACAACTGCAACAAAGTGACAAGAAGAATCCTAAAAGCAGGAATCACTTCCGATCGTGCGGATGACAGCCTTGTTTTCATGCCTTTCGTGCCTTTCACGGGGCATCTTTACAGGCCATCTCCTGTGTGCGCAAACGTTTACACAAAATAATTCACAAATTGATTTATATCATGCAATCCGTATTCATATTTAATTCGTAACTTCGTGCAAGATAATGACACACATATTTTAAACAGCAAATTATGAAACACGTTTATTCTCTTCTACTCTCCCTCATCCTACTTCCGCTCGGGGCCCTTGCACAAGGCTGGCCGGCCAACTACGGCGGCGTGATGCTCCAGGCTTTCTGCTGGGACAGTTATTCAGACACGCAGTGGACCAACCTCACGACGCAAGCCGACACGCTGTCGAAGTATTTCAAGCTTATCTGGGTACCGCAGAGTGGATGGTGTAAAGCTTCCACGAACAACATGGGCTACTACCCTATCTATTGGTTCAATCAAAAAAGTGCCTTCGGCACAGAGGCTGACCTTCGGACAATGATAAAAACCTATAAGGCTAAAGGCACCGGCATCATCGCAGATGTCGTCATCAACCACAAGAACGGCATGAGCAAATGGTGTGATTTCGCCGATGAGACCGTCACGGGACAGAACACCGGCAAGAAGTACAGTGTCAGCTGGGACCACACGAACTACACCCAGATATGCAGTGACGACGAGGCACAGACCGGAACAGATTCCGAGGCGAAAGGAAAGATCAAGGGTGCCAAGGATACCGGCCTGAACGATGGCGGATGCCGCGACCTTGACCACACCAATGCCACGACACAACAGAACGTCAAGACCTACGAGGATTTCCTGCTCAACGAAATGGGCTACACGGGCTTCCGCTACGACTTTGTGAAAGGTTATGATCCTGCTTATGTCAAGATGTACAACGAGGCAGCCAAGCCGCAGTTCTCTGTGGGCGAGTACTGGCAGGGGTCCGTGACCGACTCGAAAAGTGGTGACCATCCCTTTGGTGGCGTGAAAGACTGGGTAGACGCTACCGGCAAGACGAGTGCCGCTTTCGACTTTCCGATGAAGTATCTCATTAAAAGCGCATTCAGCGGAGAGTGGAGCAAACTGGCTGCCTACACCACGGCGACGCTCACGGGAGTGGAGCCTCAGTACGCCGTCACCTTTGTCGATAACCACGATACCGGTGAGCCACACGACAACCCTGACCCACAGCGCGCTAACATTGCTGCCGCAAACGCCTACATTCTCGCCATGCCCGGCACGCCCTGTATCTGGCTGAGCCACTGGCAAAGCTACAAGACCTTCATCAAGAAGTGCATTCTCGCCCGCCAGCTCGCCGGAGTGACCAATACCAGCAAAGTAACCATATCGGAAGCCAACACCAACGGTTATGTGCTGTGTGTGGAAGGCAGCAAGGGCAGCGTGCTCCTTCTCTTAGGCAAACCCAACTACAACACCAAGGATTACCAGCTTGCCTGCGAGGGCGAGAACTTCAAATACTATGTCTCCGACGGACTGGACCTTACCGCCATCAAGAACATTCCGGAAGAGAAAAGCAGTCACGAGATTCCCTCCTTCTGCAAAGTCAATAAAGATGAGGTCTGTGCTTTCTTCGAGGTGCCTGTCTCCTGGGGAACGGTGTCAAAGATCAACTGCTGGGCCTGGGACGCCAAAGGCAACTATACCGGCGGTAATTGGCCGGGTGTGGCCTGCACGCTTGTGGGCACCCACAGCAATGGCTCCAAGGTGTATAAGTGGACCTGGGACAGCAGCTATACTGACACCAAAGCTTTAACACCTACCCACATCATCTTCTCGGCTAACACAGGAAAGCCGCAGCAGAACGACATGGAGTTCAAGAACGGAAACTACTATGGCCTCAGCACGATCTACGGCAACGTGATCGACATCGCCACCGGCATCAAGAGCCTCAAAGCCAACGCCAGCAACGACAATGCCTGGTTCACCCTCTCCGGCATGCGGTTATCGAAAGGACCCGTGCAAAAGGGAGTGTATATCCATAATGGACAAAAAGTAGTGAAGTAACGGTATTGGTACAGACAGGTAACGAGATCAGTTACGATATGCTGTGGGGATGCCCTAATGGCACGCTTTATCAGTGCCGGCCGTCGTCTTCGACCTCTAACTGGAACTGCTTTGAGAAACTCCTTGCACAAACCACAAAAGCCACGTGCGACGCTTGTCCCGAGACAAAGATTATCTTGCATGTGGAGCGTGTGTCGACCTCACAGCAAAAAGGTTACTACAACCTCTTAGGACAGTGCGCGAGCCATCCATGCCACGGTGTCTTCATCCGTCAGGGAAAGAAAACTGTGATAAGATAAACCGTTAACACTCACCCCTATGCCAGACGACAGCAAGGGCTTGGCGCAAGTCACGCGGCAGGGTAATAACTGGAAATCACTGCATTTCTATCAGAAGACGGATACCCTCTATCGCATGGCTGCGGCTATTGCTCCTCTTGCTCCTCCTCCTTCACCTTCTTCTGTCCTCTCACCGTCTCGCCTTTCTTCAATCCGCTCTTGATCTGGATATTGATGCCGTCGGAAAGACCGGTGGTGACATACCGCTTGACATAACGGTCATCGGCATTCTCTGCCTTTGCCTTGACCACATAAACAAAGGTCCTGGTGCCCTCAAACAGAATGCAGCTCTCAGGCACAGAGAGAGTCATCGGTGCCTCAGCCAGCACAATCTCGGCATTGGCACTGTATCCCGACCTAATCTGGTTGCCTCCGGCCACCTTCACCGCGGCCTTTATTTCAAACTGGTTGGCACCGTTGTTCTCTGTAGCTTTCGGCGAGATATACTCAAGCGATGCCTGCAGACGCTCATTCTGCATCGCTCCGATAGTGATCTTCATCAGCATGCCCACGCGGAGCGACCCCACCTCCGTCTCGTCGATGTTGCCGTCGAAGATGAGGTCGTTCATGTTGGCGACCGTGGCAATGGTAGTTCCGTCATTGAATGTATTGGAGAGGATGACGGTGTTGCCGACCTTCACCGGGACATCCAGAATCAGTCCGCTGATGGTAGACCGGATCAGCGTAGACGACGTGCTGGCATTGGATGCCGACACGCCATCTCGCACTACCTCGAGATTCTCAGTAGCGGCTAACGTTTCCTCACGTGCCTGAAGATAAGCCTTGCGTTTCTGGTCGTATTCATCGCCGGAGACGAGTCCTTTGTCATAGAGTGTCTTCTCACGGCCATAGTCGACAGCGGCCTGCCGCTCATTGATATTGGCGAGTCGCACGCGCGCCTGCGCTGCCGCCAACTGGCTCTCATCGGGTATAACCTTGACCTTGGCGATCACCTCGCCCGCCTGAACGGTCTGGCCCGCCTGCTTGTAGAGATCGGTGATGATACCGGAGATCTGCGGCTTGACATTGACTTCGTTGCGCGGCACAATCTTTCCCGTGATGACTGTGGTCTTGCGGATGTCCATCAGCCTGACGGCATACTCATTATACTCCGTCGGCTTCTGTCTGCCCTGCAGCCACAGGAATACAAAAGTGCCGATGAAGATAATCAGGACAAGAACGATTGCCGCTATTCTTATTGCTTTTTTCATGTTGATGTATGTATTTCGTTTCCGTTTATTCGTCACGCATGGCATCGACAGGCTTGATGCCCATAGCCCGCATGGCCGGTGCCAGTCCGGCAAGGACACCTAAAACACTGAGCAGCAACAAAGCTCCCAGAGCTATCCAAAACGACACCTGGTAGTGGGCTGTCACCTCACCGGCCGTAGTGCCGGCAGTTGACTGCAAAGCTTGGAGAATCAGTACGGCGAAGACAATACCCATCATCCCTGCCACAAGGGTGAGGAGGATGCTCTCCGAAATGATTTGCGTAAGAATCTTCTTCGGTGTGGCACCGATGGCCCGCCGAATGCCGATCTCTACGGTACGCTCACGCACGGTGACCATCATAATGTTGCTCACGCCAATGGCTCCGGCAAGCAATGTTCCGATACCCACCAGCCAAACAAGGAAGTTGACACCCCTGAAGAGGCTGTCAACCATAGAAAACATGGTAGCCGAGTTGAACACCAAAAGCGCCTTCTCATCCTTAGGAGAGAAGTCATGTGCATGAGCTATGATGTTCCTGATGCGCGGAATCAGAGGCCGTGTCTGTACGCCCGGACGTGCCACCATGCAGACCATGGTCACGCTGTCGCCGAGATTGTAGGTCCGTTGCATAAGTGTCGACGGCACCGTCACGAGCTCCTCTGCGCGACTGCCTACACTCATGTTGCCTAAAGCGAGGTCTACTCCGACTATCTGATAATAGGTAGAGTCAATGCGCATCATCTGTCCCGTAGGGTCGCCCCCATCGGGGAAGAGGTCATTGTAGATCTTTTTCCCGATAACACACACACGCCGTCCCTGATCCATGTCCATACGGTTAATGAACCGCCCGTAGAGCAGGTTGGGCTCGTCCACACGCACGTAGTCGGGACGCACGCCGCGGAAGTTGCACAGGGTCTTCCTGTCACCATGATATGCCCTGCTGCCCCATCGCATGACGAGAGGTGTGATGAGTTCCATCTCAGGTATCTGCCGCAACAGGGTGACGTCCCGGCCGGTAAGTCCCCATGCCCGGCCTTTCCGGTAACCATGCCATGGCACCGTGGTCTGCTGAGGATAGACAATGACGCTATTGGTGGCAAAACCCTGGAAATTCTCACTCAGTGCATCTTTCATTCCCTGACCGCCGCCGAGGAGCACCACCAGCATGAAGATGCCCCAGAACACGCCGAAGCCCGTCAGCAACGACCGGGTCTTGTTGCGCGTAAGCGTCTCAATAACTTCCTTATATGCATCAATGTCTATCATCATAGTCGGATTTCTCCATGTTATTCCGCCGCCAGGGCTACGACAGGCCTCACCTTAGCCGCCTTGCGTGCAGGCATAAGCCCGGCAAATGTACCTGCGACAATCATCAATAAGGTAGCCTCAACGCAGACGTCAAGCCCCACAGTGGGATTGAGAAAAGTCGTCACCTTCATGCCACCACCCATATCCAAGGTCTGACTGCCAATGGTGGCATTCATATACTGATCGGCAAGCACACCGAGGAACATGCCGATATATCCGAAAAAGGTCGTGATGATGATACTTTCGGCGATGATGAGCCTCAGGATCGAGGCAGGCTTGGCTCCGATGGCTTTCCGGATGCCAAACTCACGTGTGCGCTCCTTGACGGCGATGAGCATGATGTTACCTACGCCGACGATGCCACTGACAAGTGTCAGCAAGCCGACCACCCACAGTGCTGTTCTGATGATGGACATACCCTTATCCATTTGCATATTCTCCGTGAGGCGGTTCCATATCCACACCGCTTCCTTGTCATCGGGCGCCGCATCGTGGTTCTTGTTCAGACTGCCACGGTACTGGTCCTCGAAAGCGTCATTGTCGGCCTGGCTTTTCAGCCCCTGGAAAGAAAAGACTATGTTATCCGTCTTGTCGCCCTTGGCATAGATAGCACGAACGGTGGAGAAAGGCGCATAGACACTCTGGCTCATCCCGCTCTCGTCCTTCTTTGAGATACCCACAACCTCAAAAGACAAACTTCCTACATTGACCTGACTGCCAAGCAGAAGATGATAATTTCCAGGCGAGAGCTGCTTTGCCTGTTCCTCGTCTACGACCAGTACCTTACGTCTTTGCGCAAGGTCTATCTGGTTGATGAAGCGGCCGTCGAGAATGTCTATCTTGTTGATTTCCGCCTCGTTGGGATACACACCGGTGACGGTTGTAGAGACATAGCTGCCGCCCGGTGTACTGACAATTACTCCGCTCTGCGACACTTCCGCGCCGAGAGTCTCCACGTTGTTGGCAAATTTTTCCCGAGTCGTGGCAATGTCGCCATCGTCAAGCGTAATGGGACGGTTCTCCTTCATGCCCCTGTAGGCTTTTGAGGTCTCACCACCGGACACCTGCATGGAGTTGGCCATGAAATGGTCCATATTGTGAGTAAGCCCGTTGATGAGCCCGTTGCCCGCCCCTAAGAGGACGATAAGCATGAAAATGCCCCACGCTACGGCAAAGCCCGTGAGGGAAGTGCGCAGCTTATTGTGGCTGATGGTAGCGAATATCTCTTGCAGTATATCTGTCATTTCATTACGGTTCCTTCTCCAAAGATGCTGGCACGGTGGTCATAGTTGTCCTCAATCTTTCCGATAACTCCGTCTTTGATATGGATGATCTTGTCTGTCTCGTTGGCGACACCACTCTCATGGGTCACTACGACAATGGTCTTATGTTCTTCCCGGTGCAACTGTTTGAGCAACCGCATGACTTCAAGACTCGTCTTGGAGTCGAGTGCTCCTGTTGGCTCATCCGCCAAAATGACTTTAGGATTGGTGATAAGGGCGCGGGCAATGGCAACGCGCTGTTTCTGGCCGCCCGACATCTCGTTGGGATAATGGTCCGCCCAAGGCAACAGTCCCAGACGTTCAAGATATTCGAGCGCCAGCTTGTGGCGTCGTTTCCGGGAGACATTCTGATAGAAAAGCGGCAGCTCTACATTCTCTACGGCCGTCTTGAAACCTATCAGGTTGAAGCTCTGGAAGATAAAACCGATGAAATGATTGCGGTACTCGGCAGCGCGTGTCTCACTAAGGTCCTTGATCAGTGTGCCGCCAAGAGTGTACTCTCCGCTGTCATAGTTGTCGAGAATGCCTAAAATATTCAGTAATGTTGATTTTCCGGAGCCGGACGCGCCCATAATCGACACAAATTCACCGTCGTCAATGTCGAGGTTAATACCCTTGAGCACATGCAACGGCTGCGCGCCGAAATAGGTTTTATTGATGTCGTGGAGATGAATCATGACTGCTTTGTGTCTTTGGCTACTTCATGTTCATCAGAATCTCTCTGCCTGTTGTCCATGTTGCAAATTTACCGCTATTTTCCCATTCCTGCAACAAAACAGTTAAATATTTCAAACAAAAAAATCCGGCAATGGCCGAGGCCATAAACCGGATTCGAATGAAAGGAGGAAGTGGTACCTCTTGGAGTTGAACCAAGGACACATGGATTTTCAGTCCATTGCTCTACCACCTGAGCTAAGGCACCCACTACTTACTGCATCTCATTGTTATGGAGTGATATTTCTGAAATGCGAGTGCAAAGGTAGCACTTTTTTATCAACCTCGCAAATTTTTCTCAATAAAATTGTGTCTAATTCAAAAAAAAGTACTACCTTTGCAACCGCAAAACAGAAAGAGGTGCTTTGTTGCTTCTTTATGCGACTGCATCGGGATGTAGCGCAGTTGGTAGCGCACTACGTTCGGGACGTAGGGGTCGCCAGTTCGAGTCCGGTCATCCCGACCATTAAAAAGAAGCGGCTATGAACAGTCGCTTCTTTCGTTTTTTCAATATTCTATAAGTGCATCAGTCGTCAACCATACCAATGATAGCAGCAACATCTTCTGCATTGATCTCTCCAGTAATCAGAAATCCCACACACGTGTTGTCACCGGTCGACAGAGCCACGATCTCCTGAATGGCACTACCTTTTTGCTTGACGAGAATATTCATACCTTCACTCTTGCCTTTCTTAACGCCGGTGAATTCGCTGTAACCATTCTGCGAGAGGGCAATGATTTTCTTGGCAAACTTCTTGCGTACACTTCCAGAGCAATCGTTGAGCGTCAGCACGCGAGCCTCATCGACCTCCTTCAGCAAAGCGGCCACATTGCCGTCCTTCACTTTTGCACCAGCAATAGTCATGAAGAGCCTCGGCACACTGACATATTCCGCATGCTTTTTGTCCCTGAATTCATTAAAAACTGAACTTGCCGACTGGCAGAAAGCTAACTGACAAGTCAACATTAATAATAATGTAAACAGAATCTTCTTCATAATGATGATCCCCTGATTAATAATCTATATAATGTCTTAGACGTTCAAAATCGTCCTTGGTAAAGTCTTTCATCAACTTTAATTCTTCAATATCGTGTATCGGACCATATAGGCGGCGGTAATCCACGATATCTTTCGCCTGATAATAATTGATATAAGGATGCCGCTTCAACTCACCCAGCGTAGCTTGATTGACATTTAACCGACGTACCTTTTCCGCATTAACATAGAAATAGGGCAACACCTCTTTGGGCAGATCCTCTATTTCCAGCAATTGCTCTGCGGAATAATAGCCACCGAGACTTTTTCTTCGATAAGCAATCTCACGTGCATAATATCTCCCAATTCCTGGAACTTTCATGAGCTGTGTAGTATCTGCACCATTAAGTTCGATACGTTCTCCCTGCCTCAGTTTAACAGGGAAGTGCCGCTCAGAAAGCGTGTCTACAATACCGCCATAAGATGCAGTTAACCGATGGGGAGACTCATAAGGCTGATAATCAGCACCAATACGAATGTAAGGCGCAAGTTCACGATACTGCTTATTAGTCAGCCCGTAAATCCTTCCAAAATCTTCACGCCGACGGAAAACACCGCCTTTAGCCCGATACTTGTAGATATTCCTCACCTGCCAAGGCTCCAGACCAAGAGCCAACAGTTCTGTCGAATCGGCTGTATTGGGGTCGAAGGGAAAAAGGCTTACGGCGCGTCTCTCTACCGCGTAGTAACGGTAACCCCCGCTTTGACGGTATCGATCATTATCATAATTGCCCCATCGCCGCTGAACAGAAGTGGAGTCCATCCTGCCGCCATCTGTAAACATTGTCTCATGACCATGAAACAATAAGAGGACAATGCTGACTGCCATAAAAACCGCTAAAAGGAAACAAATGACACGGCGATCGGAACGGCGGATATAATGAAAGTCACTGAATCGCATCCCTTATTAAATAATACCTAACTGATGAAGAAAGATAACGGCTATGCAGAGTGGGGAGACAAAGCGAATAAGAAAGAGCCACCCCTGATAAGCCCATACCGAAGCTGTGCCCCAATTGGTAAACTCATCCTTAACCATCTTTCGCGGTGCTATCCAGCCGACGAGAATACAAGTCGCAAACGAACCAAGCGGCAAAAGAATATTAGAGGTCAGGAGGTCGCAGAAGTTGAGGAAGCTCTTGCCAAACACCGTGATGTCCACCGCTCCGCACGACAACGAGCAGACAATGCCGATTAAAAAGGCGATGACAGTCTCAAACACCGCGCCCTTCGCACGCGAGATATGCAGCTCTTCGAAGAAGAGTGACGTGCCTATCTCATGCATAGAGATGGTGGAGGTCAATGCAGCGAGAGCCAGCAAGGCATAGAACAAGACGCCTATGATATAACCCAACACGGGCGTGAAAGCCTTTTGAAAAACATTGGGCAACGTGATGAAAATGAGTGAAGGACCGCTGTCGGGGTTGACCCCTACAGAAAACGCAGCCGGAAAAATCATCAGTCCAGCCAAAACAGCAACGAGCGTATCGACCACCGCCACCTGTACGGATGACTTCAGAAGATTAGTCTGGCGAGTGAAATAAGACGCGTAAGTGCAAAGACAAGCAGTGCCGAGCGACAAAGAGAAAAATGCCTGACCCAGTCCGTCAAAGATAACTTGATGGTCCACTCTTGAAAAGTCGGGCTTGAAAAGGAAATTGATACCCTTGCCGGCATCAGGCAAAGTACAGGAGGCCACCACAATGATGAGCAACAATATAAATAATGTAGGCATGAGGATGTTACTCACTTTCTCGATACCCCTCCTCACACCGCGCACCACTACAAGATGCGTAAGGACAATGAAGGCTATGGTCCAAACGACGGGCTCTATAGCAGAAGTAGAGAACTTGCGAAAATATTCCTGCACATAGACAGCATCTCCATTGATATTTCCCATGATGGAGGCAAAGAGATACTGCAAACACCACCCCGCGATGACGGAATAGAAGCCTAAGATGATCAGCGAGGTGAGCGCACCTATAAACCCTACAACAGCCCACGCCTTATTTCCACCCGCAAGGGTGTAAGCTCGAGCAGCATTGGCTGCACCATGCCGCCCCACGACAAACTCGGCGATCATGCCCGGCACCCCAAGCACAATGACACAAACAATATAGACCACTATGAAGGCCGCTCCACCGTCATGCCCCGTCATATAGGGGAAGCGCCAAATGTTTCCTAAACCTACTGCCGAGCCGGCAGTGGCGAGAACCACTCCTATCTTAGTTCCAAAGTTACCACGATCCATAAACTAATTTTAATTTCTAACACAATAGTCGTTGCTTTAAGTGGTGATGCTGCAAAAATAACGAATTATGCTGAGAGCACAAACGAAATATTGAATATTTTACGCTGTCATTCGTTCAATTGCAGGGGGCGTTTCCCTGTAGCCTCCCACAACCATAAAACAGATTAAACACGCAATGCGTATGTGACTATTTACCAATGCTTCGACAGGCGACCACAGAGGACTGCCCCTGCACTAACACCCAATCATCACCGAAGAAACGGAATAATCTCGTCCTGTTATATCACTCCAAACTGATGAAGGAAGATGGCAAGAATGGCCAGCGGCGCTACGAAACGAACGAGGAAAAGATAGATGCCGAAGAACCGCTGCGACACAGTGCCCCAGTTCGTGAACTCGTCTTTGACGAGCTTCTTTGGTATAAACCATCCAATGAAAATGCATGTCAGGAAACCGCCAACAGGAAGGAAGATCTGACCAGTGACAAAGTCAAAAACGTCGAATAACGTTTTCCCTGCTATTGTCAATCCGCTCCAATCGCCTAAAGACAAAGAGCAGACAGCACCAATGAGCGTACACGATACCGTGACAATAGCGGCACCTTTCGTGCGCGAGATGTGCAGTTCCTCATAGAAAAATGCCGTAGAGACCTCATGTAGAGAGATGAGAGAGGTCAGGGCAGCCAACGAGAGCAGCAGATAGAACAGCAGGGACACGAACCAGCCCAACAACGGCAAACCCGTGAATGCCTCATTGAACACATTGGGCAGCGTGATGAAAATGAGCGATGGGCCACTGTCTGGACGGATGCCCACGGAGAACGCAGCAGGGAAAATCATCAGTCCGGCCAGAATAGCGACTACAGTGTCAATGGAGCAAATCTGCACAGCGGATTTGAGCAGATTGGTCTGACGTGTGTAGTACGAGGCATAAGTGCAAATACACCCCATGGCGATGCTCAGCGAATAGAAGCTCTGTCCGAGCGCACCCAGGAACACTCCACTGTTCACCTTGCTGAAATCGGGCTTGAAGAGAAACCCTATGCCTTTACTTGCATCAGGCAGAAGACAGGACGCCACCACGATAACAAGCAATAATATAAATAATGCGGGCATCATCATCTTCGAAGCCTTCTCTATACCACCCCGCACGCCATGAATAATCACAAAATGCGTTCCCAGCATGATAATGACAAGCCAAAACACCGGCTGAACAGGATTGGTGGAGAAGTCAGCAAAATATTGCTTCACAAAGTCGGTATTGCCATGGAGCTGTCCCATAATTGACGCGTAGACGTACTGCAAGCACCAGCCGGAGATAACTGCATAATAACCCATAATCAGAAACCCCGTGAGCACACCGAGCAGACCTACATATTTCCATGCCTTGCCTCCGCCAACTTTCGAGTAAGCCCGATAGGTGTTAGCTGCACCATGCCGCCCAATGATAAATTCAGACACCATACAGGGGATGCCCAACAGCAGCACACAACCAACATAGACGATAATAAATGCGGCTCCACCGTTTTGGCCGGCCATATAAGGGAAACGCCAGATGTTTCCCAAGCCCACAGCGCCACCCGCTGTGGCAAGAATCATCCCTATCTTACTGCCAAAACTCACTCTCTCTTCTGATGCCATGATGTTTCCTCTATAATTTTATTGCAAAATTATAAAATAATAAACACTTTTACATATAAAGTGAAAGCTTTTATTGATAAAACATGAAATATCAGAAGCGATGGTACTCAACGATAGTCTTTCGGCACCAATTGCTTCCAATCTGAATAGGGATTGCCAAGCATATGGGAATTGTAGAAATGCATGTCGCCTGTCACTTCGGGCCCAATAAAATCAGGTTTTTCAAACACCTCCGTCTCACTGCCAAGCTCCACCTCAGCCATCACGAGTCCGTCATTAGCGCCGTGAAATTCATCGACTTCAAAGATATGGCGCCCTGATTTCACAAGATACCGGTGCTTGTCAATCACGCCGCCACGGCATAGCTCCAGTAGATGTGAAGCCTCATCAAGCGTGATCTCCTTCTCAAACTCATAGCGTGTCATGCCACCATCGCTGCTCTTTCCCTTGATGGTAAGATACGCTTTGTCGTCACGCATACGCACACGCACCGTTGCGCCATCCGCAGGAATATAGCCTTGACGGATGTGACTCACCGATGATGCGGCCAACCTGTAAGCGTGACCATGCTTCACTAAAAACTTCCGTTCAATTTCCAATCCACTCATAATAACAAGAAAAGGGCTGTTTTGACACAGCCCTGCATATTTTATTGCACAATGAACAACGACCAAACCATATAGATAACGGCGAGAGCGACGAGGACTCCGAAAATCCATTTCACCACACGCTCACCTTGGTCTTTCTGTTTTTCCTGATGTTCTGTGCGTTTCTTGCTGGTTGCCATGTTGTTGACCTCTTTGGCCGCAACGTGTTTCAATTGATCTTTTTTATTGTTTCCCATAGCTTATGTTATTTAGTTTTCTTTCTCTGCATCGCTCTCGGCAAACTCCATGAGATAAGCCTTGATGAATCCGTCTATCTTACCGTCCATCACACCGTCTACATCAGATGTCTGATAGCCCGTACGGTGGTCTTTCACGCGGCGGTCATCGAAGACATAGGAACGGATCTGACTGCCCCACTCAATTTTCTTCTTATTGGCCTCAACCTTCGCCTTCTCAGCCTGTTGCTTCTTCAGCGCACGATCATAGAGCTGACTCTTCAAGAGTTTCATGGCCTTCTCTCGGTTCTTCGGCTGGTCACGCGTCTCGGTGTTTTCAATGAGGATCTCCTCTTTCTCACCTGTATCGGGATCTTCATACTGATAGCGCAGACGCACGCCCGACTCCACCTTGTTGACATTCTGGCCACCGGCACCACTGGATCGAAACGTGTCCCAGCTCACCTTGGCGGGGTCGACATAGACCTCGATCGTATCGTCGACAAGCGGTGTAACAAACACTGAGGCAAAACTCGTCATTCGCTTGCCCTGGGCGTTATAAGGCGAGACACGCACCAACCGGTGCACGCCGTTCTCACTTTTCAGGAAGCCATAGGCATACTCGCCACCTTCAATGGTCATCGTCATACTCTTGATGCCGACTTCCTCACCTGGCTGTAGGTCGGTGATGGTAGTCTTATACCCATTGGCTTCACACCAGCGCATATACATACGCATGAGCATCTGGGCCCAGTCCTGCGCCTCTGTGCCACCGGCACCAGAGTTGATCTTCAGCACGGCGTCCATGGAGTCCTCATCCTGGCGAAGCATATTCTTCAGCTCAAGCTCCTCAATACACTTCATTGCCTTGTCATAGTCGGCATCTACTTCCTGCTCCGAGACGAGCTCTTCCTTATAGTAATCGAAGGCGAGTTGCAGTTCATCGGCATACTGACGACACTGCTTGTACCCCTCAAGCCATTTCTCAATGCCTTTCACTTTCTTCATCTGAGCTTCTGCCCGCTTGGGGTCATCCCAGAAGTCGGGCGCCTGCGTACGCAGCTGCTCCTCTTCAAACTCTACCTTCTTTTGGTCAATATTGAGATAGTGGTGAAGCTTTTCTGTGCGCTCCAGCACGTCCTTCAGTTGATCTGCTGTAATCATTTCGTTTATTTCGTTATGACTCCGTCCGACGGAGTATTGGCATACATGGCGTCAATGATGTCCTTGTAATGTTCATTGACAACACCACGGCACAGCTTCAACGTGTTGGTCATCTCACCTTCCTGCATGGAGAAATGGTGGGGCAACAGTGTAAAGCGCTTGATCTGTTCATAATGGGTAAGTCCTTGCTGCAAGGTGTCGATGCGTTCGGTCATCATATCAATGACCTGCTGATTACGACAGAGCTCCACACGGTCAGCAAACTGAATGCCTTTCTCTTTCGCCCACTCTTCCAGCACGCTATACTCCGGAACGACAAGGGCTGAGACAAACTTACGCTGATCGGCAATAACCGCCACCTGATCCACAAACTTATCCACCAGCAGCAACGACTCAACCATCTGTGGAGCGATGTATTTGCCGTTACTGGTCTTGAAGAGGTCCTTTATGCGCTCGGTAAGGAAAAGCTCACCGTTCTTTAAATAGCCTGCATCACCAGTATGGAAGAAGCCATCGGCATCAAACGCCTTCCTGTTCAGCTCCGGTCGCTTAAAATATCCCTTTGTAATGGTGGGGCCTTTGAGCAGAATCTCGCTGTTGTCGCCAATCTTAATCTCTATGCCCTTGATGGGCCTGCCCACTGATCCGATAGTGAATGGCTCACCCTTATGATCGCACGACACTGTCGCAAGACTCTCGGTCAATCCGTAACCCACGATGATACCGATACCAATACTATGCACAAACTCCGCCACCTCGGGCGAGACATAGGCTCCTGCCGTGGGGAAAATGTTAGGATGATCCAGGCCCATCTGCGCCCTGACCAAGCTCAAAACAGTCTTGTTGACAATGGCATATTGCAGGCGAAGAGCCAAAGGAGGCCGTTTACCCTTAGCCAGATAGTCGATGTTGTAGCGCTTTCCAATATTCCACGCGTGGTTGAAAATCTTCTGCTGTGTGACACTCGACCGGTCTATCTTCGCCCTGACAGCCTGGTAGACCTTCTCCCAGAAGCGAGGCACACTCGACATACACGTAGGATGGGTCTCGCGCATCGACTGCTGAATCTTATGGGGATCGGTGTTGACAATGAGCGTTGCACCCTCTGTGAGGCTCAAGTAAGCCCAACCGCGCTCAAAGATATGCGTGAAAGGCAGGAAGTTGATAACGCGGTCGTTCTCTCCCACCGGCACGCAAGCATCATTGGCTTTTATGGCTGCGTCATACTGCCCATAAGTCAGCATCACACCTTTCGACTCTCCCGTGGTGCCGCTGGTATAGAGAATATTGCAAAGGTCGTCCTCGTTGGCTTCCTTCCAGCGCGCCTCAACCTCCTGCTCATGAGGCAGTCCCTCGCCGAGCTTGAGGAAATCGTCAAAATACATCGCCTCTGGATCATGCATGCTCAGTCGCACATGACGGTCGAACACGATGATGCGCTCCATCGTCGGACAAAGGGCGTGAATGCGGTGAGCCTTGTCGTATTGCTCCTGCTCACCGACGAAGACCAGCCGCACGCCCGCGTCGTTGATCATATACTCTACCTGCTGCCCTGACGTGGTGGCATAGAAAGGTATCGACACCACTCTTACGCCGTAAGCTCCAAAGTCGGTGTATAGATACTCAGCGCAGTTTTGGGAGAACACGGCGATCTTGTCTTGTGACTTCAAGCCAAGGGCCAGAAAGGCATTGCTGACTTTCTTAACATTCGCCGAGAACTGATTCCATGACACTTCCGTCCATTTTGAACTGCCGAAACCCTGACGGACGAGGGCTGTCCGATTGCCATACTTCTTTGCCTGAGAGTGGATGAGCACTGACAGATGTGACCTGTTTTGCATGAGCTTAGGTGTTAATTGTTGCAAAGATAAAAGATTAATGCGACATATTCAAAAAAACAGAAATGTTTTTTTTAATTTTGCCGCAAAACAAACCGATACTATGAGACAAAAAGATTATGTCGGATGAGGAGCTGCGCCAGGCGTATCCGGAAGAATATGGGGATGTGAAGCTGAAGGGAAATCAGATCCTTGTGGACGAAAATCAGTATCAGGACTACGAGCACCAGAAAAGATGGCAGAGCGGTGAGATGATCACGGGTCAGGCAGAGCAGAAGCTTGGACTGGATACATGTAAGATCGTAGGGAAATGTCCGTTGGACAGTGGTGCGGAGTATGTGCTTCCGAAGGACAAATGTGAGGAGATCCGTATGGCTTATGTGGTAAATGCCAAGCAGTTTCAGGTATATACCGATGATGTAGAGGGAACCATAGCCTGTTTTGAGAAAAAAGGTAAAGACTATAAGGATTATTTCAAAGTGCGGGCACAGAGTAATGCACAGCTTCAGATCGAGGAATATCAGAAGGAGCAGAAGGAAAGCGGCCTGAATGCCGGATATATTGTGACAATAGCAGTTGCAGTATTATCACTGATTATGATATATTTTACTATAAAGTCAAATGCAATGGCACGAAGCGAAGAACTGACAGTTTACCGGCTGAT
>ERZ772881.1183-NODE-1183-length-24532-cov-16.316174_pt1 | contig 24532 bp, 20 predicted proteins | sample MGYA00580581_ERZ772881 | MGnify/ENA primary metagenome ERZ772881 (study PRJEB29015, sample SAMEA2737668) | human gut metagenome | biome: human gut; feature: human-associated habitat; material: faeces | place: China | collected 2012 ...
TCTTTTTATCACGAATTCAAAGTGAAACTCCATGCAGAATATGTGTCCGGAGGAACGCCGCCACACCGTCGCGGTCGTTGGTATCCGTCACGTAGTCACAGACAGCGCGCACCTCTTGCGCAGCATTGCCCATGGCAACGCTTGTGCCGGCGGCACGCAGCATCCGCAGATCGTTGGAGCTGTCCCCGAAAGCGACGGTGTCCTCCGCCGGGATGCCCAAGTGCCGCGCGAGTGCAAGCAGAGCCCTGCCCTTGTCTGCATCAACGGCGTTAAGCTCGAGGTTGTTGCGAAACGACGACGTGACCAGAACATCCGGAAACGCGGCCGTGATCTCCGCGCGCGCCGTTTCACGCTCTGCCATGTCCCGAAAACACAGCTGCACCTTCTGCACCGGCTGACCGTTTGCGCGCACAAACGCTTTCAGATCCTCGACCGGCGCACGTGTGCGCCGCAGGAGCGTGACCACTTCCTCATCAGCGTTATAATACCGCACACGCTCAAGAAATGCGCGGTCTACCCAGCCGGTGTCGTTCCAATAGCAGTCATACATCGCGTCATAGCGTCCGGCAAAGTCCATCAGGCGCAGGCAGGTATCCAGCGGAAGCTCAGCACGCAGGATCGTCTCCCCCGTCCGCGTGTCGGAAACCTTTGCGCCGTTGATCGTAATGGCATACCGCAGAAACGGCAGCGCCTCATCCTGCGCCACCGGGCCGAGCTGCAGCTCCGCGCAGCGGCTGCGGATGGTCGGCAGCAGCCGCTCCGCGTTGGTCGACAGGATCAGGAACACGCCGTAATCCGGCGGCTCCTCCAGAATCTTCAGCAGCGCGTTCTGCGCGGATTCGTTCATATCCTGCCCGCGCGGGATGATGTAGATCTTGCGCTTTCCCTCGTTCGGGCGGATGAACATATCGCTTCTGGCTGCGCGGATGGGGTCGACGGTCATGGCCTTGTGGTCGGGGTCGTCGACGGTGATGATATCCGGGTGGACACCCTCAAGCGCCTTGCGGCAGCCGGAGCAGACGCCGCAGGGGATCTTTCCGCTGCGCCCCTCGCACTGCATTGCCGCCGATAAGATCCGCGTGAGCGTATGCTTGCCCGAACCGGCAGGCCCGCAGAGCAGATAGCTGTGCGCCACGCGTCCGCTGGCGAATGCGCCGCTCAGACGCGCCTTGACGGCGTCATTTCCCAGAAAGCCGGTAAAGTCCATGTTCGGTGTTCCTTTCTCGGCCTATACTTCGCCTTATATCATAGTAGTATAACAGATTTTCCGCCGCTTTGCTACTGTTTTTTCTCCACCCGCAAAAACAGGCAGGGAACCGAATCCCTGCCTGCTTGTTCAGCTCTCCATCTGCCGTCCGAGAAAGCCCGCGACGGTCTGCACGAGCCGCTGCTCCGCCTCGCCGAGCGCAGGCGCGCCGTCCTCGCTCAGAAGCAGGACGCAGCCCATTAAGTCGCCCTCTGTCACAATGGGGGCCGCAGCGCCGACGCGGTAGCGGTCGGATGCGTCCGTCGGCCGGACGGGCAGATCGCCGTCCTGATAGCGGTAGCTGCGCCGCAACTCCATGAGCTGCTCCAGCTCCTGCGAGCAGCGCTTGTCCAGAAGCTCCCGCTTCTGCACGCCATGCACCGCAATGATCGCGTCCCGGTCGCAGACCGCCGCGATATATCCGGTGTTCTTCCCAATCGCTTCACAGATCTGTCCCGCAAATTCTCCCAGATCGCCCATCGGCGAGTATTTCTTAAAGATCACCTCGCCGTCCTTCTCCGTATAAATCTCCAGCGGGTCACCGCTGCTGATAACACTGACACGGAAAACCTTGTCCTCATGATTTTTTGAGGATTGAACCAGCGTGTTTTCGATATTTTCCGTGCCGGACTTAAAATTTGCAGCGTCCTCCGGGAGCGTGCCGGTCTTGAGCAGGCTGTCAATGTCCGCCTTGAGCTGCACCTCGATGTGATCCTCATAGACCCGGATTTTTTCGATCATTAAATTCAGGTCATTGCGGTCAAGCGACGGCTTTTCCAGAATGTCGTGAAATACATCCATTGCCGTTTTCGCCACGCGGTTGATGCGGATGATGGTGTTTCGTTTGTCACTGGCAAATTCGATCTGGTGCTGGATGCCCGCAATGCGCTGCGTCAGCTCCGCCTCCAGCTCGTCGTAGGTTTCCTCCAAAAGTGCTTCCTGCTCCGGGTGCTTCATGATGTCGCGGATGCGCTGGCGCTTCGTGGCCTTCAGCTCCTCCTGCTTGTCAAGCAGTAAGGCTTCCAGATTTTCTTCTGTGCGCTTCGTCTCCGCAATGTCGGCCTGCTCTTTCTCCAGATCGGCGTTCAGCCGTTCAAGCATACTGCTGGAGTTGTCGCGCACCTTGCGCACATAGTCCTTGACCAGCGCATCGAGCGTTTCCACGCGGATATGGTGGCTCGTGCAGCCCTTGAGACCACGCCTGTGGTACGTTCCGCAGGTATAGGCGGGCGCCAGATCGCTCCGGCTCATCGCGAACATCGGACTGCCGCAGTCGCCGCAAACGAGAAGCCCCGAGTACACGTTGTCGTTGACCTTGACCCCGCGATAGTTATTTGTCGAGCGGCTTTCGCGCAGAGAGCGCACGGTCGCAAACGTGCGGTAGTCGATGATCTCCTGATGGTGGTGCTCAAAGACGCGGTGCTCGCGCTCGTCCAGCTTGCGGTCCGTGCCATTGATTTTTACGCGCGTGAATTTTCCCTGCCGCAGCGTGCCGATATAAAAATCGTTGTCTAAAATCCCCTGTACCGTGACGATTGCCCACGCGGCTTTCGTCTTGCGGCGGACAGGCTCTCCCGCGGCGGCGCGGCGCTCACATTCGGACATCCGCGGCGTGGGCACGTTGTTGTCTGTCAGATAGTTGGCAATTTTCTTGTAGCCCCAGCCGTCTAAGTAAAGATTGAAAATCGTCCGGATGACCTCGGCTTCCGTCGGCACGACCTCAAAGACCTGCTGTTTGTTCAGAATATAGCCATACGGCGCGGCGCAGAGCCAGCGCCCCTCCTCCTGCCGCCGCTTCACGACGCTGCGCACCTTTTTCGACGTGTCCGTGACCGGCATTTCGTTAATTAAGAACTGGAACTGAATTTTGAGCCAGTCGTCGTCATTCGGGAAGTCGATGTTATCGCCAATCGAAATGATCCGCACGCCCGCATCGCGCAGATCCTCCAGCTCTACCAGCCCGCGGGAATTGCGGCGGGAAAAGCGCGAGAAATCCTTGACGATGAGAATGTCGTACTTGTGGCTCATCAGCCCCCGGCGCATCTCCTGATACCCCTCGCGCTGCTCGAACGTGTACCCCGAGCGGTCGCGGTCTTCAAAAAACGTCAATGTGCTGTTCGGAAAGTGCGTTGTTACAAAATCTTCGATGATGGATTTCTGATTTTCAATCGACACATTGTCGCGGTCGAGCTCTTCATCGACCGAAATGCGGGCATAGCCTGCAATATCAAAGCGTTCTATCATTCGCATTCACCCTTGAGATACTGTTCTGTCTGCCGCCAGCTGCCGAGGATTCCTCGGTAGTTGCTTTTCGGTTCATTTCCCATTTGCGTTCTCCTCCGTCTGCTCCGGCAGCTGTGCCGCGTCCGTTACTATGTCCGTGACGAGTTGGCGGAAGCTCTCGGCGTTCTGCGCGGTAACGACAGGCTTGCCGGTTTCGGCTTCCAACGCTTTTCTTGCCACACCCGCGACATTGCCGCCGCGCCGGGCGACCTTCTGGTTTTCGTCAAAGCCCTGCGGCTGCTCGGCTTTCGCAATATCGGTCGTGGACGATTCTGCCAGCATGGTCAGCACCAACTCCAGATCGCTCATATTATCGCGAAGGTTTTCCTTTTTCAGCCCCTCGAGATTCTTATACTGCCGCGTGTTCATGCCAGCCCACGCGCGGGTGATCTCGTCTGTCAGAATGGCGTATTCCTTTCCCTTCTGCACGCCGCGCTTTTTCCATTCGTCTGTCAGCTCGTTGCGGATGCGGATGGCAAGCAGCCGCTGATGTACCCATTCCTCAGAATAGCCCTTTTTCAGATAGGTTTCCAGCGCACGGTCAATCGCCTGCTCCAGGTCGATGGTCTCCTCAATGCGCTCCCGTCCGACCATCGCCAGCCAAGCCTTGAACGGCTCGGCCTTCTTGGAGGGAATGGACTGGATGATGCGCAGAAGCTGCTCGGTGTCGGCAACGTCCGTCAGGCGGTTTTTGCCGTCTGCCGCCCGCATTTTCAACTGGTGACAATTCGTCACCAGTTCACTGCCCTCGTCTTTCAGCCGCTGTTTTAGCTTGTTCCAGTATTTTCGCCCGGTATTATAGTCGGGACTGTCTGTCAGTACGCCGACAACATCCACAATGGAAAAATACCATTCCTCCCGCGCTGCATCCCACGCCACGCGGATCTTCTGGTCTTCAAAAAGCTGGATCTCGTTTTTCATTGGTTCGCCCATTCTCGCCCCCCAATCAGCCACACTTCTACTACAAATATCTACTTCGGTATTTCTGATTCGTAGATAATATTGTACATCATCAAAATAGAGATTGCAAGACAAAATTGCGCGCCGGGCGCGTTCGCGGCGCATTGTAACCGGAACAAAAGTATGATATGATATATAAATACAAATCAAACATCGGAGGCGCAGCGATGCAAAATCAAAAGCTGCATTACGCAGAACTGATCAAAGAAATTATCATCCTGACCGTGGCGGTGGCGATTATCGCGGCAGCGGTCTTCTTTTTTCTGGTGCCGAGCCATACCTCAGTCAGCAGCATTTCAGGATTAGGCATTGTGCTGTCCAATTTCATCCCGCTTCCCCTGTCGGTCATCACAATGGTTCTGAACGTGGTGCTGTTGATTATCGGTTTTCTGACCTGCGGAAAAGAATTTGGCGCAAAAACCGTCTATACGAGTATCCTGCTGCCATTATTCATAGGACTGTTTGAACTTGTGTTCCCGAATTTCAGTTCCATGACGGGCAGTCAGGAGCTCGATGTGCTTTGCTACATTCTGGTGGTCAGCATCGGTCTGAGCATCCTGTTTAACCGGAACGCGTCCTCCGGCGGACTGGACATCGTGGCGAAGATTCTAAACAAATATCTGCACGTGGAGCTGGGAAGAGCCATGTCGCTGGCAGGCATGTGTGTGGCGCTTTCGGCCGCGTTTGTCTACGACAAGAAAACCGTGGTTCTGAGCGTCCTTGGCACCTATTTTAACGGCATTGTTCTGGACAACTTTATTTTCGACCACAACAAAAAGCGCCGCGTCTGCATCATCACCGAGAAGGAAGAAGAACTCCGGAAGTTTATCATCAACGACCTGCACAGCGGCGCGACGATCTATGAGGCTATCGGTGCGTATAACTTTGAAAAGCACAATGAGATTATCACCATTGTCGATAAAAGTGAGTATCAGAAGCTGATGACGTTTATCAACCGCGAAGACCCGAAGGCATTTATCACCGTCTATAACGTGTCGAACATGCAATATCAGCCGAAAATTAGGTCAAAAGAGAAATAAATAAGAATGCAATAGAATACGATGGAGGAAAGAACATGAAACTCAGAAGATTGGGAAAAACGGAACTGCAAGTCAGCGAAATTGGCTTTGGCGGCGAGTGGTTGGAGCGCCACCCGGAGGAGGACGGTATCGACCTGATTCACTATGCGTCCGCGCAGGGCATCAACATTTTAGATTGCTGGATGCCTGACCCGAAGTCGAGAGACATCATCGGCAAAGGTATCAAAGATAACCGCAGACAATGGTACATTCAGGGACACATCGGCTCTACATGGAAGGACGAGCAGTATTTTAGAACGCGCGACATGAAATATGTCCGTCCGGCGTTTGAAGACCTCCTGCGCCGCTTGCAGACGGACTACATTGACCTCGGCATGATTCACTATGTGGACTCCGAGAAAGAATGGGAGCAAATTCAGCACTCGGACTATCTCGACTATGTCATGGAGCTCAAAAACAGCGGCGTGATTCGTCACATCGGCATGAGCTCCCACAATCCGAAGGTCGCCATGAAGGCGGCACAGTCTGGCTATGTGGAGATGATCCTGTTCAGTATCAACCCCGCCTTTGATATGCTGCCCGCGAGCGAGGACATTGACACGATGTTCGCAGAAGAATTCGACGCTGGTTTGAAAGGAACAGACCCCGACCGCGCAAAGCTGTACCGCATCTGCGAAGAAACCGACGTCGGCATTACGGTCATGAAGGGCTTCGCCGGCGGCAGATTGTTTGACGAAAAGCGCTCTCCGTTCGGCGTGTGCCTGAGTCCGGTGCAGTGCATCCACTACGCCCTGACCCGCCCGGCCGTTTCCGCCATTATGTGCGGCTACGACACCAAGGAGCAGGTCGATCAGGCGGTTGCCTATGAAACCGCGCCGAATGACGAAAAGGACTACGCGTCCGTGCTTTCCAGCGCGCCGTTCCACTCCTACCGCGGAGAATGCACCTACTGCGGGCACTGCAAACCCTGCGCCGCGCAGTTAGACATCGCCATGATTAACAAGTTCTATGATTTAGCGACCATGCAGCCGGAGGTTCCCGCCACCGTGCGCTCCCATTATGAAGCGCTGGAGCATACCGCGTCCGAGTGCATCGGCTGTCATGCCTGTGAACCCCGCTGTCCCTTCGGCGTACCCATCGCGGAGCGGATGCAGAAAACCGCAGAGCTCTTTGGGCGCTGAATGGTAGCCTACAAATGAACAGGCAGGTTTGGTCTGCTGCGCAGTTTATCACAAATGTTACAGCAGCATTACAAAAGTCTCAGAAGTCCTAAAAAGGCTTGCGCATTCGCACGTTTTCATATATAATGCAATCAGGACAGCGGGCGACATCTCGCTAGTGCGGCTGACACTTAAAACCCGATAGCAATTCCGGACGTAAGGGCCGTGGGGGCTGGCAGGCAGCGATAAAACCTGATGCGATTCCGGACGAATGGGCCGGAGGGTTGGCGGGCAACGATAAAATCAGTCACTAAGGGAGGCGCACATCACTGCGGTGGTGTAGTCTCCCTTTGAATTTTATTTGCATAAAGAGAAAACGGGGGCGAAGAGAAATTTTCTCTTCGCCCCCAATGTATCCGGCGCTACATGGTCATCTGCTGCGCCTTTTCACGCTGGACTTCCTGCTCCGCCAATCTCTGGCGGTTATAAAGCAGCAGATCCCGCGTCTGTTCATAAAGGTCGCAATTTCCAGACTCAAAAACTGCCACCAGATACTTTTTCTTTTTGTATGTGTCATAGACGCTCTGCAAGCCGGCGCGCAGGACCGGGTCTGACTTTTCTGCATTCGTCAGCCAAATCTCAACCAGCTTCCGCTCGTCCTTGACGGTCATTTCCATAGCCTCACGCTCCTTGTGGATATGATTTCCGCATTTTCCCTGTTTTTATACCAAGCTGACCTCCTGAACGCAAAAAAGCCGGGACTTCTAAAATCCCGGCTTCCTGCGAATATTACATTGTCTGTTCCATTGTGAACCCCTGCTCCTGTTCCGGCTGCGGCTCAGCCGAAGAGGAAATCCTTCAGATTTGTATTAAACAGGTATTCTGCAATGTAGGCTCTTGTTCTCTTATACAGTGCATCCTGTGCAAATGAGACATCATTGCCGGATTCTTGCAGCGCAAATTCATACGTCTGCCTGAGCTCCGTACCGACATTGATCTTGGCAATGCCGGCGGAAATGGCGTCGAGAATGTACTGGTGCTGAATTCCGGAGCCGCCGTGCAACACAAGCGGAATGCCGACTGCCCGGTAGAGCTCTGCCACGTGCGCAACGTCGATTTTGGCTTCCGGCTTTTTCTGGTTACGGACAGCCTCGGCGACTGCGCCGTGGATGTTGCCGACTGCGACGGACAGCCAGTCGCACTTACTTTCCTCTGCAAACCGCTTTGCCTCGTCCAGGCGGGTAAAGCCCATCTTCGAAGCAAAAATCTCTTCATACGGCGGCATGACCTTGTTTTCGTGCCCCATGACCGCGCCGAGCTCCGCTTCACAGGGGATCTGCGCGGCATGCGCAAGATCAGCCGCTTCCCGCGTTGCGGAAATGTTTTCCTCCAGCGGCAGACGCGAACCGTCAATCATGACGGACTGGTAGCCTGCGCGGATGGCGCGCTCGATCAGTGAGCGATAATCCACGCGCTGATAGTCCTCGTCAATCACGGGAACGTGATCCAGATGCAGCAGCGTATGTGCCGGATCCTTGTACCGGTCATATTCCTCCGCGATGCGCTCGAGAGATTCGGCTTTCATTTTTTCCCACTCCACGCGCGCAACCTGAATCATGGCGACGCTGTTTTCGTCGCGAATGGCCTCGATGATCGGCTTGACCATCGGGATATGAGGTACGTTGAAGGCGGGCACGCATTTGCCCTTTTCACGGGCTTTCAGAATGACTTCTCTTGTGTTCACAATTGTATCCTCTTAATAGTGTCGCAGATAGTCCGCGGAAATTGCCTTGTATTTCGCATACCGTTCTGCATATTTTGTTTCGTTTTCCGGAATCGGCTCGAAGTAGGAAACGGGATTGCTCATATGGGCGGCCGCGTCTTCCACGCTGGCATACCAGTTGTTTCCGAGACCAGCCAGCATACAGGCGCCAAGCGACGGAAGCTCGATGTTCTGCATTCTTCCGAGCGGAGCCTGGATCAGATCTGCCCGCAGCTGCAGAAGTTTGTCGGTACGGGAACCACCGCCGCCGAAATGCAGTCTGGTAAACGGCTGCTCACGTGTAGAGCGGATGTAGTCGACGCAGGCGACAAACTGGTAGGCCAGGGATTCGAGAATCGCTGCGAAGATCTCGTCCGTCGTGGTGGACAGGCTCATGCCGACAACGGCTCCGTGGAAGTTCTCTACATACGGCAGCATCATAAGCGAACCGGTTCCGTCGAGCTTTGCATCGGCGATGAGCTTGCCGATGTCGGCGGACGGATCACGCAGAATGTTCTTGCAGAACCACTCCAGCAGCGCGCCGGCAGTTGGGAACGCGTCCATGACCGTATACTTGTTGTTGAACGGGGAGCTGTAGCAGCAGGAGAAGATCAGAGAATCGCCGAAATCGTTGCAGCCGTCGACGAAGGTATCGGAGAAATATCCCATCTGCTCATAGGTACCCATCAGAACGCCGATGGTATCTGGATTTTCAAGCCGGACACCAGCGGACAGGAGAGAGGCAGAGACGTCATGGCAGCCGATTGTGACGGGAAGCGTCCGCGGCAGCCGGACAGAACCGTAATGGTCAATCGTGCCGACAACCGTTGCGGATTCGACAATCTGTGTGCCGAGCTGCTGCTCGGTGACGCCGGCCAGCTCCAGAATCGGCGCAGACCAGCAGTTTGCCTTGACGTCGATCATCAGTTTGCGTGCGGCCATGGTACGATCCTGCACGTCGCCAAGCCCGAGCTTGCGCATTACATACTGCTGATTGGAGTAGAAGCCAGCCGCTTTTTTGAAGACCTCCGGCTCGTTGTCCCGCAGCCACATGATTTTTGACGGTGTTGCAAGCGTGGAGAGCGTATTGCCGGTGATTTTCGCGTACGCGTCCGCGCCGATTTCGCGGCCGATGGTCTGTACTTCTTTGAACGACCGCCCGCAGAAGCCGGGAATCATGCCATACAGCGCTTCGCCCTTTTCGTCGACCGGCGTGATGCTGTCGCCAAAATAGGAAAACGTGATGGCCAGCAGCTCTACATCCTCCGGCAGCTGGCGAATCACTTCGCCAACTGCCCATTCAGATGCCTTCCAGGTTTCGTCAATATGGAGCTCAACCTGATTCTGTGCGGGATAATACCATCCGTATTTTTTGTTTGTGTTCACGATAATCCGGGTTGTTTCGGCGTCAATCACCGATGCATGTACATTGGAGGTGCCGAAATCAATGGCCAGATATGCGCTTCGTTTTTTCACAGGAACGCTCCTTTCCCGATCAGTGATTCACAACGTTTTTCAGTTCTCCGCCGCTGAAATACTGCTCAAGGTTATCCGCGACAATCTTGATGGAGCCGCTGAAGGTTCCGATATCCGTACCGGCCAGATGCGCGGATAACGTCACGTTTTTCAGCTTTCTGAGCGGGTGGTCAACCGGCAACGGCTCTTCGCGGAAGACGTCGAGCACGGCACCGCCGATCTTCTTCTGCTCCAGCGCGTCGATCATAGCGGCTTCGTCGACAAGACCGGCGCGCGCGGCATTTACAAAAATGGCCGTGGGCTTCATCTTTGCGAATTCAGCCGCGCCGAACATATTCTGCGTCTGCGGACTCAGACGGACGTGCAAGGAAACAAAGTCGGCCTGCTCCAGCAGCTCGTCAAGCGAAACCGGCACGCAGCCGAACGCTTCAATGCTTTCTTTTGTGCAGTAAGGATCATACGCGAGAATCGTCGTGCCGAAGCCCTTGAGCCGCGTGGCAATCTTTCTGCCGATGTCGCCGAAGCCGACCAGACCGACCTTCAGGTTGCACATGTTGTCGGAATAGGTGCGGTTGGGGTATTTCTTTGTCCAGCCGCCGGTCTTGATATCTTCGTCCGTTCTTGCAATATTCCGGATCTCGCAGAGCATTGCGGCAACCGTAAAGTCTGCAACCGCAACAGCTGCGCGACCAGGCGCGTTGATCACCTTGATGCCGCGTTCCTTTGCAGCCTCCATGTTGATGTTTTCCATGCCGGTGCGGAGTGTCGCAATAATCTTCAGGTTCTTTGCCGCCTCGATCATGCGGCGGCTGACCGGTGCAAAGTGTGTGATGATGATTTCTGCGTCGTCCAGATACTGGAAGACCTCTTCGTTGATGGGTGTGCCGTCGGGCCCGTTGACCTCGACGGAAAGCATGGAATTCTGGTAAGCCAGCTCGTCTTCGTTGACGGTTTTTTCAACCAGCGTCAGCTCGTATCCGTACTTTTCCAGGACATCAAAGCCCTGCATCAGATTTTTGTCAATGCCTCTGTCATAAATTGCAACAATTCTCTTTGCCATGTTATAAGTCCTCTCTTTGCCCCAGGTTATTTACTAAAATCCAGCCAGCCCTTCATATAATCCAGATCCTTGCCGTGAGACATGACCTCTCCCAGTGTATCGAGCGTTGCTCTGTGGGAGAAAATCCGTTCAAGACCGAGCTGCTTGTACTTCAGAAGCATCTGGAATGCCTTGTCGAAGGTCTTTGCCGTGTTGACGCTCATGCCGATATACGTAGCATGCTTGCCACACAGATCCTTGCCCGGATAGAACTCCACGGGCTTACCGGTGCCGATGTTGCCGATTTCAACCAGCGTGCCGACGTTTTTGAGCAGATCCACGCCGTCGCGGAACGCATACTGCGAACCTGCACACTGGAAGACGACGTCAGCGCCGTTCTTGTGGTTGTATTTGTGGATGATTGCACGGCGTTCTTCGATGGAAAGCTTGCTGGAATTCATGACTTCGTCCGCGCCAGACAGCTCCTTTGCCAGCTGGAGCTTCTGATCGCTGAAGCCGCTGATGATGATGTGCTGGATGCCCAGCGTGCGGGCAATTGTCGCCACAAGCGCTGCAATCTGGCCATCGCCGATGACAAGCGCAGTCGAACCAAGATTGAAGCTGTCCTCGAAGATGCCGGGCGCGCGCATCGCAAGCTCAACGCCACGCATGGCGACCGCCATCGGATCAAGCAGCGACGCAACATTGCTGGGCATATCATCAGGCACCTGCCACATGAAGGTGCCGGGGAAAACGTACATATACTCGCCGAAGCCACCCTTGATATAAGGCGCTTCATAGATGGAGTTCGAGCGGATCGGCGCGCCGCCGAAGCCGAGCGACTCATACGGCACACCGTAGACGAACGAATTGTCGCAGACACCGCAGGCACCGATACCGTAGGTCAAGCAGTTTTCGCAGGTGCCGCAGACGACCCACGGATACAGGCAGATCCGATCGCCGAGTTTCACTTCGCCGGTGTAGCAGCGCATGGATTTCGCGGCGTCCGGCCCCATTTCGACCACGCGGCCGCAGAGCTCATGACCAAGAATGACGGGATATGCCGGATCCTCTTCGAACAGATGAAGATCGGTGCCGCAGATGCTGGCGGCCTCCAGCTTGATAATCATGCCGTCGCGGCCGCATTCCGGCATCTGGACGTCCATGACCTCAATGGTGTGCTTTTTCGTCAGCACGGCGGCTTTGCAGGTTTGATTTGTCATGATTTGTACCTCCATACAGTTCACAATTATGTTTTTGCCTTGCGTCTTCTCTGCATATTGTCGAACGCAACTGCGAACAGCAGAACGGCGCCCTTTGCGACCCACTGCCAGTATTCGTCAAGATTCATCAGCGTCATGCCGTTGCTGAGCATACCCATAATCAGCACGCCTGCGACGACGTTGATGATTTTGCCCTGGCCGCCTGCAACGCTCACGCCGCCGAGAACAGCAGCCGTGATGACGTCCATTTCAAAGCCTTCGCTGGTGGCTGGCTGGCCGGAGTTGAGACGGGAGAGCATGATGACGCCGGAAAGACCGGCAAAAAATCCGCTGAGCGAATAGATCTGGATTTTCTTGACCAGGACGTTGATGCCTGACAGTCTGGCAACTTCTTCATTGCCGCCGATTGCGTAGAGATGACGGCCGAAGCTTGTCTGCTCGAGCATCCACCAGCCAATGAAAAAAACCAGTGCCAGAATATAGACTGGAATCGGAATCCCGAGGAAATAGCCCTGCCCCAGCGTTTTGATGGACTCCGGAAGACCGTAGACCGGGATGCCCTGCGTCATGATGAACGCGAATCCTCTGGCGATGGTCTGCATGGCGAGTGTCGCGATCAGCGCGGGAACCTCAAAATGCGCGACCATAATGCCGCTGATAAGCCCGCAGACGATTCCAACCAGAACGCCGACCACCATCGCAGGGAAGATCCCAAAGCCGAGGTCATTGATGAGCTTTGCGGAGACAACGCCGGAAAGCGCAATAATCGAGCCGATGGAAATGTCAATACCGCCGGTCAGCAGAACCATAGTCATGCCGACCGCGCAGATTCCGGTCATGGAGACCTGCCGACAGATGTTCAGCAGATTCTTTGTCGACAAGAACGTCTTTGTCAGAACAGAGAAAAAGACGAATACGAACAGGAGCACCAGATAGACAAACACCTGGCTGATGGAAAGCTTCGTTTCTTTTTTCATAGCGAGACCCCTCTTTTTACATGCCGGAAGCCATCTCAAGGATGCGTTCCTGGCTGACTTCCTCTTTTGTCAGCTCTCCGCTTACGGAGCCCTGGTGCATCACGATGATGCGGTCACTCATGCCGATCAGCTCCGGCATTTCGGAGGAAATCATGATGATCGATTTTCCTTCTTTGACCAGCCGGTTCATAATGAGGTAGATTTCGTATTTTGCGCCGATGTCGATGCCCCGTGTCGGCTCGTCCAAAATGATGATATCCGCGTTTGTTGCAAGCCACTTGGCAACGACCACCTTCTGCTGGTTGCCACCGGACAGATTCTTGGTCAGCTGCTCCATACTGGGTGCCTTGACGGCCAGCGCGTTCATGTAGGAATCAACCAGCGTGCGCTCCTTCTTCCGGCTGATGCGTAGGAAGGACTGCAGCGTGTGCAGCATGACGAGAGAAATGTTTTCCCGAATGCTGAGCGTCAGCGAGACGCCCTGGCCCTTCCGGTCTTCCGGGATCAGCGCGATGCCGTGATGGATGGCGTCAATCGGCCGGAGAATCTCAACCTGTTTCCCGCCGACATAAACGGTGCCGGAGGATCTGTGATCGGCGCCGAACAAAGCGCGCATGACCTCCGTCCGGCCTGCGCCGACAAGACCGGCAAAGCCGAGAATTTCACCCTTATGCAACGTAAACGAAACGTCGTGCAGCTTCGTTTCCACGGTGGACAGATGCTCCACCCGGAGAACCTCCTCACCGATCGGCGTGCTGCGTTGTGGGTAGTCTTCCGACAGGTCACGGCCAACCATCAGCTTGACCAGCGCGGATTTGTTGGTGTCTTTTGTGTTGAGCGTCTCGATATACTGGCCATCGCGCATGACGGTGATGCGGTCAGAAATCTCAAACAGTTCTTCGAGACGGTGAGAGATATAAATAATTGAAACGCCTTCGCTTTTCAGCGTCCGGATCATTTCAAACAGGTTTTCAACTTCACGGTTGCCAAGTGGTGCTGTCGGCTCGTCCATAATCAGCACCTTCGCATTTTCAAGGACAGCCTTTGCAATCTCCACTTGCTGCTTATAGGCATTGGAAAGATCGCTGATGCGCGAATTCGGGTCAATTTCAATATGGAACCGCTCGAATACTTCGCGCGTTTTCCGGATCATGGCACGTTTATCCGCATAGATTCCGCGCTCGATTTCCTTGCCAAGGAACATGTTTTCATAGACCTTCAGATAAGGAACCAGGTTGAATTCTTGGTAGATCATGCTGACACCCTTGTCCTTGGCGCTCTGCGGCGTCAGAGTTCGGATCTGTTCGCCGTCCAGACAGTAACTGCCGTCGTCCATCGGCTGCGCGCCCGCGATGATTTTGCACAGCGTGGATTTCCCAGCGCCGTTTTCTCCAAGCAGCGCGTGCACCTCGCCCTTTCTCAGTTCAAAATCCACATGATCCAGGGCGGTGACGCCCGGATAATACTTGCAGATTTTCTCCATTTTCAGAACAATATTGTTATCCATAGTTTTCACATCACTCCGTTTGGATCGCTTTGCATCCGGCCCTGCCGGATATGGAAATCCGGCAGGGCGTTTCCGGCTGACAGCCTATTTGTACATTGCCAGATACTCGTCGACGTTGTCGCGGGTAACGGCGGTAACGGGAACCATGTAGCTTTCCGGAATGCTTTCGCCGTTGCACAGGGAAACAGCGTACTGAATCATCAATTCGCCGGTGCCGACCGGGTTGAGGTCAACGGAGCCGCGATAGATGGTGCCTTCCTTGATGAGCTCCAGAGCCTGCTGCGTGCCGTCGTTGCCGCCGATGTAGAACTTGTCGGTGTCAACGCCCTGCGCAACGCAGGTTTCGTAAGCACCCAGCGCGCCGGAGTCGTTGATGCCGAGGATTGCGACGACCTCAGGATGCGCGGTCAGGATATTCTCGGCTGCGGTCATGCCCATATCGGTGGTGTAGCCATCGACCGTCATGACGCACTCGGCGTTCGGGCAGTATTCTGCAATACCCTGCATGATGCCGTTTTCGCGGCCGATGGTCTGCTCAAGGGATCTCTGCGTCAGAATGGCGTACTTGCAGTCAGCGTCGGCGCCGAAGGTCTCGGCCATCCACTTGCCGCAGGCGGAGCCGTTGGCCTGACCCATTTCAAGTTCTGCGACGTTCATGTTGCAGGTCGCGTCAGCATATTCGGTTGTGTGCGTGATGACGGGGATGCCGGCGGACTTGGCCTCGGCGATGACGCCCTTCAGAGACTCGGCATCAACCGGGACGACGATGATGACATCAACGCCTTGCGAGATGAAGTTTTCCAGAGCCGCGATCTGTGTTGCGGCATCAGATTTGCCGTCGGAAATAATCGCCTTTACGTTCGCCGCGTCAGCCGCATTTCGCAGGGAATTAGCGATGTTTGCAAAGAAGTTGTTGGAGAGATCCATGGGGCAGAAGCCAACCGTGATCTGCTTGTCAGCAGCATCCGCTGCAGTGGTTTCCTCTGCCGCTTTGTCAGCAGGAGCAGTCTGCGCGGGCGTGTCCGTGTCCTGTTCCGTGGTAGTCGTCTTGGCCGCACATGCTGCCAGTCCGAGCACCATGAGGGCTGCCAGAATAAGAGCAATTACTTTTTTCATTTTGGTTCCTCCTAGTGTTTTACTTTTCGTTTTACGCAATTTGAATTTCGTTTTTCTTGCGCTGGTGCGATAATACCATTTCGTTATCATAATTGTCAATACATCATTTTCGTTTTGTTGCAATTAACAAAAGGCTGATTGTATTTTTGGTTATATTTACGTTTCGATTTTTGTTTCAAAAGTAAAAAAACAACGAGTAGTTTCTTTATAAAGTACTTGATTTTTCCTTTGGAGTATATTAGAATGAATATCAAAGATGCGCAGAATTTCCTGACTTCTACATAAGGAGGAGCCTTTTTTGGACAATACATCAAAAATAAAGCCCGTGAAAATGGCTGCAGAAGAGCGCAGAAAGTATATTCTCTCCACGTTGGAACAGTACGGTTCCGTTACTGTTTCGGAATTAAGTGAGCATTTCGGAATTTCCGAAGTATCTGTTCGTAAGCTCCTGATCTCACTCGAACAGGATTCGCTGCTGCAGCGGACGTGGGGTGGTGCGGTTCGAACGGCTAGAACCACTGCAGAGCTTCCGTATCAAGTTCGGGAATCAAAATATCTGCAGGAAAAAATGGCGATTGCGAGAGCCGCTTATGACATGATCAATGACGGTGATTCCGTTTATCTCGACAGCGGTACGACGACCTTTGAACTGGCTAAGCTGCTCTGCAACGGGCCTAAGCGCGGCATTCTCGTCGCAACCAACGCGCTCGACCATGCAGGCGTGCTGCTTGGGCAGCAGGGCATCAGTCTGATCCTCATCGGCGGTGAGATTCGCCACGATGTACGCGCCTGTTCAGGCTATCTGGCCAAGGATATGCTCAGCAACATGGTCTTTGACAAGGGATTTCTGGGCATCGAGCACATTTCTTTCTCTCACGGCCTTACAACGCCGAATATGAACGACGCCGAAATGAAGCGCTGGATCCTGCGCACCTGCAAGCAGAGCTATGTTCTTGCGGATTATTCAAAATTCTGGAACGATTCTCTGATCCAGATCGCGCCTGCGGACCGCGTGTACCGGATCATCACGGACTGGCACATTGCCGAAGACGATATCTCGCGCTTTCAGGCAAAGGGCGTTTCCCTCGTCAGCGCACCTGCCGTTTCCAATTTGTAGGGAAATGCGTACTCTTCTGCGCCCCTTACACAGCCGCCTGTGTTCCTGTAAGCCCTTGTAAAGCCATTGCAGATCGCAGTCAGCCAGTTTTTTCAGCGGAACGTCCCCGAGACGCGGGACAATCTGCTGTTCAACTTCGCACCGATAGTGTTCAGCAGTCGAAAACCACAGGTAGGCGTAGATCGCGATTTCCGCCGCGCTCAGACCCAGCGAGAAAATTTCTTTCGGCAGAGGAAAATAATCCTTAACTGAGTCGCGCATCGGCCAGAGGTCACGCTTCATTCACTTTCTCCCGTATGCTGCTCCACCCAGCGGATGAATGCCTCCTTCAGCACGACGATCCGATTGCCGATCTGCGGTGCGGGAAAATCTTTTTCGTGCATCAACTCATAGCTGCTGGAGGGTGCGATGCCCAGCACCTTCGCCACCGTTGCCGCATTCAGGAACAGCGGCAGCTCGTCATAGTTCTTGCAGATAGATTCTTTCATAGTTGTCCTCCTTTGTTTGTAATTACTATTCTCGATTGATTTCGTCTTTCTGAAAAAACACCCCCTACCCTTTATCCCAATGTCATCAACTTAAGACCATAGACGGTTTGTTTTACGCAAAAACCGTTGAAATGCAACCGCAGTTGGTAGGGGCGGGGCTCTGCTCCGCCCGGCAGAATGCAGTGAATTCCTTCGAGAATTTGCGGCAAATCCGCAAGCAGTTACCTCTTTGGATGTAGGGGGCAGCTGTGAATTCGCCGAAGATTCCCGTAAAATCGGTACATCCCGCGGGCGGACAGAGTCGTCCGCCCCTACAGAGAGTGCGAAGGGTTGTTGTAGGGGCCGACGACTCTGTCGGCCCATTGAGAAGTTACAAATTCGCCGTAGATTCCCGTAAAAACGGTGCATTCTGCCGGGCCGATGTGTACCGGCAAGCGGCAGACCCACATCCGTAACGCTCCTTCGTCGCGAACGGCTGTGACCGGCATCGGCCTCTACGGCCAAGCGGGTAAGTGCATACGGATTCGCCGAAGATTTTCGATAATTCGGTGTATCCTGCCGGGCGGAGCAGAGCCCCGCCCCTACCAACTGCATTTGTTTTGCCGTTTTTTCGCATAAAACAAATGCACCGGTCTTAAGTTGATGACATTGCCCTTTATCCGTATTCAGAGGGCTTTTGTACCAAACTTTTTGCGTCAGGAAGAGAAAGCTGCAATCTGACCGCTCCTTGATCATGCTCCAGCACGCGCCGCGCCACTGGTCGGCTTCTTCGATCAGAAAGTCCGTCGAAAACCCGAGATAGACCAGTCCCGGCTTCATTTTATAGCCGCCCTTTTTGAGCTGCACGACCGGCTTATCAAAGTCCTTCGTCCTGACGATCATGCTCGTATCGACACCCCCGCTTGACGTCGCCCTTAGCCCCCTTTGTTGGGGGCTGTTTTTTGCGCATTTCCCAAAAAGTGCTTGCTTTTTTCTTGGAAATACGATAGACTGAAAAAGTAGATAAGATACGCAGATGAACAAAAACGATTTTCGTCAGAATGTACAAATTCAGACAACCGAATCTAGCCGGATGAACGAATCAGGAGAGGGCATACCCGTATGCCGCCGAAGGGGAACGCGCAACGAACTCTCAGGCAAAAAAACTGATTCCGGACGGAACTCTGGAAAGCTGCATCCGCAGCACCGAAGAAGCAATCCCGGTCAGCCAGGAGAATCTTTCAGGTTTACGAACAGAGCGCGCCTTCTTTTGGCGCGCTCTGTTTTCTGTTTTTTAAGGAGAAGCATATGATCGTAACAAGAAAAAAGCCCGTGGAGCAGGTGCTTGCGATGCTGCGCGGTGTACGCCGCGTCGTGCTGGTCGGCTGCGCCAGCTGCGCCGCAGCCTGTCAGACAGGCGGAGAAAAGGAGCTGGAGCAGATGCGCCAGCTGCTGCAGGAGCAGGGGATCGAGACAGTCGGCAGTGTCCTGCCGGACGAATGCTGCCATATGCTGCTCGTCAAGCGCGATCTTAAGCCCTTGCGCGACAGCGGCGCGGAGGCCATCGTCTGTCTGGCCTGCGGCGACGGCGTGCAGACCGTCGCGGCCCATACTGCGGTTCCGGTTTTCCCCGCGAACGACACGCTGTTTCTCGGGCAGATTGAACGTGCTGGCGTTTTCCGTGAGGCCTGCCGTATGTGCGGAGACTGCATGCTCGGCCAGACCGGCGGCATCTGTCCTGTGACGCAGTGTGCAAAATCGCTCGTCCATGGGCCGTGCGGCGGACAGCGGAACGGCCGCTGTGAGGTCAACCCCGAAAACGAGTGTGCATGGCTGCGCATTTACCGCAAACTCAAGGAACTGGACCGGCTGGATCTGCTGGAGGCGGACCGGGCGGATAAGGATTATCGAAGCACTGCATACCCGCAGGCGCACAGCCTGCGCGAGATCAGGAAAAAGGGAGGAACACCATGAGTGAACTGAAACGAACCGTACTCTATCAGGCCCATCTGGACGCCGGGGCCACGATGGTCGACTTCGGCGGCTGGGATATGCCCATCCAGTACCCGGACGGCATCGTCGCCGAACATCTCTACTGCCGCAGCCACTGCGCCATTTTCGACGTGTCCCACATGGGCCGTATCGACGTCGAAGGGCCGGACATGGTGCGGTTTTTGCAGCACGTCCTGTCCAGCAACGTGCAGGCGCTTGACATCAATCAGGCGCAGTACTGCATCATTTCCAATCAGAATGGCTGTGCCATCGACGACGCGTATCTCTATCGCTTTGAGGCAGAAAAATACTTCCTCGTCATCAATGCGGGCAACATCGACAAGGATCTCGCCCACCTGACGCGCGAGGCCGAACGCTATAACGTCACGCTCACCAATGTCTCCGACCGCTATGCGGCCATCGCCGTGCAGGGCCCGGAGGCCAAAAAGCTGCTCATGACCCTGTCGGGCGGCAAGGCGCTCACGCGGGAAAACGTCAAGAACGCGCTGGGGACGCTCACCATGGAGGACCGTCCCGTCCGCGTTGCCAAGACCGGCTATACCGGAGAACCCATCGGCTATGAACTCTATTGCGAATCAAGGGACGCCCGGTATTTTTGGGACCGTCTGATCGAACTCGGGGCAAGACCCACCGCGCTCGGCGCGCGCGATACGCTGCGAATGGAAGCTTCTCTGCCGCTCTACGGCCATGAAATGGGGGAGTGCGAGTTTGGCGGCGAGATCCCGGTCTATGCTGTGCCGCTGGCCAAATTCGCCGTCTCGTTCGCAGAGGAAAAGGGCGATTTCATTGGCCGCGCCGCACTGAAGCGACAGTTCGAGGCGTTTCAGAAGATCATGAACCGCGATTATTCCGCCCTTCAGGATCTCCCGTACCGCATCCAGCCGGTCTATCTTTCCGGCAAGGGCGTTCTGCGCAAGGGCTTCCCGGTCTACAGCAGGGACGCATGGGCAGAGGGAAAGCCCGTCGGCTATGTGACCTCCGGTACGATGATCCCCTATTTCAAGACGGAGGGAGAGGGACTGGAAACGGTCATCACCTCCGAGACGGGCAAGCGCTCCATCGGCCTTGCGTATCTCGATTCGCGCATCTGCCAGGACTTTGACCTTGAGATCGACATCCGCGGCAAGCGGCAGCCGGCCAAGGTCGTCGCGTGGCACATCCGGCAGGACGCCGCGCCCTATGTCCGTCCCATCCTGCCCGATCATCCTGCCCCGGCTGCGCCGCACTGCGACGCGCCGTATGCCGAAAAGGCTGCCGCGCTCCTGAAAAAGGCGCAGGAGAACCATCTCTGGCGGCAGCACCGGTGCATCAATCTCATTCCGTCCGAAAACACGCAGTCGCGCGCCGTGCGCCTGCTTTCGGCCTCCGATCCGTCGAACCGCTATGCCGAGCATAAAAAGCAGAAGGCGTTCTATGACGCGGAGATCTTCTATTATCAGGGCACAAACTTCATCGGCGAGGTCGAGGCACTGCTCGTTGAGGAGATGAAGAAGTTCCTCGGCGCGTCGCAGGTCGAAACGCGCGTGACCTCCGGCCAGATGTCCAATACCGCCGTCTTCTCCGCGCTCATGGACTTCAAGAACCGCGTCGACCGCAAGCGCACGCCGCAGCGGCTCGGCTGGGTCATGAACAACCATATCGTCCGCGGCGGCCATCTGTCCGCACAGCCCATGGGTGCGCTGCACGACTATATCGCCGTCGATCCCGTCACCGAAAAGCAGATGGTCGTCAACTTTCCCGTCTGCGCCGACGACCCGTACCGCATCGACACGGAGGCGGCAAAGCTGCTGCTTGCGCAGTACCGGCCGGAATTCGTGATCTTCGGCAAATCCATGGTGCTGTACAAGGAGCCGGTCGCGGAGCTTGTAAGCTTCATCCGCGAGCAGGGCATCCGCACGACCGTCATGTACGACATGGCCCATGTGCTGGGCCTGATCGGCGACCACTTCCAGAAGCCGTTTGAAGAGGGCGCGGAGATCGTCACCGGCTCGACGCACAAGACCTTCTTCGGCCCGCAGCGCGGCGTGATCGGCGTGAATTACAAGCCGGAGGACCTCAAATGGGGCCTCTGGGAGACGATCGAAACGCGCGCCTTCCCCGGCAGCGTCTCCAACCACCATCTTGGAACGCTTCTCGGCCAGCTGATGGCGGCGTATGAGATGAACGCCTTCAAGGACGAGTACCAGAAGGCCGTTGTGGAGAACGCGAAGAGCTTTGCCGCCAGCCTGAAGGCGGAGGGCCTTGATGTTGCGGGCGACCCGGCAGCCGGCTATACCGAGACGCATCAGGTCATCGTGCGCGTGGGCTACAGCCACGGTCCGGAGATCGCCAAGCGGCTCGAGGAAAACAACATCGTCTGCAATTATCAGGCGACGCCGGAGGAAGAGGGCTTCACGGCCTCTGGCGCACTGCGCATGGGCGTCAATGAAATGACGCGCTTCGGCTTTGGCAAGGAGGAATTTGCAAAGCTGGCGCATCTGATCGCCGACTGCGTTCTGCGCAATGCCGACGTGAAGGAGGAGGCTGCCAGGCTCCGCGAGGGCTATACCGAGATGCACTACTGCTTCTCCGATGCCGAGACCGACGCGATGCTTAACACGTTTGCAGCCGCGACCGGCATCTGATCGAACTGAGAAAACCAAAAGCAGGCGGCCCGACGGCCGCCTGCGGAAAACAAATTTGCCGCTGAAAAAATGAAATGGAGGAACCAAGATGAATTTTCCCGCTGAATTGAAGTATACGAAGGACCATGAATGGGTCAAGATGCTGGACGAAACGACTGCTCTTGTCGGCATCACGGACTTTGCCCAGAGCGAACTGGGCGATCTGGTCTACGTCAATCTGCCCGAACCCGGCGACGAGGTGCTTGCGGGCGAAACGGCCTGTGATGTCGAATCCGTCAAGGCTGTGTCCGATGTTATGAGCCCCGTGACCGGCGTGATTGCCGAGGTCAACGAGGAACTGGACGATTCGCCGGAACTACTGAACTCCGACCCCTATGAGGCGTGGATCATGAAGATCGAGCGCATCACGGACTTCTCCGAACTTCTGAGTGCGGAGGAATATGAGGCGTTTACGAAGGAGGAACACTGATGGGCACATTTGTCCCGACGACAGCTGCGGAACGGGAGCAGATGCTGCGGACGATCGGTGCTTCATCCGTAGAAGAACTGTTCCGGGATGTGCCGCAGGAAATGCGGATCGACGGATATCTCGACCTGCCCTCCGGCAAAAGCGAGATGGAGACGCTGGAATCCGTCTCCGCGCTGGCGGAAAAGAACCATGTGTTCCGCACCTGCCTGCGCGGCGCCGGAAGCTACCGGCACTATATTCCTGCGGCGGTCAAGGCCATCGTGAACCGCGAGGAATTCGTCACCGCCTACACGCCCTATCAGGCGGAGATCAGCCAGGGCATTTTACAGGCGATCTTTGAATACCAGACCATGCTTTGCGAGCTGACCGGCATGGACGTTTCCAATGCCTGCGTCTACGACGGAGGCACCGCCGCCGCAGAGTCGATCACCATGTGCCGCGACCGTAAGCGCACGAAGGCCTACGTCTCCGCGACGACCGATCCGCAGGTGATCGAGGTCATGAAAACCTACTGCTTCGGCTCCGACGTGGAGCTGACCGTTGTTCCGCAGAAGGACGGACGGACCGACCCGGAGGCGCTTCGGAGCCTGCTGGGACAGGACGCTGCCTGCTTCTACGTTCAGCAGCCGAACTTCTACGGCCTGCTGGAGGAAGCGGAGCTGCTCGGTGAGATCACGCACGCCGCCGGCGCCAAATATGTAATGGGCGTCAATCCCATCTCTCTGGCGATCCTCAAAACGCCCGCAGAATGCGGCGCGGACGTGGCCGTCGGCGAGGGCCAGCCGCTCGGACTGGACACGGCCTTCGGCGGCCCGTATCTGGGCTTTATGACCGCGAGCAGCGCCATGATGCGCAAGCTCCCCGGCCGCATCGTCGGCCAGACAGTGGATACGGAGGGGGAGATCGGCTACGTTCTGACGCTCTCCGCGCGCGAGCAGCACATCCGCCGCGAAAAAGCGTCGAGCAATATTTGCTCGAACGAACAGCTGTGCGCCTTCACCGCGGCGGTCTACCTTTCCGCCATGGGCGAAAAGGGCCTGCGGCAGGCGGCGACGCTCTGCACCTCCAAGGCGCACTATTTCGCGCAGCAGCTTGAGGAAAAGCTCGGCTGGAAGCGCGTGCATCCGGGTGAATTCTTCCATGAATTCGTGACGGAATGTCCGGACGCGGAAAAGGCGCTGGCCGCGCTGGCAAAGCGCGACATTCTGGGCGGCCTGCCGGTCGAGGGCGGCATTTTATGGTGTGTCACGGAGGTCGTGACGAAGGAACGGCTGGACGAGGCCGTCGCCATTCTTCAGGAGGTGAGCTGCGGATGAAAACGATCTTTGAGCTTGGAGAAAAGGATCATGCGCTGACGCTCCTTCCGGAGTGCGACGTGCCGGAGGTCATGCCCGGCGCTGCGCGCGAGAAGCCGCTGCACCTGCCGCATGTGAGCGAAAACGAGCTGATCCGGCATTATACGGCGCTGTCGCACCGCGTTCACGGCATGAACGACGGCTTCTATCCGCTCGGCTCGTGTACCATGAAGTATAATCCGAAGGTCAACGAAACACTGGCGGCGCTGCCGGGCTTTGCGCGGCTGCATCCGCTCCAGCCGGAGGATACGGCGCAGGGCGCGCTGGAGCTGATGTACCGCACCGGGAAGCTGCTCGGCGAGATCACCGGCATGGACGGCTTTACGCTCCAGCCCGCCGCCGGTGCGCACGGCGAGTTCACCGGCCTGCTGCTCATTAAGGCATACCACGTTTCCCGCGGCGATACGGTGCGTCGGGAGATCATCGTGCCGGACTCCGCGCACGGAACGAATCCGGCCTCCTCGGTCATGGCGGACTTCCGCGTGGTCAACATTCCCTCCGGCCCGGATGGGTGCGTGGATCTGGACGCGCTGCGCAAGGCCGTCGGCCCACAGACGGCCGGCCTGATGCTCACGAACCCGAACACCGTCGGCATTTTTGACAAGAACATTCTGGAGATCACGAAGATCGTCCACGACGCGGGCGGCCTGTGCTACTATGACGGCGCGAATCTCAACGCGGTCATGGGCGTCGTCCGT
>ERZ772881.1193-NODE-1193-length-24385-cov-10.023346_pt1 | contig 24385 bp, 31 predicted proteins | sample MGYA00580581_ERZ772881 | MGnify/ENA primary metagenome ERZ772881 (study PRJEB29015, sample SAMEA2737668) | human gut metagenome | biome: human gut; feature: human-associated habitat; material: faeces | place: China | collected 2012 ...
TTGTACCACCATTAGGAACCTCAGTTTGACTTGTCCTATTTATATGCTAACACCACAATGCCGCAGGGGTTGCGCTGTTACAATGAATAGAAACGAAGATATCCGCTCCGCAGGCATTAGCTTCCTCTACTACACATGGCCCTTCCCCATCGTAGTAAAGATTATCGGATTGTAGATTTTCAACAACCTCCACACCTGCGGCGACGAGATATTTTTCTACGAGATCTGCAACCTCTTTTGCAATATCACATTCACGCAAACCGTTCCCGCATGCACCAGGATCCGGATTACCATTAGGCGCATGGCCAGGGTTTAAAAATACTTTCATCGTTTCTCTTCTCCTTTCGAAGCAGCGGATTTTACAGTACCTCCGATATAGCCTAAGAGCCCGCTTGCGATTGACATAGCAAGCTCATTCATCGAGTAAAAGATTGCTAAAATCAGGGCCGCTACCAGTCCGATGATGACTAAGCAATCGGGAACATTGATTTTGTCAAACATCGGCATTATCGTCCTTTTGATGTGGAAGCTTCATAAATTGAGTGTACGTAGCCGACACGATGTCGTTTCCGCCCAAGTCATGATACGCCGTATACATTTTCGTAATGACTTCCGCACGATGCACTGGTGTGAAGCCATCTGCTATGTGCTCATCCATTGCTTGGATTAATCGGTCGCGGAGCATTGCAACTACACCGTTTACCAATGCCTCGTGTTTCTTCTCCTGCTTTTCCTGCGCCAGCTGGTCAGCGCTCACCCGCTGCTTCCACTCATATAGCAGAACGCCTGATAAAAAGCTGGCAAGTACAGACGGAACCGCGGTAAAAATAATCTGCCATACGTCCACGGGCATCACGCTTCTTTCTTAACAGTATTCGTAGTTTCACCAGCCCTATATGCAATGCAATTTTGATTACTGCAACTACCATCAGCTTTTAGCTCGCTACCGCAATACTAGCAGTACTTTTTCTTTTTCCAAAATGCCATATCAGCCAACCTCCTCTACCGCCGTTTTATACGCCTCGGTCATATCCTTATAGTCCTGCTTAATACTTGATGCTGCATCATCATTGTCGGCCAGCAGTGCTACCTGCAACGCGGTGAGCATCTCCTGCCTATTGCTGTTATATTCAGTTTCCAGGGCGGCTCTTTCTGCGGCTTTCTTCTCTTCTGCCGTCGGTTCTGGTGCTACATAATCAATCGGTGCTCCGTCAGATCCGCGTACTTTCCCGTTCATGTATTCATTGAAATAATCCGCGGTGATGATTTCAGCAACAGCAACATCTTCTGATATTTTTTTGACTTTATTCAGAAGCTCAGTTATTTTGTCAGCATTTTTACTGCTATTAGGGTTGAAATTACAAATCAAACTGCACACGCGTCTACCCGCTGAGTCAAACCCAGCGGCATAGTAATCAACATTAGTTGTGGTACTTGCCATTATGCATTGCTCCTTATAATCTAAAAAATAAAAAGGTTGTGGTGAAAATGAAAAATCCTAATGGTTATGGTTGCATTCGTTTGATGGGCGGCAATCGGCGGCGGCCGTACGCTTTTATAGCTACAGTTAACGGCAGGCAAAAATACATCGCCGCATTTGAGACGATTTATGATGCTAAAATTTTTCAATCTCAATATTTTGAAGAGCATCATCGAGATTTCCTCCCTTCGTATCATAAGACAATCACATTTTCCGAGCTGTATTTTCGTTGGCTGTCGTTCCACAAAGATGAAGACCACGCTCTTTCAAAAAGCACGTTGTCCGGGTATGAATACGCATATGCGCATTGCTATCAGCTCCATGAAAAATACTTTCCAGATCTGCAATTTTTAGAGCTACAGTCTGTTATCAATCACATGAGATTCAAAGAAAATTTATCGTACAGCAGTTGTAAGAAAGTCAAGAATTTGCTGAGCTTGATGTACAAATACGCAATCAAAGCAAATATTTGCCAAACCAATTATGCGTTGCTTTTATCTATTGGCCATAACCACCCGGTATATCCTCATCACGTCATGAGCCGCCAGAAAATCAATCGCCTTTGGTCATCACTCGATACCCCAGGGGCCGATACTGTACTGATTTTGCTTTATACTGGCCTACGCGTTTCAGAAATGCTCAATATGCTAAAGATTGAAGTCAACTTGCGGCATAAATACTTACGTGTTACCCACTCCAAAACAGCTTCTGGCATCCGTGTCATCCCCATTCACCCGAGGATTCTGCCAATCATCTCTCAACGGATGACCATGCCCGGGCCTAATCTTATCTGCGACTCTTCCGGACGGCCATACGAGTACTCCCGGTATCGCTCTGTCGTCTGGCAACGGGTCATGAAATGCATCCGTGGCGAAATGCATACACCACATGATACCCGGCACACATTCGCCACGCTGCTCGACAATGCAGATGCCAATGAAAATGCGAAGAGAAAAATTCTTGGGCACGCCACAGGTGATGTAACCGACAGGGTGTATACCCATAAATCCTTACGACAGCTTCGCAAATGTATAGAATTGCTAAAATAAAATTGCTCATAATCTGCTCAAAATAAAAACGCCTTGAATGTTGTTAAATACGCATTCATTGGCGTTTTTTCGTGTTCATAATTTGCTATGATTAAAATCGCAGATTTCGTATGCATTACAAAATTTTAAAAATTAAATATCGTGCTGATAATAGCAATCATGCGATTCTCATTTAGTTAAAACATATTGATAATTATGGAGCTTGCATCTGATTTAGATGCTCGTCCAGCTCTTTATATAACTGGTCGATGACAGCATCACTGAAAACGACCCCATAGCTTTCGGCCACAACTTTCATCGTGTAAATTGTGTCATTTACGGCACCCGCTACGACACTTGGACGTTTTTTCTCGTCGTCAGTTCCAAGCATGAGGTATACGGATTTGTCGCGTTCGGTCATTTCATTTATCTCCTTTCAACAGTGGGTACGGTCAAAACCGATACCGAACATAAATACTGATATAACTCTACCCATGACCATGCTGGTCTCGTATATCGTCTTAGCTTGTGACATTGGGGAGGCTTGTGAACCACTGGGAGCGAATGTCGTTAATCAAAGCACCGTACGTATTTTTCACCGTTCCTCGGGGGGCACAGGAATCTACTGCCACATCCTAGTTTTAGGGAGACAATAGACAGTGGATAAAAGGAAAAGGTATAGAAGTAAAATGCACTTACCCTCTGGCAATGATGCAGTTTTTGACAGCGGTCGTTGCGCATCTTGACAACTCGCCAGGTATTTATCATGACAGGGTGGAAATGTTTCAGATTCATGCTCCGTCAAATACTTCTTTAACGGTTGTATCACAAGCAACATCTGGATCTCCAGAGTTTTTTGTTTTGATAATCGGAAGGTAAACAGTGTGGATTTGCTGTGATAACCAATCAGGTGGAAAAAATCACACTACCACTAACAAGCACTATGATAATAGGAGTTGCCGGCGATGGCGGTAACGGTAATAACTCTGTTGGCTTTAATAGTAGCCTTTGTATTTACACTACAGCAAATGTATACCCTACCGGCATATCCTTTATAGCTATATGTAAGTAAACAGTGGGGAATTTTCCTAATCACCAATGGCTCTGGTTCTTTCACATTACCGCTGTCCTCCACTATACTGAGTGGGCATATCCAGCATTACGGAGTTTCAGCGCAGTATAACGGTCTGAATGGGAAGAATGTCGTATCTAGCCTTAACAAAGATGAAACGCTTTCCTTTCTTGTTATTTGCAAATAGCAATATAAAACAGCAAAAGCTCTGACTCTGAACCAATCCATTTATTCGCCGATTGTGAGTAAGAAACCGTTTGTTTTGTAATGCCTTCGTGCATCCCGGTAATGGCTAATATCTTGCTTTGTATCGGTAGCGTAAGAGTTTGCGTTTCATAACTAATTCCCCACTGTATAATTAAGCCGCCAAAGAAGCTTCCAAGGCAGACATACCCATTCTGTGCGATATTGTACTTCACTCCCGTGGCTGTCAGCACTTTCTGAATCATCGTAGCAAGCAGGCTATCCGATGTCAGTGTGTTGACGAGAGTACCCAACGCCGTGCTTGCAAGTGTATTGATGATGCCCTGGTTCCAGTCCGTGACCTGAGCTACTTCGGTTTCGGGATGGATGGTATCATGCGATTTTGTCGTTTTGTTCCAGCGATGTAAAATGATTTTTAAAATGCTCATATTGTTATCCTCCTATTCGACGATTTCTACCCATATGCCATTGTCGGCCATACTGGCCGGCTTATCAGCCGTTTTAGACACGTACAAGCGGTTTTCATGGGCTGTCTCCGAGGTATTATGCCGATTAAGTGTATCTACGGTTACATAGGTATCGTCTTTTAATGTGATGTTGACCGTCTCGGCGTTACCGATGGCCACGTCGACCTGAATGTTTTGGGCTTTAATCGGTATATTTTTTGATGGGATATATTCCCCGTAGGCTCCGCCGTTGGTGTAAGCGAACAGCTTATCCGATTCGTCGCCATCTACTTTAGCGTATACACCGATTTCGGTAGCCCGGAAGCCCGTTTCTAAGTCGCTGTTGGAAATGGTTGCATAGATGGAATATTGCCCGTTGCCCTGATTTTCAGCATCGGTTACAGACAGCTCCATTTTAGCGCTGACCATATCCGTCATACTCTCAATAGATGTACCATCCGGTACCGCGCCATCGCCGACGACTACACGAGTAAAGATAATCGCCTTCGACGCCGCATTTGCCGCTGAGCTGATGTCCAGACCTTGCAACGTGGTTGTTATATTAGGATAGTAAGCCATAGTTTAATAATTCCCCCTTCCTGCGTAGACATGAATATGCTTAGCCATTGAAATATGGCCTGAAATAGATTGTTTAGCTGAAATTGGTTCAAACTGGACGTCCGTATTTGCCAATACATGGATTTTAGGATTAAAAAAGCAGGCGCCCCCGATATGCAAGGACTCTGCCACTTTTTTCGTATTACGGATGTATATGAGCAAGTTTTTCGGTATGATAGGTTCTACAAAATTATAGATATTATTGGCGCTGTATATAGTGGATGCAGATACGTCCAGCCAGCATGTATAGGTATCATTATCAACGTCAAGCGTAACGTTCCCATCTCCGTACAGCTTATTCAACATATTCTGTACGGAGCGCCTTGTATACGGGCGCATGCCCAGAATCAGCTGCAAAATGCGGGACCGCCTATCGCGGGCTGTGTCGTTGGCTTTGGGCATCACGTCAAAGATGGCTTCCCATTGCTCCAGCCCATACCCTTCCATGGAATCGATGAACTGTTCGCCGAATATGTAGCACAAAGCGCTCCAGGTATCCTGAAATTCGGCGTTTTCGGTCTGGGCTACTTGCTGGATATCACGGCTGTCTCTAGATACCGGAGGCAATAACCATGAAATGTCTATCGTTCGATTTAATATGCTTTTATCCATGAGTTCATGCCCCCGTTGTCAGTGTAAGTTCACCTATGATTGGTACTTCATCCGTGCCTAAGGTGATGCGGTCTGTTTCTCCGTTGACCTTTAAATCTGTAACGTCGATGACATTGGTAACGTTCAGGATAGCCGCTAAGATAAAGGCGCATCGTACGACAACAGACTCCGTATCATCCTGTTTCGTCCATTCCGTGCGCTGCTCAAGCAGGTAATTTTCTACGGCGGCTTGTATCGCGCTTTTAACGTCAGCAGTGGTATACCCGGTCTTACAGGTTATCGTAGCAGATACGTTCATCTGTACCGTCGTCGCGCCTTTGACGGTTACGACATGCCCGATTGGAGCAATGCCATAACCCTCGCCCTGAGGCGTAGGATCTATGGCGTTTTGCAGTTCTGTGATGCGCTCATCTGTGGGCGGGCTGTAATCACTGCCCAAGACTACACATTTCACGGTTCCGCCGCCATTCCAGCACCGATAAACCTTGACGCCGCCTATGCCCTGCAGGGCCAGTATCTTTTCTTTATAGTCGTCCTCATTGCCGCCGTAGGCTTTAGACTTCAATGCGGCAAAATACCGTTGCCGGAAGACTTCTGTATCTTCTTCGTCTTCGCCTGGTGTAATGACTTTTGTAATTTCGGCTTGCGTCAGGCCCGATATATTGGTAATCGGGGCAATATCACCGACGCAATTATTGCCTTGGATGCCCGCAGTTTCACATACCATCTTATATGTATGCTCACTACTATCCACCAACTCAGTAACGCGGAAATTCAGCTGCTCGTAAGAGAACCGGGCGCCAATACTAATAGCCTGGTTAAATTTCGCCAGTACTTCCGCATAGGTGGCTTCCTGCGGGTACACGTTATACTCTTTCGCACGTTCGATGAGGAAAGCCCGGTCCGCCGTCGTAGCAAAGGTTTCTTTCAGGATGACCCGGCACATAATATAGTCTTCAGCCAGCTCCATGGCGGCCGGTGCCAGGGCATCGTAGATGATGGAACCTTCACGCTTATCGTATTTGTCCGGGACGCGCTTAAGCATACGCTTTAGGATAAAGTCGAAGGTCATATTTTCATATAAATGCTCATACAACGCCAGTCACCTCCTTCTGCGCAGATATGGTTCCAAAAATGGTATCTACATTAAATTTGACGAGTACATCGCCACCGCCGATACCGCTATTCGAAAACTCGAATCCGGTAACGCTGTTAATCCTGTCATCGGTCATCAGCGCTTCTGTAATACGGCGCTGTAATTCAGCATAGACATACGGGATAGGCTTGCCAAACAAATCGGCCAGCTCTATGCCGTAATCCCAGCTGTAAATAGGGTATTGGTAACGTTCAGTATTAATGATTTTATAGATTGCCTGACGCATCGCCGCCAGTTCATCACAAAACCCTTTTACCTGCCCATCGCCGCCATAGTCCAGGTTAAACGTATAGGAAGTCTGATGGGTTTCCGGGTTTTGCGACATATCCGGAATAAGTGATTCAGAGCTAATTGGTAGTATAGTATTCATCGGTCTTTACACCCCTCATCTGGATTGTAGCAGCGGTCCAGCGCGATATACCGCTGCCCGCCCGCTTCCCGCAGCATAATGACTTTGTCACCTACTTGCAATTCATTATGCACTACAAAAGGCTTCGTCCCGGCATACCCGTGATGATGCGGTGCATAGGCGGCTTCACCGCTGCCGCCAGACGCGTCTTCAGTAATATGGTCAACTGTAAGATAGGCGGTCCAGCATGTCGTGTTTTTGGTAAGCACGATAAGCTCTTCCGGGATTTCCAATTTTGATTGCAGGCGTATGCTCAAAGGTGACGTCGATGTAACGTCACCAATCTGGACGTCAACAGGGGAGCTGGATTCTATGGTTGCTGCTGCTATCTGTTGCATGATGTTAATCAGCCTTGCGTAGTCGTGCTCCATATAACCACCTCCAGTTATGTTTTCTTATGCATTCGGATAATATACGCAGGGGCTTCATTCGTATGCCAGGCATTGCAGGCATCGTCATAGTGCATTGCCTGATCCAGCGAACTGGAATTGCCAAATGCACCGCCAGCCCCATCGGAAATAACTACATGGGCAGTCCCCGGATAGAATAGCAAATCCCCGGGTTCTGCCCCGGCTTCAAAGTCAAACGGCTCCAGCGTATATCCACGATTCCCGAGAAAACCGATTAGATCATCGGTATTAACGATGCCCGCATCATACGCGTCTTTCATGTCTGAGTTATACCAAGACGCGGTGGCGCACGTAGTATCGACGCATCCCTCGTCATGGTATGGGCTGACACGGCCGGCATTGGCCTCGAAAGCTTCATGCACCATGTCATTGGTGTAGTCGCCATCATAGTTCGGGCTGGTCCCGTTGTTACCATAGCTACCACCATAAATTTCAGGATATTGCAGCGTTTCGACACCGATTGTCTGACTGCCAATGTCACTCATGACGGATTCGGCAGAGGCGCACCGCCCGGATGCATAGCTGTCTTCGCCACTTCGTTCGATATTTGTATTAAACCAATCCGCTGCCTGACTGGGGTCATCCGGGATTTTCCCGTATGGGCAGCCGTCCCCGGTAAAGATATTGCCGTTTTCAACGGTAGTTACGTATGTAATCTGATTGTCATTACATCCCGGGTCCATACCATTCTGCGTACACCAGTCCTCATACTTTTTCCACCGGTCATCATTATCAAGCTGGAATAGGCCGGTATGAGTGCCATTAGTCGCATATGGTGAATAATCACTATCTTCATGGCGGATATTGCCAAGTACACCGGAAGCCTGCCCATCGGACGCCCCAAGAGCACGCATTTTGCTGTAAGCCCCTTGTTCGGACTGTGAATACGTGCCAGTGGCCGCGTAGCCACGGCCGCCTCCGCGGCTGCGTTTAGACGCCGCCTCCGCGGCTTGAATCTTCCGGATAACCGCCGCATCGTTATTATATTTCACTTCGTACGTCGACGGTTTGTCAATGTACATGACATCCAAATCCATGGTATGCAAAGATTCTTCAAAGTGATGGGTGACGCTGGTAACGTGCATGTAGTTATTTATGGTGATATCACCCAGGCTCATGTTCACATACACGATGGACCCTGCCCGGACGCTGGTATTTCCGATGACGTCCCGGAACCTGATTTCCCGTGTCTTGCGGTCCTTAGACGTGATGATACCTTTGGCTTTATCCATGGCATGGACATCTTTTTTATCCGGGCGCATGACATAGATCAGATAGCCCCATTCCTTTATGTGGTTATCGTCCGTAATGAGCGCCGTATTAACCAGCTTCTTGCCTTTTTCGCCAGGTGCTTCACGTACGATTTTTACAGCGTTATAGGTATCCTTATCTATAGATGATGTGTACCGGTATCCCTGCATCTGGCTTTTATCGATGTAGACCTTAGTCTTCATCTGGTCCATACTTTTCAGAACGATTTTCCCGGCATCATCATAGATATAATAAATCGGATGCTTAGGCGTATTTTCAAATGTGAGCTGAATCGCACGCATAATCATATCTGCGTACGTCTTATCCTGCTCTACCCGGACAGGAATCTTGTACCCGGTATCAGCCAGGTCCCCTGTCTGCAGGTGTAAATCATCGCACAGCTGCCGAATTAGCTCCGTGGCCGTTTTATTTTTGTAGACAATGCAATCCTTGTTCTTCAAGTAGCGCAGTTGATCATACGCCAGGACGCGGATATCATCATCACTGTCATGGTCCTTTTGGAATACATAGCCTGCAAACACGACTTCATTGTTCACGGAAAACTGTACCTTATTGCCTTCCTGAAAATCGAGATTCGGGTCTTTTGCCAAACGAAAGTCAAGCTTCGCCGGGGCACAGTCTAAGGGGGGGGTAAGCTTCACGTCCCCCACAGGGTCCACGAGCAGCGTTTTATTGGTCATCGGATTGCTTATAATCATCTGGTATGAAATCGGGATTGGCTGAGCTAACGTGTTGACCTGATATTCTTGCTGTTTTGTATTGGACGAAGAGCCTGCTGCAGCTCCTGTATCCGTCTTTGTATCGGCCATCAGTACATCACCAGCCCTCCTGCGTCTTTCATCCGCTGCATATCAATATTCACCTGCTGTCTTGCCTTTAGCACGGCAGGAATCAGGATCTTATTCACCTTAGCACATCGGAACAGTATATTGGTGCTGTCCATCTTACCGAATTGCTGGCGCAGAATCGTTTGCAATGTTTGTGGCTTCTGCGTACTTACAAAGACATTCTTCGGGATATCATGCCCGATAGAGCTGCGCGGCGAGGTTACTGTCCCGGTAGTGTTCCCATTTTCATCGGTTTTTACTTCGATTTCTTTAGCTCCCCAATCCACCCATTTCTTCAGCTTAACATCAGCATACATGTCATATCCTTCATCTGCGTCTTCTTTGATAGTATATTCTTCGAGGGTAACCATCATATCAGTGATGTTAATCATGGACCCGGAGTCCTTCATACGGACCATGATGAATGGGAACGGCTGCATGCCTGTCTTCAGTGCTTCCAGCTGATCAAGATAGGCCGGTGCTGACTGGTAGCCCATGAGCGACTGGTCAAACGGGTATTTGCTATTGGGAAGCATGAATTCAAAAGCGACCTGCGTCAGCCCGGGCTTCCTCAGTACGTTGACCTCCCCCGTGTCGAGAAGATTAATCGTCTTATTTTTGTTGCTGATTTTGGTCTCCATGGTTTTCGACGGAATTGAGACCTGCATGGAGCTCAGATAGATGTAGTACATATTACGTCATCTCCGGAATGCTAACGCCGTTACGCTTGACGGATAACATTTCTTGTAACCCTTGGACCAGGTTACTCGTCATACCATCTATATCGGCATCGTTTGAGATAGTGTTTTGATTGTTGATTTGGATAGTAATGGTGTTTTCATTATCCCATTGGCGAATCGACTGAGGCGTCATGGTATCCCACAATTCTTTGATTTCCTGGTCCGTCATGTCCAGCTTATCAACCATTCTATCCGTATTGTCTGCCGCGCGTTTCGTATTCTTTGCTACGGCGTCCCTGGCTTTACCGGCACCAGCGCCATCAGCGCCACCAGCCCCTCCTACATCACCGGCAGACGGGATTTGCTTAGCAATATCCGCCGCCGTCGGTACTTTAGGGCCTTCGGTCAATCCTCCTAATTTATCTTTCAAAGTTTCGGGAAGATTAGCCCCGGCTTCATAAGCAGCCGCGGCGTTATCTGCCCGGCTCCCCATTTCAAACGGCTTTATGTAAAAGGCAGCCCCGCTTATTTCTTTGCGGGCTATCGTAGGCGCACTGACATGGCTGAACGTATGGATTTTTGACATTCCAGGTATTTTGTTAATCATGTCAATGATGGAGTTGACAGCCTCAGCTACATACTGAGCTACGGCGTTCCAGATATCGGCAAACAGATTTTCAACGGCGCCTAACGGATCCTGAAAAACACTGCCCAGGAAATTGGCGAAAGCAATGAACACATTAGCCACGGTCTTGATGGTATTGATGATGCCCGTGCCCAGCCAGGCAAACGCGGCAAATATGATACCTGTTGCAGAGATATTCGTACCTGCGAATTTATTTACCACTGCGATAGCCAGATAAAAAACGACAATCAGGGCAATGATAGCCCCAATAATCCAGGTAATCGGGCACGCCGCAATAGCTGCATTAAGCCCGTCCTGTGCAATGGTTAACGCAATGAGCGCTGCAGTTTCAGCCCAGCTGGCGACGGTGTGTGCTATCGCCGCACCCGTTTGAACAACCATGCCCGCAAAATGGGCAAATGCCCCATCAGCGGCAAAGAAGGAAGCAGCAGCATAAAGGCCTAATGCGGCGGCTACGCCAAAGAGTACTGGCTCAATAAGGCTCCAGTTATTTGCTATAGCTTCAGGTATGCCCGTGAAAAATGGTTTTACCGCGGCAAATACTGAGGTTACGACACTTGCAAAAACAGTGATTACCTGCATGACCTTGATGATGACAGCGCCCAGGATTTCAACGCCGGCCACCTGTATATCGGCACTGGCGATTTTCATGGAGTTGAATGCCTCGGCTACACTGCGGCCTACTTTTACCATGGCTTCGTTAATCTGATTCATCTTTTGCGCAGCCTGGCCGCCTTTTGTCTGCCCAAATACGGCGTTCATGTTGCCGACATTCTGGGTAATGACTTCGGCCATAGTAGCAGCGCGTTCTTCCTCGGTTCCGAATTTCAAGACATTAGCCTGGGCGTCGGAGAAAGTGATGCCGCAACGCGTCAACGCCCCTACATTGCCCTGTAAGGCCCGACCCATCATATTGGCGATGTTGACCATGTCTTCGCCGGTAGCTTTAGCCCCGCGCTGTTGTACCGCTAAGTTATTCATTGCCGGAATCAGGGTTCCCAGCGCCTCTTTGCTATTCAGGAATGTGGCCAGCTGTTGAGCGCCTGCCGTCTGTGCCGACCGGCTGACGACGCCAGCCTTTTGCTCTTCGCCAATCAGGTTCTTGATACTGTTTACCATATCATCAGTGGCACCCATACGCTGCTGCATGATGGTTTTTAACCGCAATTCAGCCCCGCCCAGTTCTGCCGCGGCGGCCATGCTTCGCTGAACCAGGCTCATGACGCTCCCGATGGCGAACATGGACCCGAACATGGAAGCCAACCCCGCGGCGGACGCCTTTATTCCGTTGAGCGCTCCCCGGGCTTTATTGCCCATATAGGTAAAGGCATTCCCGGAATTTTCTGCTACAGGGATAATCTGAGCCACAGAGCTGACAGCATTCGCGGCTGCATTTCTGACGGTAGCCAGCGCCGTATAACCGCTATCGCCCAGCCTGGCCAATCGTGCTTCTGACGCGCTCGATACATTGGTCAGCCGCTGCATGCGGTTCACGGTGACATCAGCCGCCTGCGCCATTTTCCGTAAGGGCCCGCTGACGCCGTCACTTAAACTGATATATTGCGAAATACTAGCCATGTGTCCTCCTTTCCGGCCAGATTATCAGTCCTTCACCTTTCGGATGGCCTTTTCTTCTTTTTCCACACGAATCTGTATTGCCGCATAAATAAAAGCCTGCTCATTAGACGACAGGCTTAACAACTCATGCGGCAGGATGTGAAGTTTATGGAGGGCATAGTACGCCATAATGGCGTAGAAATCCGCACGGATACCCTCGAATTCATCCCCGCGGATTAACCTTTTGCGCGTTCGATCTTATCCTGCATACCGACCTCGAAGCCGTTGGCTTCCTGTACCGCGCTGGCCAGGTCGACATATTCGCCAGGGGTAAGCATCTTATGAATAAGGTCTTCTGCCCCGATGGCCTGATACGAATCCTGTAAGGATGCGTCATTCAAATTGGGAAATGTAACACTGGCGCAAATGAGCTTGGTAAGGAAGGCTTCATTATCCGTAACAATCTTGATATCTCTCGTACCCGGAACAAATTCTTTATGCTTGCTCTGGTTCAAGAGCTTATCGCTTTCTTCACTGGTCAAAATACGAAGCTTCCAGGCGATAGGTTTTCTATCAGCCCCCACGAAACGCCGGGACGCAACATACGTCACTTCTTCAGCAGGGATTGCGTTTTCCAAAAGAAATGCCTTTAAATTATCATTGTTTGTAGATGCCATCGATTATACCCTCCTAAGCCTTCATACCATCTAATTCCTTGAATTTTGTCGGGTTTTCCCAATCTTCAAAGGTAAAGTCTACATCCTGTTCAAGCCAATCACCATCGGCATCCGCCGAGGCGATACCGATTTCATCCAGGTTGCAGTCTTTCAGGATTGTAATATTATCCCCGGCGTCCGACGTTGGGTCGGAATTAATAAGCTGCAAGTCAAAGTAGATATCTTCCCCTGTATCTTTATAGGTTTTCATCATATCCGTGAAAAGGGCCGTATTCTGATAAATGGTCATGCTCCCGGTGCCTTCACCGCCGCCGGATTTATGGCCTTTGTTGACCCTGCCCAGGATACCTACTTCCTTCTTATCCTTTTTAAATTTCGCCGTGATTTTCTTGGCCTGGAATAATTTATAACGGTTGCCGTTTACCGTGACATAGGCCATGGCTAAACGGGCGTTAATGACATCTTTAGCCTGCATGGTAGACAATGCATCAATCGACATGATTCATCCCTCCTTTTATGCCACAACGACTTTCAAGTACAGTTTTTCCATCGCGCAGGTCGGCTGGATTGCATAGTCTTCCAGGACAGCCGTCTTTTGTTCACCCTGTGTCGGAATCGGCACGTCATCGGATTTGAAGTTCTGGATGGCTTCCACGCGCTGATATTCTTTGTGCAGGGCTACGATATCGCCCCACAAAGCCGTACGGCCTGCATCATCATTCTGTACCTTGCCGAGATACTGCGTATTGAAGAGGTGCGAAATATCCGTGGCATCCTGGTCAAGGACACGAATAACCTGATTCAGGCTGAAATCTTCATTCTTATTTTTCGTGAACGACGTAAAGGTATTAAGGTCTTCCAGTACCCGTGTATCACCGGTTACATTGCCATTTACGGCATCGGTGACGTTATGCATCATGAACATGCCGTCGGTAATCGCCTTTTCCAGTTCGGACTGTGTATAATCGGTATCTACGTCGTATTCACCATCATACGCCATGTTTGTCGTAGTCGCATTGATTTGGCAGGAAGCTTCTGCACCGGTTACCCAATACACCAGGGACGCAGGAGAAGCACCGGAATCTTTGACCTTATTCAGGATAGAAATGACGCCTTCATAATCGACTTTCGTTGCCCCGTATAAGATGAGCTGGAATTTAGATCCGACGTCATCGCGCAGGCGTCGCGTTGCCTGAATCAGCAGGCTCTGGATTTTGTCATCAGTGCCGGGGTAGCCCATCGCATTGAAGTAGTACGGTTCGATTTTATCGAGGTACTTCTGATACTGGGCGCTGGTGATGGTTTCGCCGTTCGTGCCACCGGTCAGCTTGGTTCCGGCTGTCAGTGCCAAATCCTTATCCCGGACGAAATCGACATAGTCGTTATCTTCTACCTCATCCCAGGAAGTCTTGGCTTTCTGCTTATCTACGGTTGTCGTTACCCCATCAACGTCAAGATAGGTTGTGACGTCGAATTTAGAGGTATCGTCCACATTAGCGCTTACGGCAACGGTGATGTCATTGCCCCGGGTACCGCCATATTTAGCCTTGGCAATCGTACATGTTGCCTTAACGGGCGAACTGTTGAGCCGGTAGAAGTAACCGACCTTCAGATGCAGGAACAGGTCCCGCAGGCCCTTAATTTCATCCGATGCATAATCATAGCCGAAGATCTTCATGGAATTTTTCTGGAAATCCTCAGCCGTTACCGTAAATACACTGTCTTCCGGGCCCCAATCCAAATCGAGGGCCATGGTCCCGTAGCCTCTATCCGCAATGCTGACACTGGCGCGGACTTTAGAGACAAAGTTAATATAGGTACCTGGCAGTTTCTTGTTCTGAAAAAGCCATGTGCCGCCGCCTAAAGCCATATTTCATCAACCCTTTCTATTACGCATTCACTGTTTCTTTTACTTCATGATTCATAAAATCCTGTACGGCTTTATCCGCTTCTTCCATGGTGTATTCTTTCCCCATTTCGAGCGCGGCCAGCAGGATATCCCGTTTACCGGCGTATTTTTTCGCGCTGTAAAGCGCTTCAACGGTAAATGTAGGCTCCGTTTTCGCTGCCGCCGTTTCCAATTTTGTATCAGCCATCGTTTGCTCCTTTCACATGCTGCGTCTGTGTCAGTGTTTCCATCATCGGGACGTCTTCATCCGGGCGCAGTACGAATACTTCATAGGTAATAAAAAAAGTGCAGAACACCATCCTGCACTGAATAATTGATACCGGAACCTCTAATCAGCCCGCTGTTTACGGAGATAATCTCCAGCGCCATCAGTAGGGCATCGGTCACGGTATTAATTTCTTCGGTCCGTTCGTAGCCGTCCGCTTTCGGGAAATACTGGACATCGAAATTATATTTACGGTTATAGCGCTTCCCGAATACCAGCTCCTGCTGGGCTGAGGTTTCAAGGATCCAGAACGCCGGCTTCGTGAATCCCTGCTCACATTCATCAATATGGATTTCGTAGCCATCACCAAAAACCTCGTAGATGGCTTTAGAAATGCCCTGTTCTATGGCCGTGATCATTTCCCCAGCGCCTCCTTCAGCAATGCATTCAAGCGCCTTCTTAATACGTTAGGGGCTTCTGCTGTCAGTTCCTGTTCGGATATGGTCATCATGAATTGACCTTTGACCCAGCTTACTTTCAGCCGCTTGCCCAGGACCGGGACGAACCTGCCCGGCTCCTGTACATGGCCGTACTCCACATACGACGCATAGGATACCGGGTTCGTCAATGTAACCCGATATTCTTTGCCCATGTGCTCAACCTTAAGGGCATTAACGTAGGCAGATATATCAGTGCCTCCGGATTTAGCAGCCTCTTCGGATACCGCCGTCCAGCCCCGGCGCAAGGTACCGCCGCTGGCCAGGCGTTTCAGTTTGACTTCGCCCTTCCGCTTACCGCGCTTGTACTTCACTGTACCGCCGGCTTTATCCCGGACGACTTCAAATTGCCCTTTCCCGACAGGCGTCCGCTTGATGACCTTACGCAGGAAGCGGGCCGCCAGTTCTTTACAGCAGTCCTTATAAAACTGGTCCTTTTGGTCTTCTGACAGCTTCGTCAATCGGTCCCTGAATCGTTCAAGGTCTTTGAAGTTCCCTTTAGCCATAGCACTTCCTCCTGTTACGGATGCTCTGCATCAAGAATCAATTCGATTTCCTGATGCGTTGCATATACAGCCGGTTTGCCGCTGTTGCGGTACGCCGTTGTTTGCACCCCGCGGGTGACCTCTATATAGGCCCCCGGAGGAACAACGATATCCGGCGACAGGAATAATTGAATCGTCTGAGATACATGGTCGGCGGCCCTGTCATCCGTCGTAGCCGGGTAACTGCTGAATGATAATCGGCACGGCCAGTTCTCTACCACGACGCTGCGAGCTGATCCCGTGATATGCGTCACAGCGTCCGTTTTCTTCTCGTACTGATAAATTGTACAGGTATCACTGTACATGGCTTCTATGGCGTCCCTGGCGAATTTTACGGGTATTGAGAGTTTCATGCTACCACGCCACCTTACGATATCGATTCAGCGATTTGCTGTACACCTTCAGCAACGATGCGGCATAGGCTTCATCGTATGAGTTGGTATTAAAGGATACGGTAGTATCGCCTTCTTCAATCGAGGAAACGCTGCCGGATGCGCTGCCTTTCACGGTGCCTGGTTGTTCGTTCCGATACAGGTCCATGGCCATCCGATACGCTGTTTTCTCCAGCCCTTTAGGAATTTGGGAGATATTGCAGTAGTTCAGGATGATTTCCTCTGCATCTTCAAGCGCAAAGGCTAACGCGGAATCCGTGCTTATATCTCCCGGGTCAAGCCCCAGCAAGGATTTCAATGTCAGTACATCCAGCATATCCTCACCTCCTCTACATCGTTACCGTGCCGATGTAGATGCCTTTCGGGTTGGGCACAACCGGGATAAACAAGCCGGATGCCTTCGTCCATGTGGCTACCGGGTCCGGTTCCTGCCACATCGATACCGTAATGTACTGATTCTGGCTTTTAGCTGTCCAAGGGCCATAGGCCAGCTCTTCCGGTGTTACGCCCCAAAGGCCTGTACCCATAGTGCCATTAGGCAGGGTAGCCAGGCCGATGAACTTATTGGCGTCAATATAACGGTTTGCCGTCAGCTTGCCTTTAGCCCCTTCATACTGGTACCGGCCATCATTGACCTGAATAGTCAAACCGAATTCAGCTTCCATAAAGTTATTGAAAGCATCACGGGTAACCAGCGTACCTTTAGCGTTCACGCCATTGATAGCGGTCTGAACGGATGCATGCTTACGCATAGCCGTTACGACCTTTGTCGAAGTAACGACAGTAGTAAGTTTCTGGCCTGCATCAGCCGCGGTATCCACCATGGTCTGGATAGCTGTAAGCGGGTCTCCTGTGCTGCTGAAGTCAAGGCTAATCTTATTTGCGGACGGTACCCCATAATCAACGCTCAGCTTGACGCCGTTTTCGTTGATCGTAAGCGCACCGGTCTGCAATACATCGCACTTCATGACTTCCGTACGGGTTTTAACGGCTTCAGCCAGGCGGGCTGCGTCATCAAAGATGTACTGGACCAAGGTATTCTGGGCCGCGCCGTTATCAAGCGCAATCTGGATACGTTCCGACTGGTTGATTTTTTCCTTGATGAGCATTTTTTCAAGGGTAACTTTTTCCAGGGCCGGGCGCTGACCAATATGGGCTTCTGCGTCAAGCGCATGCACCGGGGCCATGGTCGGCAGCATCCGGGAATCTGCCAGGCGGTAGAATTCAGCTTTGAAGTTCTGTGTTTTCGTATCCGGGAACAATGTATCCCCCAAATAGCTACGGGTAACAGAGAAATTCTGCGAAAAATCAAGCAGATCTTTCGGTTCGACAAGTTTTAAGATATCCATGTATACCTAATCCTCCTTTACTCAGTGACAAAAATAATGCCGGATGCAGTTAACGGGGTTACGGCTTCCGTTGCCGGTTCAAACGGCAGGCAGTCTTTGAGGATTCGACCGGCTACGATGAGTGCGCCTTCATGGTCGCCATCAGTAACATCGACATCCTCGAAAAGGATACCCGTTGCTTTAGCATCATTAGACGGATAAACCGTTCCGGCAGGTACGATTTTATAGCCGTTTTCATCTGCGCTAACGCCGTCAGCGGATACAGTGCAGGTATTAACGGTCAACCCTACCGCAGAGGCGAGGAAATTCGGGGTTACGGCTGTGGTAACTGTTTTAATGTGGGACATTTAGATTACTCCTTTCCATTAGTAGAAGATGGGTTATTCATGGCATTGTACTTAGCGGCAAAAGACGCGCCCAAAGATTGGCCGCTTCCTTTATCGTCTTCTCCATTGGGCGGCGTGAGGATATTCATGCCACTCAGATTACTTTTAGGCTTGCCACCGGCATCCGTAGTTTTGCCGCTGTCTGCTTCAAACAAGAATTTTGTATCATCGCTTTCGACCAGCTTCTTGATTTGTTTGTCCAGCCCTTTGATTTTGCCATCGTCGTCGATATCGACATCATCCAGATTCAACAGGGCCCTGACGGCTTTCTGATTACGCGCTTTAGCTGAGGTAAGCGCCGATTCTACCGCGTGATCAATGCGCAGCTGTTTGAGTTGTGCTTCATGTTCGGCAGAGGCTTTCTTATTTGTATCTTCCAGCTCTGCGATTTTCTGTTTCAGCTGTTCATTGTCGCCAGCGGTGTTCTTAAGCTCCGTCAGCTGTTTATCCCGGTCAGCCAGTTGAGATTTCAATGTTTTCTTTTCTTCATTGACCTCATTAAAACGGCTTTTCGGGACGTATTCCTTTAATTCTTCTTTATGCGCATCAAGTACTTTGCCGGCCTGTTCTTCCGACAACCCCATGCTTACCAATTCTTCTTTAGTCATTTGTGAAAACTCCTTTCGAACACACTTTTTAACGAGGTTCAGCCCTCGATGATTCGTCCTCTATTTACCGTCGAAGTACCAGAGCGACGTGAAAATGGGTATAAAAAAAGCACCCATATTAATGAGTGCTTTATGCTAATACCTTACGATGTTAATTCTCTTTAAAAAATTTATCTTCTAATAATTTATGCAGTTCTTTCTTTTCTTCCGCTGATAAATGTGCTGCCTCCGCTTTTTCTTTCTCTTCTTTAGTATGGGGCATCATGGTGTCATCACAAAAAACAATAATCTCTTCACCTTTGCTATTTATCATTATTTGTTCTTTATCCATTTTTTCCACCCCGCATCACAAAGGCTAAAACCTTTTTACTTTCCAGCTCTGAGATAACAAGCTTGACGGCTTCATGATGGACCATATTTTTATCCCAATCTGGATGTTGTTCCTTAATATAATTATATACATCTTGGCATAGACTATCAACATCTGATTTATTTTTTAGCTTTTGCATTCTATATACAGAGCCGTCATGCCCAATAACGGTTGATGCAACGGCCAATTCTCTTGCAAACAATCCCTTTATGTCGGCTAGCGATGGCATACTACTGCCAGGATGATTATGTAAAACCTCAAAAGTCTTTCCTAAGTTTTCTAAATACGCGGATTGTGCTCTAGTCAGACCCGATTTGAACTTATTCGCCCCAGATGCGGATTGATTTTCGGCCAATGTTTCGCCTGTTTTACTATCCAGCATTGCTATATCTTCGTATTCGGTGCCGTTTCTGTGGCCCAGAATCTCACCCGATTTTTTATACAGCGCTTCATTTACAGGCTTATGGTCAGTGAGGTTTTCAAAGTTATCATGATATTTTTTCGAATTAATGAAGTCATATGCGACTGTATGTGGCCCCTTATTGCCGACATTCTTTACCAAGCGTTCTTCATTTATAAATTCGCTTGGCTTTACATATGTTTTCTTCCATTCCGGGTACGTCATATCTGCCGGCACGGTTTCCGTCTTGCTGGTCTCTAGATTTCTGGCCGCCCGGGCGCTGTCTTTCGTGTCGTCAAAATACGGCGCAATGCAGGACCGGCAATTACAATGCATGGGCGGAGCATTCGTGCCCGGCTTCATGTCCGTCAGTTTGAAATGCTTGCCATCCATATCCTGACAGATTTCCGATGTCCGATCGTCGAGGGTAGCCACGAATTCATATTCTTTGACGCCCAGGAAGCTGAAGCATTTTTGTTGCGCCGCCGTAGCGAAGAATGCCGATTCTGTAGAAACCAGCCGCGCCGCTGAGCTTATAGCTACGCCCATCCGGTCGCGCACGTTCTTAGTGATATTGCCTAAAGGCTCACCACGGATGACGGCTTGCGATAGCTGCTCCTGAAGGACAGTATTCAGCGTGTCCTTATCCCACCATAGCCGGTCTGAGAACGTTTTCCCATCCCGTACCCATGGCTTGGATACTACGCTGGCCAATCGGGCGTTATCGAGGCGGTTCATCTGGACTGCGACTTCCTGCCCTTTAGCTACCTCGTACGCCGTATGGTAATACGAGTCGGCATAGGTTTCCTGGAGGTGTTTGTCCAGCATATCGACCTGGTTCCCATAGAGGGCTTCCAGGTGCTGCTGCATTTGAATCTTCAGCGAATCCAGCCGGGTAACATGGACCCGGTCCGACGCATTGCGCAGCTGTTTCGTCCATTCGCTGCTGATGTGATTTTCTTCGCCGTGTTTGATGTAATCTTCCACGGTCCACTTGAACTCCTGCAGCTCTTTCGTTGTCAGCCGTTTGCGGGCCTCGGCCATGCTCAGGGCGTTGTCCTCAGCAAACCGCTGTATCCATGCTGTAATCTCTTTTTCCAGCTCTTTAATGGCTAGCGTGAACTGCTTTTCTACGTTTTCGTAGATATACTGGCTGGATTTATCATGCTCAGCCTCTTCCAGCTGTCTGAACCGCTTCGCCCAGTACTCCGCATCCCGTAAAGTCATGCGTCACCGCCTGCATTTCCGCTGTTCAGGTAATCCTCGGTCATGCCCGGCATGGATTCCTGGCGCTCAGCAGCGACTTTTTCCATTTCGGCGGCAACATCCTTGACATACGGATGATGCGCTAACAGGGTTTCATTGGATACAAGGCCTTCACTGTTGCGGATGTTATTGATGGTATCGGCGTCGTTGACAATCATGTTCCGGTTAAAAGTAAAGATAACTTTTTCCTGTGTATAGTCAGGCTTGCCGCTATTCAAAAGATACTGATCTACGAACCACAACAGCTGGTCGAACGCCGCCTGGAACTGTGTTTCCATCATATCCGTATCCAGGTCAATGTCTGAATACATAGAGCGCAGGTTCATTTCATTGGGGTTGTTACTCATGCGGTCGTCTTTGGCGTCAAACCCGCGGGCGTTTTCGATGAGCGCTTTCTTTGTCTTGTCCAGATATTCGGTGTATTGGTTCGAGTCGCGCTCCAGCCGCAACGTATCGACGCCGCCGTCATTGCTTACTTTCACTGCCCCATATTCCATCAGCTTACGCCGGAACTCAGGGACATCCTCACCGTCATAATTGCGTAATACAAAGATGGTGTCGCGGATATCCTCATTCATGGCATTGTTCCAGTTGGACCGGGTGGCATTGATGGCGTCCTGTAACGGCAATACACGCTGAATCAGCGGAATTTCATACTGGTTATATTTAAAGGCTACCAGTGGAATACGATTCCAGCCAACGGGAACAGTACCCCCATCGGCATCCGCTATCGACGCATAAGCGATAGTAGGGATATCCGCATCCGGGATTAACCGGCCACCATTAAGCACGTACCGGTATATGCCGTCCTTACGATACACATCGACATGCTGCACCGTCGTTTCAACCAATCCTTCATAGGCAATCGTCTTATAATAACGGATAGCCAGGTCCAGCTGTGTATGGTCATCATCAGCCCAAAACGGTAAAATCTGATGCCCCGGGAAGTGCTTGAACTGCAACTGTCCGTTTTCATCGTAATAAGGATGAATCCATGCCAGCCCTTCATTCAATGCATCCACCGCAACTACGTTAAGCATACGTTTAAAGGCTTTATCGAAAACAGCCTCTAAAAGCGCTGTATAATCTTCGTCCTGTGTTTGTAAAGAAAAGGGCTTGCCAAGCATGTAATTCATCTTTTGGTCTACCATATTGGCATACTGATTATCGATAACATGCTTAATGTTTTTCTTGTACTGGACCGGCATGCCGTCGGCGTCCCGTACTGTGAATACGGTATCTTCAAATTCATGGGCATATCGATAATAGGCACGGCCTTTCATCTGCATGCTGCGCTTCGGACAGCCCAGCCATTTCAAGGTCTCCGTGGCCAGGAACTGCAAATCCGTCATATTCTTCAAGGCCCCCTGGCGTAGGATCTCATTCGGATCATCCGCTCCCGGGCCAAAGTAAGCTTGTATTCCTTGTAGCATCATTTCACCTCCCGTCTAAAAGCTGAAGTTACTGCCGCGAATCATTCGTTCCATGCCATACCGGACTGCGTCGATAGCGTGGTTGTCTTTATCCGGGTAGGCACTGATGAACTGCCCCTGCCGGTTCCTTTCGTACTCATAACTGATGAATTCGCGATACGTATTCGGGCATCGCCGTTTGTCGATATAGATATGCGCCCGGTCCTGTAACCATTTGACACCATGGTCTACGCTGTCCGGGCCTTTCCGGGCACCGTTAATATGGAGCCCGCAGTCCCTCATTTCCTTGATGGATTTCGGTTCGGCACTATCGGCAATGATTTCTCGCGTGTCCGCCTTTTTTCGTATCATTTTGGCCGCCTGGCTGTTCGTAAGCTTCTGCTGGTATATTTCGTCGAAGACATATAAATCCTCGTGCTTAGCGTCGTAATACATGGAAACGAACGCCAGCGGGTCCACAGCGAAGCCGAAGTCCAGGCCGTAATACAGCCGGTCAAAATTCCTGACAAGTTCATCATTCATCGGCAGTTCCTTGACATTCTCGAAAACGGCGCCACCCGTGCCGGTGACTTCCCCCAGATATTCATGACGATAAGCCATTTCATTCTTGGCCTTAAGCTTTTCTGCTTCGGCCAAGAACTGCGGCCCCAGCCACTCTCTAGGGACTGTTAAATACGTCGAATGATGGACCAGCCTATCGGGATCGTCGACGAGTATTTCCTCGTTGACCCAGCTGTTGCGGCTTTTAGGCGGGTTATATGTCCCGAATACCTGATAGGACGGACCGCCACGGAGCAGGGACTGCAATACATTGCGGATTTCTTCCATGCCGCTGAACTGGTCCAGTTCTTCAAACCATACGATGCCGACATAGCCAAAAGGCAACTTGATGGATTTGACCTTGGCCGGGTCATCGAGGCCGAAGAATAAGATTTTCTGTCCTGTCGGCTTGTACGTGATTTCCGGCGGCGACATCTTGATGCGGAACCTATCTAATATACCCATCTGTTCCAGCCCCCAGACAATCTGAGGCAGGACGCTGTTCTTGATAGTGTTACCGACTTTACGGAGGACGACGACATGGATATCCGGGTCTTCCATCATCGACAGCGGGATGCGGATGCCGCCCACAAAAGATGACTTGGCACTGCCACGACCACCGGCCAGCATGTAGAACGTGTGCCGATGTGCTTCCACATCAAAAAACACCTCATCGAATGATGGGGCGATTAGGTCAGCTATATTAATTTTCTTCTGTCGTTTCCGATTTACGTGAGAATTCAAATACAACTGCCTCCTCATCGGTATGCGTATTCAGATCTGCGACTTCCGCCCGGAGTTTTTCGTTACGAAGCTCTTGTTCTTCCCGTGCCGGCTTAGTCGGATACCGCTTCAACAGCAATTCTGCCGCCTTCAGTCGATCGTGCGCGCTTATCTGCTTTTTCATGATGCGGGCCCTGGAACATCCTTCACCGGTTCCTTCCGATACAATACACTCTTCCCGTATCTCGCCTCGCATAGCCGCTGTCAGGTGCTGCATCACTTCCTCCGGCGTTGCCGTCTTGGCCGCTTCCATGGCGTCCAGGCGCTCTTGAATAGCTCGGCGGATGACAAGTTTTGACAAGTTTTCTGTACCAATGCGATTCGCAGTTTTCTTACTATATCCGGCCATTCTAGCGGCTTCTGTAGCATTGCCGGTCTCAATATAGGCATCTACAAACCGTTTCTGCTTTAACGTCAATTTATCCATGCTACATAATCACCACCAACCTTCATGACTTCCTTGTAATAAAAAAGAGACCCGTTACCCTGTCCGGCTATTCACCAGACACAGGCGACTAAGTCCCTATGTATTCGATTTGGCAGGAGCGGAAGGACTGTCAAGAATAACATCGTTTACATTTTGTGCAAGGACATCCTTTACACTTTAT
>ERZ772881.1200-NODE-1200-length-24267-cov-141.570709_pt1 | contig 24267 bp, 13 predicted proteins | sample MGYA00580581_ERZ772881 | MGnify/ENA primary metagenome ERZ772881 (study PRJEB29015, sample SAMEA2737668) | human gut metagenome | biome: human gut; feature: human-associated habitat; material: faeces | place: China | collected 2012 ...
TTGCCGTAGCCTCCATGGGCAGTCCGGGCAGCGGATTGGCCGAGATGTCGCCGATGCTCAGGTTGATTTTCCGTGTGTCACCCCGCATGGCCATCTCAGAGATCTGCTTGATGTCGTCGGTCTGGAGGAGCAGGCGGCTGAGGCCGTTGAGCGTGCCGCCGCCAATGCCGATGCCGCCGAGGTGGCGTATGGCGCCGTCCTGATAGGAGACGAGCGACGTACCTGTGCCCATCGACACCACGATCATGCGGCTGAGCTTCGACTCAAAGGCCGCACCGAGTCCGTCGGCGATGAACTCCTCGACTTTCTGTGTGGTGAGGCCGTAGATAGGGCTGTTGATATAAGCTGCGCCGACGCCGGTGAGCATGACGCGTTCCACGTCGTCGAGTGCGATGTCGTTGTCGTGGAGAAACTTGCCGAAGGCGCCGTAGAGCGAGGTGACGGGGTCGGTGGCTTTGATCCACAGGGGCGAGACGACCTCGCCGTCGCGGATTCCTACTATCTTTGTCGTGGAGATGCCCACGTCGATACCGATTGCTATCTTGTTCATGATCTTTTGATAGGGGATATAGAGATTATAGAAGTCATAGAAACTATAGAAACCATAGAGACTATAGAGAACCATAGAAACTATAGAAGCTATAGGAACCATCTAAACCTTAGAGGCTGTCTACGATGTCCTTGGCCACCTCGTGCTTGTTTTTCTTCGGGAAGTCGCGGCGACGGCCGTCGCGCGAGATGATGGCGATCTGATTATTGTCGCTGCCGAAGGTAGTGTCGGGGATGCGCGTGGAGTTGAGCACGATGAGGTCGGCGTTTTTCTTCCGTAGCTTTTCCTCGGCATTGTGCACCTCGTTGTTGGTCTCCAAGGCGAAGGCCACGAGCTTCTGTCGGCTTGTCTTCATCTTGCCGAGCGCGGCGGCGATGTCCTGCGTGGGGAGCAGGTCGATGTGAAGTCCGTCCTTTCCCCGTTTGATCTTTTGGTCAGCGACAGTGGCCGGTTTGAAGTCAGCGACAGCGGCGCAGAGGATCGCTATGTTGCAATGCGGAAAGGCCTCGGTGGCGGCGTGGTACATCTCTTCGCAGCTCTCCACGTCGATGCGCTCGATGTCGGGGTGGCATTGCAGTGCCACGGGGCCGGTGATGAGCGTCACGCGGGCGCCACGGCGTCGGCATTCCTCAGCGAGGGCAAAGCCCATCTTGCCGCTGGAGTAGTTGCCAATGAAGCGCACGGGATCGATCTTCTCATAGGTGGGGCCGGCGGTGATGAGGATGTGGCGTCCTGCCAGAGGCTGCGCTGCGGAGGATCTGCCATCTGCCCGCTTGTCGGCGGTGTGTCCGCCTTCCGCCTGCTCAAAGAACGTGTCGAGCGCGGCGATGATATTCTCCGGTTCTTCCATGCGTCCCTTGCCCTCCAGTCCGGAAGCGAGGAAGCCAGAGCCCGGTTCGATGATATGGTTGCCATAGCTGCGCAGCATCTCTAAATTGTGCTGTGTGGCAGGATGGCGATACATGTCCAGATCCATGGCGGGAGCTATGAAGACGGGCGCTTTCATGGAGAGGTAGGTGGTGATGAGCATGTTGTCGGCGACGGCGTTGGCCATCTTGCCGAGACTGCTTGCCGTGCAGGGTGCGATGAGCATGGCGTCGGCCCACAGTCCGAGATCCACGTGGGAGTGCCACGTACCGTCGCCCTGTGCGAAGAAATCACTGATGACGGGCTTATGGGTCAGCGCACTGAGGGTGACAGGGGTGATGAACTCCTTGCCCGCAGGGGTGATGACGACCTGCACCTCTGCCCCGCGTTTGACGAGTCCGCGTATGATCAGACAGGACTTATACGCCGCGATGGAGCCTGTAATGCCCAATACGATTTTCTTTCCTTTTAGCATTTCGCTGCGAGTTGAAATGAATAATTGATCTTGTTTGAGACAGACAATTGCCTTATTGGCTACAAAGTTACAAAATAATTATATAACTTTGCACTTGTAAATGAACTAATCAACATGGGTTATTTAACAACAGACAAGAAAAAGATCTCTACAAAGACTATTTTAGAGATGAAAGCCGCGGGCGAGAAGATTGCCCAGATGACGGCTTACGACTTTACGACGGCAGGCATCCTCGACCGTGCTGGCATCGACGCGATCCTCGTCGGCGACTCTGCCTCGAACGTGATGGCGGGCAATGCCGACACGCTGCCGATCACCGTGGATCAGATGATCTACCACGCGCGCGCCGTGGCACGTGCGTGCCAGCACTGTCTGGTGGTGTGCGACATGCCGTTCGGCTCTTATCAGGTGAGCCGTGAGGAGGGCGTGCGCAACGCCATCCGCATCATGAAGGAGACGGGCGTCGATGCCGTGAAGATGGAAGGCGGTGAGGCTATTGCCGATACGGTGCGTGCCATCGTGGCGGCCGGCGTGCCTGTCGTGGGACATTTAGGACTCACTCCGCAGAGCATCCATAAGTTCGGCGGCTATGGTCTTCGTGCCAGGGAGGAGGCTGAGGCGCATCAGTTGCTGGCCGACGCGCATGCCCTCGATGAGGCCGGTGTCTTCGCCATCACACTGGAGAAGGTGCCTGCCAAGCTGGCGGCGCAGGTGACTCGCGAGGTCAAAGCGGCTACGATCGGCATTGGCGCCGGTCCCGATACTGACGGACAGGTGCTCGTCTACGCCGATGCGCTGGGTATGACACAGGGCTTTAAGCCGAAGTTCCTCCGCCACTTCGCTGATGTCTGCCAGTGTATGACTGATGGCGTACAGTCGTATGTGCAGGCCGTGAAAGGCGCTGACTTCCCCAACGAGGAGGAGAGCTACTAAAAAGCCTCACCCCCAGCCTCCCCCCTAACCCCTCTCCCTCGGAGAGGGGTTAGGGGGGGCACATATAACTTTGAGTTTTCAAAACGACGAAAAACCTAAGTATGATGACAGATAAGACGGAGTTTGACGACATCCGACCCTATACCGACGACGAGATACCGGCAGCCATGCAGCGCATCGCCGAGAGCAATTCGTTTCCGTTGTTGGCCACCTATGTTTATCCCGACAAAGAGATAGACGACGTGCGCGAGCGCATTCGTGACTACCGTACCATCCGGGAGTTTCAGTCCGAGACTATGCGGCGCGTCAACGAGCGTATCGTGCAGTGCACCATCGACACGTTCACCTGTTCGGGTCTTGACCGTCTCTCGCCCGAGCGGCAATACCTCTATGTGTCCAACCACCGCGACATCATGCTTGACGCCAGCCTGCTGGAATACCATCTGCTCACCCATGGCTTCGACACCACCGAGATCACCTTTGGCGCCAATCTCATGCAGGGACAGCTTGTCATCGACATCGGTAAGAGCAACAAGATGTTCCGCGTGGAGCGTCCCGGCGGCAGTATCCGCGAGTTCTACCACCGTTCCGTACATCTCTCCGACTACATCCGCCACGCCATCCGCGACAAGCATCAGAGCGTGTGGATCGCACAGCGCAACGGACGCACCAAGGACGGCATGGACCGCACCGACCAGGGCATCATCAAGATGTTCTGCATGAGTGAGGCCGAGGATAAGATACGGGCGATCAGCGACCTGCATGTCGTTCCCGTCGCCGTGTCGTATGAGTGGGAGTCGTGCGACATCCTCAAGACTTTGGAGCTCTATGCCTCACAGTACGCGCCCTACACCAAGAAACCCGGAGAAGACCTCAACAGTATTCTCACCGGTATCGTTCAGCCCAAAGGACGCGTGCACTTTGAACTCTGTGAACCGCTCTCGGAAGTGGAACTGCGCGCGCTTGAACCCTTGACGAGCAACGAATACCATAAGGCCGTGGCACGACTCATCGACCGCCGTGTCGTCGCTGCCTACCGGCTCTATCCCAACAACTATATCGCCTACGACCTGCGCTACGGCACACAGAAATACGAGGACCTGTATACCCCCGCGCAACGGCGGGCCTTCCTCGACCGGCTCAGCATGCTCAACCGCTACGACACGTGCGACATCGACCAACTCAAGGACATCTTCCTCGGCATCTACGCCAATCCGATCGTCAACAAAGGACTGCTCAACGACGCCGGTGAACCGTACACGATGAAAAACCAGGTTTTCAATCCATGACACGTCTTCTGCTTCGTCTCTATGACCATTTCCGTCTTCACCGCCGTGCGATGACGGTGTGGCTTGTGCTGTCCACCGCCGTGCTGGCTTTACTGTTGCTGCATATCCACTACCAGGAGGACATCTCTGCCTTCCTGCCTTTCGGTCCGCGCGACCGGCAGTCCATGCGCATCTATCAGCAGGTGGCCGGTGCCAACCGCGTCATCGTGCTCGTGGGAGCCAAAGAGCAACAAAAACAAGGCGCAAGTAGGACGTGCGACAGTAAGCCCGTGCCCGACTCTTTGGCCGCCGGTGTCGACGACCTCGTGGCGTGCCTGCAACAGGCCGGTATCGCCGACAGCCTCGTCACCGCACAAATAGACATGCAGGCCGCGGAGGACGTGGCAGCCTTTGCCTATCGTCACATCCCCTATTTCCTTACCGCACAAGACTATGCCCGCATGGACAGCGCCCTTGCCGACCCGCAGTATGTCGGCCGGCAGCTGGCCAATGACAAGCAGCAACTGCTGTTTCCCTCGGGCGGACTGCTCAGCAGCAACATCGGCAGCGACCCGCTCAACCTCTTCACGCCAGTCGTGGAGCGTCTGGCCCGTCGTCAGCAGCAGTTGCGCTATGAGCTCTACGACGGATATATCCTCACGCCCGACCAGCGCCACGCCGTGGTGACCATCGACTCACCTTACGGCAGCAGTGAGACGGAACACAACAGCCTGCTGATCCAACGCATCAGCCGCGCCGCGCAGCAGACCTCGCGGGCCCATCCCTCGTTGTCGATAAGACTCACCGGCGGACCCGTCATCGCCGTGGGCAACGCCCGGCAGATCAAGACCGACAGTATGGTGTCGGTGACGCTTGCCGTGGTGCTCATCCTGCTCCTGCTGTGGTTCTCGCTGCGCAGTGTGCGCAACATCGTGCTCATCGCCGTCAGTATCGCGTGGGGCTGGCTCTTTGCCTTGGGCGCGCTCTCGCTCGTCCACCACGACGTGAGCGTCATCGTCATCGGCATCTCGTCGGTGATCCTCGGCATCGCCATCAACTATCCTTTGCATCTCGTAGCCCATCTGAGCCACACGCCCGACGTGCGCAAGGCACTGCGTGAACTCATCGCTCCGCTCCTCGTGGGCAACATCACGACGATCGGAGCCTTCCTCGCTCTCACCCCGCTTCGCTCCGTGGCGCTGCGCGATCTGGGGCTCTTCGCCTCGTTCCTGCTGTTGGGGACGATCGTCTTTGTCTTTGTCTTTCTTCCCCATCTGGTGAAGCCGACAGCGCTGCGGCCGTCGGAGCATCACTTTGCCCTTCTCGACCGCATCAGCAACGTGTCGCTACACGACAAGCGGTGGCTGGTCATCGGCGTGGCAGTGATCACCGTGGTGCTCGGCTTCTTCAGCTTCCGCACGCGCTTCGACACCCATCTGAGCCATGTCAACTATATGTCGGACGAGCAGAAAGCCGATATGCAGACGCTGCAGACCATGGTGGCTGTCGGCGGCGACACGAAGACAGTGTATGTCGTGTCGTCGGGACGCAGTGCCGACGGGGCGCTGAGCGCGCAACAGCGGATGGCGCCCGTGGAGCAACAGCTGCGCCGCGAGGGTAGGGTGGCGGCGGTGAACAGCTGTGCGCCTTTCCTCTGCTCAATGGCTGAACAGCGAGCGAGGCTGGAGCGATGGCAGTCGTTCGTCAGCCGTTATCGTGAGGTGCTGACACGGGCCCTTGTCGCCGAGGGTGGTGCCGCGGGCTTCGACGCTCATGCTTTTGACGACTTTTTCACGATTCTGGGCGGCCGCTATCCGCTGCGTCCGGCTTCTTATTTCTCTCCGCTGACGCGCAAGGCCTTGGCGGGCACGCTTGTCAGGGACGAGAAGGATGGCACATGGCACTGTGTCGACGCGCTGACGGTGCGTGCCTCGCAACTCGACCAGGTGAAAAATAGTTTGCGACAAGCAGAAACGGCAGCGGCTGGCGTGGCCTCCAAAAGTGCCGCGGACGTGGCGGACGACAACTATCATTTCGAGATTGGCCGTCTGAACAGCGTTATTGCCGACACGCTCAACGACAACTTCAACTATATCGGATGGGCCTGCGGACTCATCGTCTTCTTCTTCCTGTGGTTCTCCCTGGGCAGCATTGAGTTGGCGTTGCTCTCCTTCCTGCCGATGGCGGTCAGCTGGATATGGATATTAGGACTGATGGGACTGTTGGGTATTAACTTCAACATCGTCAACGTCATCCTTGCCACCTTTATCTTCGGTCAGGGCGACGACTACACGATCTTCATGACCGAGGGCTGCCAATACGAGTACGCCACGGGTCGTCGCATGCTGGCTTCTTATCAGCATAGCATTCTGTTGTCGGCGCTGATCATGTTCATAGGCATGGGCTCGCTGATCCTCGCTCGTCATCCTGCGCTGCACTCGTTGGCCGAGGTGACGATCGTGGGCATGTTCTCCGTGGTGGTGATGGCGTGGCTGCTGCCTCCTTTCTTCTTCCGTTGGTTGACGATGAAGGATGGCGTGCGTCGCCGTCGTCCGTTGACCTGGCGCTCGCTGCTCTTCCCCCGCCGCTATCCTGAGGTGCTGCCTCCCGGTGCATCGATGAAAGCGTGCCGGGACTATGTGCGTGACGTGTATTACTATTGTGGTACGGACATCGTGAAGTCGGTGTGCCATGCGCTGCGCCACTACGAGGACTATGTCACTATGTCCGACGATGGTAAGACCATCACGGTGCGCGATGACGAGTATGGTGCCGTGGAATTGCTGATGTCACTGTCGCATCCGGATACAAAAATTATGAAAAGTAGCAGGAAAAGTCAGACAGAGTAACAGAAGAACAAAAGACAGAGTAACAAAAGAATAGACAATATGTCTTTTCTGTCTTTCTGTCTAAAAGTTAATCTGTCTCATTCATTGTTGTGTTTTCTGATAAAAAACCGGGGCTGAGAATCGATTCTTTTCGACGAAGACCTATGTCGCCCGTAATTTTGCCAAAAATAAGTGATTTTTATAAGTGGCTGATAGTGAGAATGTTATAAATTTGTTAGGTTTTGATGTTTACAAAAGTCCTGATTTTGATCGACAAAAGCGTTGAAAGTAGTCGTCAAAACGCCTTTTTGATGCTATCAAAAAGGTGAGATGAGGAGGTCAGAAAGCCTTTTTGATGAGGTCATCTAACCGAGATGAGCACATCAAAAAGGTCCTTTGACAGGGAGAGCGTGGTTGGTTGCCGATGGAAAATAAAAGAAGCCTGTTCTCGTCTCTCTATATTGCGAGTAGAAGTGAACAGGCTTTTGTAAAGTTTTTCACATGAATGTCCATTAATGGATCATGTATTTCTCATAAATAATTCGTGAATAATTTGTGGTGAATTGATGGGTATTCAATGTTCAATAAAACATGACCTATTGCTCATGAATCATGCAGGTGGTTACTTTTTCTCTCCGATCATTGCCAGACAGAGCTTCTTTTGCAGCACGCGGGCATCGAGGACACTCATGTCGTTGTCCATGATCGCGAAGGCCAGCATGTGGCCGTCGGCGCCCTGACAGAAGCCGGCCAGCGAGCTGATGCGCATCTATGGCCTCGGCAAGACGCAGGTCAGACGGTTCGCCAATACCCACAACGTGCGGACGAAGAAGGCCAACGGCCACCGGCTCTGATAGAAGCAATGGCGACGCTGCTCTCCTTCTACACCAAGTATCAGCAACAACTTTCATGGCTCGGCGGCAACTTCAACCAAGTCATGCACCGTGCCAATGAACTGGCCATTGATGACAAGCTCAGTGAGAACTACTTCCGCAAGGTCGTCATGCCGGAGGCTCAGGCTGCCGTAAAAGCCATCAGAGAGGTATCAAGGCAGAGTTGGATGCCATCCACGACAGTCTTGAAAATACGTAATCCGTTCCACCTTAACCATTCTAGTAACATGATTATCACCATTCTTCCATCATCTGCCAGCTTCCATGCCGCCCTCATCAACGATACTCCCTCGTCCGACTCATGCATAGACGCCCTCATAGTCTCTTAGCATTTTGTTCTTGCTGACAAGTAAATTAAAATTTAACTCCCATTCAATATTATAAATTGTTTGATAATTTTAATTTTTCTATAATTTCCTTTGGGATTTAAAAATAAATATTTATCTTTGCAAAAAATATAAGAGAATAATTGGAAAGTTAAACCTGAAGAGATTGTAATAGGAAGAGGGTTTGTACTTTATCGTCATCCTAAGTGCAGGAACGTTCAAATGTTGAGAACAATATAAGATCCCTAACATGAAGTTATTTAATCTTTTTTTGTTGAATAAGATTTGACGAATAATGTGGGAATATGTTGTTATTCTATCATGAGGAATCCGAAACCTTGACGACAAAGCGACAAGAATTCCCACGCTTTTCCATATAAAACTTAATACAAACCGCTGCATCTGGGAAGCTACAGCTATCATGTCTAAGAAAGTCATATTTTTGTCTGACAAAAAAATTTTAGTTGTGGGTTTTGTTGATAGACTATACAATTTATTATATACCTACTAATATTACTACCACTATTCCTTGCTATTTTATGACAAGGTAATGAGTCTTTATTATTTAAGACAAGGTAATATACGTACCGTTATGGGTTCGTGGTAATTAATCTACAAATTATCCTATAATGTTAAAAATCAAATTTATATTAGGATTGTTGCTTTCCACCTCATTGGCTGTAAAAGCCCAAAGCAAGATTGGCTATAGCTATGACTCCTCAGGAAACAGGGTGGAGAGAACAATTGTATTGGAAACAGTAAAAAAGGCGAAAGCATCGCCAGAGATTGAAAATTCATTTACAGACAACATCGATGAGAGAAATGTCAAGATCTATCCTAATCCTACGCAGGGACAGCTCCGTGTTGACATTAGCAGATTAGACGAAGGAGACAAGTGCACCCTTTCGCTGTATTCCATAAGTGGATATCTAATCTTCACAGATTCCAATGCGGGAACGACGAACTGTATTGACATCAGTAATCAAAAAACCGGACTGTATCTTCTGAAAATAACGGTAAATGAAAATACATCCACATGGAAAATTATCAAGCAATGAAAACGAACAAAGTTATATTCTTTCTGCTTGCTTTGGCAGTGGGTTATGCCTGCCCTATGTGGGGAAGCCCCGACGATGATGGTGAGAAGGACAAAACTGTCAATACGGGCAATATTTTGAAGCCCATAACTCCTATTGATACCGCAGGCATATCTATTATTAAAGATCCAACAATTCATATTGGTTCTGAGCCTGTTAACAACATATCGAATTATGATGTAGGAAGTCCAAAAGGCGCGTTCTCGGTGAACGGTTCTGGTTCGGCTATTTATAAGATAAGCATAGAAGCGCCAAATGGCGGTAGTCTAAGCCCTTCTATCGGTGTAAGTTATAACAGCCAGTCGGGTAACGGCTTGGCCGGTTTCGGTTTTAACGTTACTGGCTTATCATGCATTACACGTGGCTGTAGAGATTTATATCATGACAGGCAAATTACTGGACTCTCGTATGGTATAGGTGATGCTCTGTTTCTTGATGGACAACGCTTGATATTGAAATCAGGAACTTATGGTTTTGATGGCTCTACATATACTCCAGAAGGTGACCCTTATACAATAGTAACCCTCCATAATGATGTCAATACGAGTGCATGTTGGTTTTCTGTGGTTTGTGCCGATGGCAAGACTTATCAGTTAGGCAATACAAATGATTCGCGTCTGTCTTTCATAAATAGAAAAAACGTAACATGTATTGCTGCGTGGTATATCAACCAAACTACTGACGTACATAGTAATTTGATAAAATATCATTACACAATAACGAATTATAACCTTCGCCCTGTCAGTATCGAGTATGGTCTTAATACAAAGAGTCGCGGCATTACCAATCTAATTCTCTTTACGTACAGTTCTTTGACAGGTTCATTTGCCCGTCCGTTTGCTATTGGTGACAGACAAGGTAAAATGGATGTTTGTTTGTCTAAGATAACGACGCAGACGAATGGCTCAATTTTCCGTACTTATACGTTTACCTATAATAGTACGTCTGACGGAACCAAAGGTAAGTACTATCGCCTTACTCAAGTAGATTTGGCTAATGGAGCAGGACGTAAGGTTGCTCCAATTAAAATTAATTGGGATTACTTACCTTCATTGAGTATTTTTAATACGAATTTGAACGTACAGACAAGTTCTCCTACTAGCATGATTGAAGAGAACTCCAGAACGTTCATTGCCGTAGATGTAAACAATGATGGTATAAGCGATATTATCCGTTTATCCCCGGGTGCTTATGTACAGCGCTATAATGGTGGAGAGAACAGACAGGGGAAAACATTCCTTTTTGTAAGTTTAAGCAAAAAAGATGCTAATGGCAATGTGACTTATCAGACACCAAAGCAATTTGATCTGGCCCCGTCATTCTCGATGGATGATTTGAATAATGTGATTGGCGGCATTCAAGCCATGGACTTCGATGGTGACGGTTACAATGACCTGATTATTCCATATTATTGTGGTTATAAGAGTAATTATGGGGAGAGCTATGCCATCATATGGGGTAAGAGTATTGTGAATGGCGGTGGTTTCAGTAATATTACCAGTGGAATGGTTAACTGTGACCATACGCCCCTATTCACCACTTTTGACTCAAACGGTGACGGTCGCGACGATTTATTCTATTTGGAGGACCGTGCTAAGGATGGCTATTACAATGGTGCCATTCTTCGTTATAAAGATCGTAACAATTTGGATCCTACAAAATTTCAATTCAAATTAGATCGTGATCCAAAGAAGCTTTTTGTAGGTGATTACAACCATGATGGTCTTACTGATATCATTATCTTTTACGATGGTGGTTATAAGATTTACTACAATAATGGTGGTGAATTATCTTCTACGAAATATTCGGAGAATAACTCAAAGACGGGTACCAATCTTGGCGATAAGCATCGAATTGTACAAGGCGACTTCGATGGTGATGGTATGATCGATTTTGCCTTCCTTCAGGGCGACTGGAAATATGGTCTGGCCATCAATAACGGGGATGGCACGTTTATGGTCAATAATGAAGCCGTCACTCTAAGCGAAACTGACCAGAAGACGAATAAAGACAATGGACGTTTCAATATGGTGCCATACGATTTTGATCATGATGGGAGATGTGACTTTGTGATTACCAAGGCACATTACGTATTCCATGGTGGATTTCGCTCGAAGTATTATTACAAATATACAAAAACTATTTTCGTCAGATCAACAGGTACTGGATTTGAATTGCACAGAGAATATGTCTCACATCAGGAAAAAGATGCAGAACCTAACAACATATTCTTAGGCGACTTTACTGGTGATGGTGATGTACAATATGCTTCATTCGGCAAAAACCTTCTTGTAGATAATGATAATTCTGATGATAAGATTCATACTTATCGTAGTGGCTATAATTTAGTTAGCAAGGGAAAAATTTCTTCTATTACAGACGGGTTTGGACTGCAGACCTATATTTATTATAAGAGTGCAACAGACCCGTCAGTCTATACCCAGACTCACACTTCTGCCTATCCTGTAAATACCTATACTATTCCTGTGCCATTGGTATCTCAAGTCATTAAGGGTAATGGAGCTGCAGGTTCACAAAGCATTCAATATAAATATGGCGATTTGAAGTTGCACGTTGCTGGTAAAGGTACAGTAGGTTTTTCTTCTATGACTACAGAGAACCTTACCTTAGGCACTAAGGAAACTACAACTGTAGATAAGTGGGATGCTGACAAGTGGATACCTCTTCAGACTACTACCACGTCAACAGTTGGTGCCAATTCTTCAAAGATTGTTTCGTATGCAACTATTGCTGACAACATAAGTGGTCAAAATTATTTTGCATATACTTCTAAAGAATCATTGACCGATTTGGATGGAAACACATCAGAGACATATACTACTTATGATACAGAAAAGGGAGTACCTACAGTTCAAATCGTCAGAAATGATGGCGATAACATGTATAAGAAGGTAACTTATAATAGCTATATACAGAAGAAGAACCAGTGGATGCCTCAGAATGTTGTTAAATCACAAAAACATAAAGATGATTCTGAAGTATACTCTTCTACAACCACATATACTTATAATGACAAGGGTGAGGTAACTCAAGTAGTTGCCAATGATGGATCTACATTACCTCTCACAGTAAATACTACGTATGACGATTATGGTAATATCTTAACTTCAACTCAGACTGGTAAGGATATTGTTGCCAATACTGAGACGAATGTGTACGATGCTTCCGGCCGGTTTGTCGTTAAGGCATATGATAGTGTTAGTCCTCGAGTAACTACCTATACTTATGACTTGTTTGGTAATGTTCTTACAGAAAATGATGAGACGAATAAGTCTCATATCCTGTCTTCCAAGCATGTTTATGATGGATGGGGAACTGAAATTAGCGAGACGAATTCCTTTGGTATTACCACTACCAAAGAAATGGGATGGGGTTCTTACAATGAAAAGAAGTACTTTATCAAAACTTCTTCTACCGGAAGCCCTTGGGTTATTGTATGGTTTGATAATGCAGGCCACGAAGTTCTTAAGGAATCTGTCATGCAGAACAATAATGCTTACTCTTTGGCTACTACCTACAATTCTAAGGGACAGAAGGCTAAGATAGAAGAAAGAACAGGAAAGCTTACGCTTTCAGAAACATTTAAATATGATGAAAGAGGTCGTGTTATAAGTGATGTTAAAAGCTCTGGAAAATCATCTACATTTAGCTATGGCAATCGTAGTGTAACCGAAACAACTGCTGGTAGAAGTTATACTAAGGTTACCGATGCATGGGGTAATCTTGTCAAATCAGTAGATCCAGTCACACAAGTTGACTATGTCTACTCATCAACAAGCAAGCCAGTTGAGATTACGACCAATGGTGCCAAGACCTATATCAAATATGATGAAGTTGGAAATAAAATTGCAGTTCAATCTCCGGACGCCGGCAATATCAGCTATGAGTATGCTGCCGATGGTAAGGTGATGAAATCTACAGATGCCCGTCATATCACAACCACCTACACGTATGATGCTCAAGGAAGACTTGCGTCAACCAAAGCTGGTAATACATTAATTACGAATACTTATGGTACATCGGGTAATTCTTTCAACCATCTGATAAAAACTACAGTAAATGGTAATAGTGTGGAATATACCCATGACGAATTGGGCCGGATAATTACCGAAACGCGAACAGTCAGTGGTGATGGAACGTATCAGTTTAAGTATGCATATAATGCAAACAATCAATTGGTACAGACTACTTATCCTGGTAACCTTATTGTAAAATATACATATGATAAGTATGGAAATAAGACCCAGACTACAGCAAATGACAAGATTGTATATCAGGTTGATGATTATGATGGATTAGAGACCAAAACTTCATTCTTAAACAAATATACGACAACGTTTACACTCGATTCTCGAGGCTTCAAGAACGATATTGTTCTGAAGAATGGCAGTATTGTTCTTGATCAGTTTAAAATGAATTATGATGGAGCAACAGGTAACTTGCTTTCACGTACTCGTAATTCACTTTCTGAGGAGACATTTGGTTACGATAATCTTGATCGATTGGTGTCTGTTAAAGTTGGCACCAAAGAGACGATGCATATCAAATATGCCGAGAATGGCAATATCACTTCTAAGACAGGTATAGGTCAGTACTATTATGATGCAGAGCGTCCTCATGCGGTATCATCAGTAGACAATACAGATAATCTTATTTCTACACAGGCCTGTACAACCCAGTTTAATGACCTCAATAAAATTTCGTCAATTCAGGAAAATGGAAAGGTTATGACCATTGATTATGGTCCGGATCTAGAACGTTGCTTGAGTATTCTGAAGCAAGGTAATATGGTTCTGCGTAAAGTTACCTACATGGACGATTACGAGAAGGTCGTTGCTAATGGTGTTACTCGCGAATTCTATTATCTGGATGGTGATGTTATTCTTATCCGACAGAATGGAACTTTCCAGTCATACCAGTCATTCAAGGACAACTTAGGTAGCATTTTGTCTGTTGTTGATGAAAATGGCAGCAAAGTATTCTCAGCAGAGTATGACGCATGGGGTAAACAAACCGTTTCAGTCAATACTATTGGCCTTATCAGAGGTTATTGTGGTCATGAGATGTTGAATGAGTTCAGCCTCATAAATATGAATGGGCGAGTCTATGACCCGGGACTCAGTCGATTCCTGAGCCCTGATAAATACGTGCAGGAGGGAGACAACAGCCAGAACTATAACAGCTATAGTTATTGTCTGAACAATCCGCTGAAGTATACGGATCCAAGTGGGAACCTCTTCGGCATTGACGATGCCATCATAGCCTTTGCTGCATTTAGCATGGGCAGCAGCATGATGCAAGCAGCCTTTGAAGGGAAGAACGTGTGGAAGGCTGGCGCATTGAGCCTGTTGTCATCCGCTGCAAGCTACGGAATTGGCGAAGCCTTTAAGAATGTTGCAAGTACCTTCGGCAATGAGCTGCTACGTGCAGGGGCACATGGACTGGCAAGCGGAGTGGTCTCTGCCTTGGACGGCGGAAATTTTGTCAGTTCCTTCGTCTCGGGTGCTGCGGCATCTGGTATGGGATCGTATGCACAAAGTGTAGATATGAACACAGGGCTTATGGTTGCTTCCACAACTGCCATGGGCGGTGTTGTGGCTTGGATGGTTGGCGGTGACTTCCTACAAGGCGCAATGGAGGGAATGAATATTGGCATGTTGAATGATGCTGCGCATGACAGTAATAACGATAATTTGATGGGAGGTGCAGCTAAATGTGAACTCTTATCAGATGGAACTTATGTAGCTCCAGAGGATCTTCAGTGTGTTACGGTTAGAATGGTCGGGAACATGCAACTTTCAATGCCTGCGCCACCAACCGAGAAGCCTTTGGAATCGGTATATCCGGAATTTGGAATATTATTTGTTGTGCGGGCTGCGTTTCAAGGTGCTTTTGAAAGCATATCAACTATGTTTAAACAAGAAACAGGCGGATTGAAGCAATGGGTAAGAACAGGTACGTCATATTCAAAGATAGGTGGTTTCGATACGAAGTCAATTCGTTGGGGATCCTCTCCACATTACGCAGAAAAGATTGGAAACACTACTCTAAGAAGGATAAATCAAAGTTTGCGTAATAAAAGAATACCAATCGATAATTGGAGGACAGCGGACGCTGGGCATTTACACTTCAAATGGGGTGATAGAAATACAAATCAATGGTTTTATATTCGAAAGTAGCGGCTTATTAGCTATATTCAAAAAAAAGCATATGATATATTTTAAGTTTTACAAGAAGCCGATAACAGGTGCAGAATCTTTACAAAAGGCAAAGAAAAGCCTCTTAAGAAAGATAATTCGCAAAATAAGCAACAAATTTCTTTCTAATCCGGATTTCGAAGCTAAACTGCAAGATGTTATTCAATGGTATTTAGAATACGATGAGAATAATAATGAGCCATGGCGTGAAATAGGATTAGATAGCAATAATCAGATTATTGTTAAGATGCCAGATGAAAGAAATTATGGATTTTGGATAGATACAAATCTTACAATAGAGGACTTTAAGAACAGATTCGGCATACAAAAAGTTACAGAAAAGGAGTTTAATGATTTGTGGAATTCCGTAGATTATGACTATAAAAAAGGAAAATTCAATGCCGTTAACCCAAGTTTGACACCTTGAGATTTATTTCAAAAAGGTGCCTATTGTGGATTATACGTTTTTTGATTATTTTTGTACCGCATTTGTAGCTCTGTATCAGCGTGCTACGGCACAAGAAGCTGCACGACATTGCAGCAAATGCAACATAGCTGCACGTTGATTGTCGGACAATGCGTATAACGGAATAATTCACAATAGCAAAAACTATGGTAAAGAAAAAAGAAACACTACTTAACAGTTCGCTCCAAGCTCCTGTCGGGGTGAACCAAGGACAGGAGTTCTACCGCCCCAAGCAGGTCGCGGAACTGCTCGGCATCAGCATGAGGACTTATTATACAATGGTCAGCCGGGGCAAGCTGCATCCCGTCAAGCTCTCGGAGCGTGTGACGGTCGTCGCAAGAAAAGAGATTTTCAGCATGATAGAGACGGCTATCGGAGTGGAACTTTCGAGGTCGATATCCTCTAACGTCAAACGGCATGTCACTGCCAGGGGAAAAGAGAATAACAATGGTAAGGCAATTAATACCGTCGGCAAACAAGCAACGAGGAGGACTGCCAAGGACCGCGCTTCCGTCGGTGTCACCCACGACACGCATTATACGATGGCGGAAGTATGTGCCAAGTTCGATTATAGCTATGGCCGTCTCTATACCCTTCGGATGGCGGTATCAGATCTCTGCTGTCCATGCCTTTGGCACCACCTGCTATCCCAAGGAGGCAATCGACAAGGCTATTGCTGAGGAGCGTGAGCGGTTGGGCAAGACGCTCAGCGAGCATTGGTACACCTGCGGAGAGCTGATGCGCATCTATGGCCTCGGCAAGACGCAGGTCAGACGGTTCGCCAATACCCACAACGTGCGGACGAAGAAGGCCAACGGCCACCGGCTCTGATAGAAGCAATGGCGACGCTGCTCTCCTTCTACACCAAGTATCAGCAACAACTTTCATGGCTCGGCGGCAACTTCAACCAAGTCATGCACCGTGCCAATGAACTGGCCATTGATGACAAGCTCAGTGAGAACTACTTCCGCAAGGTCGTCATGCCGGAGGCTCAGGCTGCCGTAAAAGCCATCAGAGAGGTATCAAGGCAGAGTTGGATGCCATCCACGACAATATAGAACAAATGTAATCCGTTTCATATCTCCATCAACGCCCATATCCATGTAATTACGTTCTGTGCAGCACCATATGGTCTTAAGCGAGGCCATAATCTTGAGAGAGTATTTTTAATTTCAAAATATAGTGTTTTATACAGAAAATATTCCAAATTCACATGTTCTTACAGATATTTCCATAGATTTGCTATTTATTTATGTTAAAACCATAAAAATATCGTTTTATTTATCCTATTTTATATACTTTTGCAAAAAAGTAATAGCCGCTAAATATGGACCATTTATTAAAGGCAGTCATATTCTCAGGACTGATTCTGTTAGGAGGTGACCTTTCAGCACAGGAATCTTCCTTCCAGTTAGGCATTCGCTTGGGTGGCGGAATGTCTGTCAACCCGGGCATGGACAAGATTCTCGTTCCGGAGGATTACTATTCCAACTACACTTTCAAGGACAAATGGCAGGTCGTACCGACGGCAGGTATCTTCGTGCAATACCATACTCCAGAATCCATTATAGGTATAGAGGGAGGTATCAGCTACTGGCAGAAGGCCTCCCAACTGGTCTATGATGACAAGGAAGGGTTGCACTACGAGGTGACACCCCGCTACAACCACCTTGGTCTCACCGCCCTCTTCAAGGTCTATCCATGGAGAAAAGGCTTCAACGTCGCCGTTGGCGGCAGGGCAGGAGCCAACCTCAACGGCAAGGGCATTTCCTATGACAGCAATCAGGAAGAAGAGCGGTTCTCCAAATATCAGTTTGCCACAGTAGCCGAGACAGAACGCCTAATGAAGGAGAAGTTGACCGGCAAGCCAGATGTGGCCATCGGGGGCGGCTTCGGCTATGAGATTGGAAGGCACTGGGGAATAGACCTTCGGTATTTCTACGGTGTCACCTCCACCATCAAAACGGAACGCAACGACTACAACTGGGTGGAGAAGTCCACTCACAGCCACACTGTCGAACTGAGCGTCAGCTACCTTTTCGATTTGTAGTCATCCTCCACTATCCCGGACATTATGGAACACAGAGACAACAGACGCAATCGGTATATCCTGACAGGAGTCCTCATCGTCGTGGCAGCAGCTTTCGGCATAGAGCGATGTACGCAGGACGGTCCGGAGGAGGAACCTCCCGCACGGCATCAAACCATGCGTTCCGGCACAGGCACCCCAATAGCTTCCACACGCAAGGCTGCCGGCTCCCCACAGCAAGAGGTCGGCAAGCGTATATATGATAAGGATGCCATATCCGGCAAGGTGAGAAGAAAAGGAGAGCCTCATACGGACGAGATGGCAAGCCGGGGACCCCATATTTCTCACACGAGGGCACACTACAGGACAAAGTCCGCCGTCTCAGAAGGAATCGATACATCAACATCCCTTCCAACAACTTCATCTTCATCCGTCTCCTCATCCGCCGGTAATGACACAGGTCATGCGGACAACAGGAATACCGGGCCCGGCCGCCAGCCAGCACAGAAGCAGGAAGAAAGACATCTCCAAAATGCGGAGACAGCAACATCCGGCACCGAAGCTACAGGTTCTCCGACAGGCCCGCGGCACAGCTTCTGTCACAGGCACCTGTTCCGCCTCGGTCTCAGGGCCGGGGCCGGATATTCCAAGATCACGGGACTGGGAAGCATTGTTGAGAGCTACAATGTGCGTCCGACGTTCACGATGGAGGAGAGAGGCGGCGTCGTCCCCCGTATAGGCATCTTCGGCACCTGGCAATACCGCCGCCTCGGTGCGGAGCTGGGGGCGGACTATACAAGGCTCTCCAGCAAGATTACCGAGCATAAGCTACCGCAGAATGTCACGGAGACAACAAAGTTCCACTATGACTTCCTTACTCCGCAGCTCATGTTCCGCTTCTACGCTTTCCCGAAATTCTATATGGGCGCAGGCATCAGTGCAGCCATTCCCTTTGGCAGCCGCCATATAGATTTCAGTAATGACCGTAACGGACAGGTGTACCGTCAACAGGCAGAGCGTACGCAGGACCATCTCAGGGAGACACTCAAAGCCCGTGTGCTTTTCATGCCGACGCTGAAACTTGGCTATGCCGACCCGAGGAGCGGACTGGAGGCAGGAGTAGAGTATGGCTTCGGCCTTAATGACCTGCTCCGCACACGCCCCAATGATTACAGTTATCAGGAACGTATGAACAACGTGCAGTATTTCAACCTTACCATCGGTTACAGTCTGCCGCTTCACAGGACAAAATAAGCAAAACCGTTACTTCATGAAACAGAGATACCTATTGACAGCATTCTTTTTCCCCCTTGCCTTGTCATTGGCCGCCCAGACCCCCGGAGGCGTGAGAAATCCAGAGGTGTGGACTCATGACACCGCTTCGGTGCGAGTGGCACCAGGAGCGGGACTGACCTATGTCGGCGTGAGCCGTGTCCTTGGCGGGCAGGAGCAGACCATATGGAGTATCGGTAACGGCAAGGGCACCACACGCATACAGACGACAGAGCGTGCGGCAGACCTCAGCCACGGCACTTTCATTAACTACGTCAAGGACTCCCTTCCGGAGATGCGCCTGTACAGCTACACCACCTCATCCGCCACGGGAAGTGGACAGACACTGCACATCGGCCGTACTCCCAATGGCAGGCTGCCTGTAAGGAATCTTGACGGCAGCACAGAGGAGTATGTCGTCTATGACCGCCAGCTGTCAGATGTGGAGCGGCAGCGTGTGGAGAGCTGTCTCGCCCTGAAATATGGCATATCCCTCCGCAGCAGCTATCTGAACTCCCGGGGTGCGGTTATCTGGAACGCCTATGCCAACAAGGCCTACGCTCACCGTATTGCCGGAGTCATCTCCGACTCGCTGTCCGCTCTTCATATCGGTAAGGGCAGGAGCTGTGAGGACGGAGCCTTCCTCACGGTAAGCGCAAGGACGCGTCTTTCTGACGGACAGAGCCTTCTCTGGGGCGACAACAACGGCAAACTCTCCTTCGCTACGAGCAAGGCATACGGCAAATGGCTCGGCAGGAAGTGGAGCACATCCGCCACCAACATGGATGGTACAGGGGTAGACCTTGTGGCAGACAGCCGTCAGCTCCGTCAGATACAGCCCCTTTCCGACGGGGAAAGCTATTATCTTGCCGTGGACCCGACAGGTACGGGTCAATTCTCCGTCAAGACATTACTATATTATAAGGCAGAAAAAATATCCGGCGACAGCATCGTGTTCCAGAATGTCAAGCCCGGAAGAAATGATGTGTTCACCCTCCGTACCGCCAGGGATATGTTCACCACCATAGAGGTCCGGCAGCCCGGCGAGAAGAACGGAAGTACCGGAAGCCTCGACGTGAGGGTGACAGGCGGTGTTCCTCCCTACAGGATGAAGCTCTGCCGCGAGCGGCTCTCCGTCTTCGACCGCACCAGCGGCGACAGTCTCCAGACAGCCGAAGGACTGGCCGAAGGCAAATATCTGTTGTCCACCACCGACCGTATGGGCAATGTCGCCGAGAATGAGTTTCAGGTCTCCACGACAGGCATTACAGAGATACCTTCCGATGGCACGACAGGTCATGATGGGAGTTTCTTCGCCCATGTGAAGGTAATCCCTGTTCCGACGACGGACGGATATGTCGATGTACAGGTGGAGCTTGGCGAGGCCGCCCCACTGGATATGACGCTCTATACCACAGGCGGAGCCACGGTCAGCTCACGTTCTGACGCCACGGACACCTATTTCGCCACCAAGGTCTATCTTCCCTCGCCAGGTGTCTGTCTCCTGACACTTCGTAGCGGAGACCATGAGAAGACCGTCAAACTGATAAGAAAATAAGGAAAGCCCGGCGGCTTGGTAAACAAAACAGAGAACGATGAAGCACTTTACGCATACTCTTTTCTTTTCACTGATATTATTGTCCGGTATGGTCCTGTCATCCTGCACCGGGCATGGGAGCCGTCCTGGGAACAGGGTAACAGCCGAGACTGTTGCCGCCGCGGATGCGTCTGGAAATTCCACCTGTTCCCACAACATTGACAAGGCAGCAAGGCAGGGAAAGCCTATCATTGACAGCATCCCCTCAAAGGGAACTGCCAATCATGAAATCGCGAAGAAGAGAGAAAGCGTAGCCATGCACGCTCTCCGGAGACGAGCCAGGGGCGAGCTGACTGACCTGGGCAAGCGTACGGTAAGCAAGTTCTTCTCCAACTCCGACAGCGACACGCTCAACGTGGGACGCGCCCAGCTTGCCGTGCCTCGTGAGGCCATGGCATACGGCAAGGTTCTCAGCATCACCCCACTCAGAAGAGGGGAATTGCCGGATCTTCCCACGGGCATGGTGAATGTCACGGGCGGATGTGATACGCTGATGGCGCGCACGGATACCGTCTCCGGCTATCGTTTCCTCCCTCATGGCAACCATTTCGTCCATCATCTGGCCAGCATCAGCGTCCCCTACGACAGCACCCTCATCCCGAAGGGTTATACGGCTGATGACATCCATACCTATTATTATGACGGGTTGCACCAGCGATGGACGATGCTCCAGTCAAAGGGCGTTGACACCCGACGTGAGGTAGCGATGGCGGAGACCTCCCATTTCACCGATGTCATCAACGGCATCATCAAGGTGCCGGAGAGCCCGGGGACGCAGAACTATGTCCCCACGGGCATCAGCGAGCTCAAGGCCGCAGACCCTGCCGCCGGCATCCAGCAGACAGAGGCACCGACTGCCAACCAGAACGGTACGGCAAGCCTATCCTATCCTTTTGAGACACCGGCGGGACGCAATGACATCAGTGCCGGCGCAGGACTGCAGTACAGCAGCGACGGCGGCAGCAGCTTCGTCGGCTATGGCTGGAGCCTACCCGTACAGAGTATCGACATAGAGACCCGCTGGGGTGTACCGCGTTTCGATGAGAAGTACGAGAGCGAGAGCTACCTCCTCATGGGGCAGCAGCTCAGCGACCGTCTTTACCGCCGTACTGACTCGCTTGCAAGACAGGCCGACAAGACGTTCCACCCGATGGTGGAGGGCAGCTTCAGCAAGATTGTCCGCAAGGGCAGCAGTCCGAAGGATTACTACTGGGAGGTTACGGGTAAGGATGGCACCGTATATAGCTATGGCGGCTACAATGGGCACGTGAGTGATGAGACCTCGCTCACCGATGCCAGGGGCAACCGCATCAAATGGGCCCTTCAGCGCATCACTGACGTACACGGCAACTTTGCCGCCTTCCATTACACGAAGGCAGGCAACAACCTCTATCCGGAGAAATACACCTGGACGGGCTTTGGTACAGAGGAAGGACTGTACAGCATTGAGTTTGACGTGGACTCCACCGGTTCTTTCCGAAAAGACGTTGTAAAGAGCGGCCGCTTAGGCATCCTTCAGACCGACAAAGCCCTACTGAAACGTGTCACTGTCAAGAACAACGGCAGGCAGCTTCGTGCTTACCTCGTGAACTATGTGTCCGGAGTCTTCGGCAAGACCATGATGGCGAGTATCACCGAGCTTGACTCGAAGAACGATACAGTCGACAAGCATCAGTTCGACTACTACCAGGATGTGACAGGCCCTTCCAACCTGTTCTCCAAGGACGCCGTCGTCTATACGGCAGGGCAGGAGGACTATGGCAGGCTCGTCAAGTCCGTGGTTGGCAATTTCACGCCGACGCTGTCCCTGTTGGGTGGCGGTTCCGCCAAGGGCAACACTGTAGGCGGCGGTGTCATGGTGGGAGCCGGATGGGGACCCGCGTCCGTCAATGCGGGAGCTTCCTACAGTCATACCAAGTCAAGCAATGAGGGCCGGGTGGCCCTTGTGGACATCAATGGCGACGGCATGCCCGACAAGGTATGGAAGGACAGGCACGGCCTGCACTATCGCCTGAACCAGAACCATGACCTCGGTCATCCAGCTTTCGGGGGGCAAAGGGATATAGAAGGCATATCCAGCTTCTCCCAGGGAACGGTGACAAGTCACTCCCTGAATGCCAATGTCGCCACGGGCTTCGGCCCCGGCAGTGCCGGCTATGCGGTCGGCAAGACGACCGACCAGAGCAAGACGAAAGTCTATTTCCAGGACTTCAACAGTGACGGCCTGATAGACATCGCCTGCAACGGTACGGTATACTTCAACCACAGCGACGGGAAGGCGGTCAGGTTCCTGCCATCAAGTGCTGACAGCAAGAACCGGATCCTCTCCGCTGCCAAGCCGTCCATAGCCAAGGCCTTTGTCCCCGATTACAAGGCCATCCGTGACTCCCTGGAGCAGGAATATCCCCTGCATGATGTCGTCAGGGTATGGAGAGCGCCCTACGCAGGTACCATACAAGTGACGAGCCGTGTGAGCAAACGCTCAGACACCGGCGACGGCGTCAGCCTGAGCATGCAGTTTAACAGTGATATTGTCTGGCAGGATACGCTGCTGCAGTCCGGCGCGGTCGATGTGCCTGTCCTTACCCGCAGCGTCAGTCCGGGAGACTACATCATGTTCAGGGTCGGTGCACGCTACTCCGGCGTGGGAGACGAGGTGGAGTGGGATCCGGCCATTACCTATACCTCGATGAAGGCCGACAGGTATGCCGGTGCTGACCTTACGCACTATCAGAGCAGCAAGGATTATATCCATGGCGAGTACTCCACGGCAGCCGTCGCCGAGGGCAGGACGAACCGCTTCGACGGAACCTTCAGCAAGCAAAAGACCTCCGATGACGTGACATTAGCTGTCATCAAGACCGACAAGGAAGGAAACCAGACCGTGCTCGACAGCCTGACGCTGAAGGCCGACACCGTTGTCGCCTCGGGCACTTTCGCCGGTGCGATAACGGCTGTTGCCGGAGAGGCCGCCAATGTCGACTTCATGATCAAGACCGGCAGCCCGATCGACTGGCAGCAGGTTGACTGGTCACCGGCGTTCTACACCGACACCACGAAATACGTGCTTTCTCCCCAGCGCATGATGTTCAACAAGAATATAGTCCTTGCCGCCGACACCATCGTAAGCGCAAGGCTTTCGGCCAGCGAATCTCATCTTGGGAAAGGCCTCACGCTCACGCCCCATCTTTCCGTCAGCCGCACCTCAGATAAAGATACGGAACCTGCCACTGTCCATCTGACCATCAAGGACGACAAGGGTTCCCTGCTCTACAGGAAGGAGCTTTCCTTGGGCAGCAATAACCAGTTGTCCGTGGCCAGTATCCATATCAAGGACGGCACTGAGCTTGCCCGTAAGATGACGGCCGGCAAGGTTCAGGTGACCTTCTCCCTGCTGAACGAGCTGAGCTCGGCCTCGGCCACTTTGGAGGTTCTGCGGGATTCCGTG